>Ga0181525_10001369_pt1 | contig 20811 bp, 17 predicted proteins | sample PEATcosm2014_Bin_48_FD_121100 | JGI IMG/M metagenome (GOLD analysis project Ga0181525, IMG submission 121100) | Peatland microbial communities from MTU Mesocosm Facility, Houghton, MI, USA - PEATcosm2014_Bin06_10_metaG | ecosystem: Environmental > Terrestrial > Soil > Wetlands > Peat | place...
AGGAGATCTGGCAGATCGGTGGTACCACGGTCTGCTGGATATTGTGCCAGTTGATGTAGTAGACGCTGGTCGCGATCTTGACGCGGTTGTCGAAGTTGTTCTTGGCGCCGATCTCGTAGCTGTCCACGGTGTCGGAGTTATAGGTCGCAGGGGAGGCGGTGATACCGAAGCTTGCGAAGTCCGCGGCGCAGGCGGCCTGGGGCACCGGATTGTTGGCGCCGCCCGGGCGAAAGCCCTTGGCATAGGTGGCGTAGAAGAGATTGTTCTGGTCCATCTGGTACGCCAGGTTCACCTTCGGCGTGAACGAGTTCTCTTTCTTGTCGCCATTGTTGGCCTGCGGCGCGAGGAACAGCTGCGGGCCGCCGGTCAGCGTGTTGAACGAGTACTTGGTGGCGGATTCCCGCAGCCCGACGGTCGCCTTGAGCGTATCGGTGATGCCGTAGGTGGCCTCGCCGAAGCCGGCCAGCTGCCGGTCCTGGGCGTGGATATTCAGGAAGTAGGAGTCGTTCGGGAATCCGGCCACATACGGCACCGGATTTCCATTCAAGTCGGTGAACACGTCGGTGTACGGCACGCCAGCGACGTCTTCCCAGAACTCATTGAGCATCGGGTCGTGAATCTGTTCCAGGTAGCTCTGGCGATTGGAGCTGAAGAACACGCCCGCGGTCCAGATCAGCTTCGCGTTCGGATCGCTCGAGACCAGCCGGACTTCCTGGGTGACATTCTGCTGCACGTTGTCGATGGTGGACGGTGAGCGGTAGTTGGCCAGATCCGCGGGCAGATGGATGCCATTGCCGTCGACCAGCGGCCAGGCGACGGTTCCCAGAAAGGGAACGAAACCCGAATTAGGCTCGGTGTTGCTGTTGAAGCTCTGATAGAAACCGAGGTTGTAGAGCGTGCCGTCGTAGCCGGTCTGTTCCTTGCGGTGGAAATAGGAGGTATTGGAGATCAGGTGAAAGGCCTCGAAATCCCCTTCGATCCTGATCGCCGGCAGGTAGAATTTGTCGGGAATGATCCGGCCCGTCGGATCGCCATCCACGTAGCGGTCGCTGCTCGGGTTGGAGTAGATCGGCCAGTAGTTGTTGATGTCGTGCTGGTCGCGGTTCTGATAGTAGATGCTGGGCGTCACTGACCATTGATCGGCCGGCTTCCACAGGGCCGCGAGCCTGATGAGCGTGCTTTCCTGATGGTTGGCATTATGCTCCACCACTGCGTTCAGTGGATCGGCCGCCGTCGGATCGACACGATCGATCCAGCCGCCATCGCGCCGATACCAAACCGTGGCGCGTGCGGCCAGTGTGCCGTCGATGATCGGACCACCGGCACCGATGCCGGCCTCGTAACTGGGCGAGCCGCCTTCGGTGTACGACAGTTCACTGCGCCCATAGATACTGGTCTTGTCCAGGCTCGGCGGCGTGGTGATGTAGCGCACCGTGCCGCCTTCCGAGCCGGCGCCGAACAATGTGCCCTGCGGTCCGCGCAGCACCTCGACGCGGTCCATGTCGAAGGACTTGGGCAGCGCATCATCCGGATTGAAGGCAAGTCCGCGGATCTGGATCGGCGTGTCGTCGACGTAGATGCCGGTGGTGCCGGCGCCGCCGGTGGAGGAGATGCCGCGGATCGAGATGTTGTTGGTGCCGGAGTTGTCGATAGCGATGCCGGGCGTGAAGCGCACCACGTCCAGGATGTCCTTGACGCCTTTGGTGTCCATGTCTTCTTGCGTCATGGCGGTGACGCTGATCGGCACCTTGCTCAGCGACTCTTCGCGCCGCGTCGAGGTGACCACGATCTCCTGCAGCTCGCCGCCCTCGACGGCGGCGGGCGCGCTGTCATCCGCCCGGGCGCACATGGGCGCCAGGTTCAGCAGCAGCAGTGGCAGCGCCCATGCAGTGAGCTGGCGGGCGCGAGCGCGCGCTGATCGCAGGCGTGCCCGGCTATTGTTGTTCGCGCGCATCATTTTTCTCCCCGAAGTTTGATTGCGGCTCAAGTTTTGAAGAATGCTCAAGCAATTAGAGTGCCACTCGGGAAACCGCGCCGTGTGCGGTTTTTGGCGCGGTTTCCGATCGCCGTGCTCGCGATTGGTGCGAGCAGTGTCGGCGCGGTGACTAATCTAGTGCCTGGTTCAGTGCCTGGTGTGCTCGTATCCCCGTGTGGCGGACCGCCGCCCGACTGATCGACAGCGACCAAGCGGCTGCGTCCGTGTTCTTATCGATAATCGATATATGCATATCGATCAATGGCTTAATTTAGAAGAGGCGCTGTGGCGCGTCAACTAGCGCCGGCGGCGGCGCGAGCTGCCTGCGTGCTGCTTCGGTAGTGCTCGGACGGCTCAGTAGTCCTCGGGCGGCGCTGCGCCGTTGGCCGCCAGTTCCCTGACGACGTCGCGGCGCGTGGCCTGCACCGCAGCCATCGGCAGGCGGCGGTGCGTTGCGACTTCCAGTGCTGTGAAAGCGGGCGGCAACGCCGCAGGCGCATTGTTCTCAGTCTTGTCCTGAGTGCCGCCGAAGTGCGCGGCGATCCAGTTCAGCACCTCGGCCAGTTGCGCATCGGTCAGCATCGAGTTGGAAGCCCCCGGGACGCGCAGCACGTAGCTGCGGCCGGCGGGCGTGCGCATGAACTGCACCAGGCTGCGCGCCAGCGGCGGCACTTTTCCCGGCACGCCTTCCGCCGTGACGCCATGGCAGCCCATGCAGTGCAGCACGTAGTCCTGCGCCGGGCCGGCCAGCGCGCCACTGCTCAGGCCTGCCAGCACCGCCAAACAGATCGCGCGGCGTACCGCGGCCATCTCAGTTCGCCAATCCCAGCGTCGTCAGCAGTGCGGCGCGGTGCTGGCGCACGGCGTCGGCGCCGACTGGCTGGCCGCGCACGCTGGCAATCTCAGCGGCGCTCAGCGCCGGGTTGTCGTCGCTCGCATGCGCCAGGTCGAAAACAACATAGTTCAGCAGCGCGCTGAGCGCGTCATCGGACAGCTTGCCGAATTCCGGCATCTTGAAGTTGTAGTGCTTCTGCTCCACCGTGATGTCACCAAACATGCCGTACAACACGGTCATCGCCAGCTGCCGGCGTCCCTCGGGGTTTGCAATATAGCGTGCCGGATAGCTGGTCAGCGGCGGCGCCAGCGACGGCTGACCGGCGCCGTTCCTGCCATGGCAGACCGCGCAATTGGCCTGGAAGCTGGCCGCGCCATCGGGATAGCGCGGCTCCCCCGTGTCGTTCGCAGCGAGCGGCTGCAGCGCCGGCAACCCCGCCAATGCAAACAGTGCGAGCAGTGCCGGGCCGTGACTGCGCTGCCGGACCGCCCGGCGGGTCATTGCTCCGCCAGCCCCATGATCACCGACACCGAGCAGTGATAGTTCGAATCGCTGTTGGCCATGCACCAGTTGACGTCGTTGTTGCGCGACAGCCGGTACAGCGGTCGCTCGCGCTCGTTACGGTTGCACTCGCAATTGCCGCAGCTGTTCTTGCCGCAGCAATCGTTGTACGAGACCATGTAGTCGCGGCCGTCGCCGGGATTGTGGCAGGTGCCGATCCAGGTGATCGGCGACATCGCGGTGCCGGGCGGACAGGAGTGCGAGCTGCCGCCGCAGCAGGAGCACAGAAAGCCGTCGATGGCGCAGTACTTCCAGTATTCGCAGTTCTGCGGGTCGTCGGACGCAGCCTTGTGCGCGCCAGCGGCGTCCGGCGGCTCGGCGGCCCTGGCTGCGCCGCGATTGACGCGGTCGATCGGCAGCAGCGGCAGCAGCATGGTGCCGGTCAGGACCTGGCCCAGCAGTGCGACAAAGCCGCGACGCGAACTGCGCTGCGCCAGCGAGCGCGAGGATTTTTCGAACAAGCGGTCGAGCGGATGCATCGTGTTCGCCTCAGGGGTTCAGAAAGAACCACGGTGACTGACCCAGGTGGCTGTCCACGTGGCGCAGTCGTCCGGTGAGCGCGTCAAACACCGCGACCGCGCTGTGATCGCCGGCGGCAAATAGCAGCGGCGCCCGGTCCTGCGACACCTGCAGCGCGATCACCGCGCCGACCGGCGATTTGGGGATCGACCAGCGCGCCAGGCGCTGATGGGTCTTCAGGTCGAACACCCAGATTTCGGTGCCGCCGTCCTTGTGCGAGCCCTCGCCGCCGCGATGCATCGACACATACAGCCGGCCGAGCGTGCGGTTGATGGCAGCGACCTGCATGCCGCCCGGTCGCCAGTGGCCGCGTTCTGATGCGCTGACCAGCGACCAGGGCGGCCGGATCGAGGGTTGCGGACCGGAAAAGTCCACTTCGTGCACCTGTCCGAGGAAAGAGAGAAAGGTATAGCCCGCGGTGTCGGGTACGCCCTGGATGAACAGCGGATCGGCATCCGGATCGAACAGCGCTTCAGACAATGCGCGTGAAGCCTCATGCCCCTGCGCGTCGAGGGTAACGGTCAGCAGTCGCCCGCTGTCGCATAGCGAGGAGACGCGATTCGGTCCGGATGGGATGACCAGCACGCAACCGGCGGTATCGATCTCCGCCAGAACTTTCCTGGCCGCCGGGTCGAGTACGCCGAACGACATTGCCGGCGTGACGTAGGCGACGTACATGAAACGACTGTCGCTGCTGTAGCCAAGGTTGAAGTAGGTCGGCAGGATCTGCACGCGCTTGGGCGGCAGCACGATTTCCCCGGCGATCGCCAGCGTTGAGTTATCGGTGAATTCAACCACGTCGGTGCGCTCGCCATGGCCGCCGCGCGCATAGTAGGTGGTCGCCACCACCGTGTTCGTGCCATCGGGTGACAGTATGACGCCGGGGTTGAAGCCGGCGTCGATCTGACCCAGGTGTCGATAGCTGTCGCCATCGAACAGTCGCACGCGCGCATCGATTTCGTTGTAGAACGCCTCATCGACCACGTATACCCAGTGCGGGCTCTTCGATGGCAGCGACTGGACAGTAAACTGCTCGGCCGCCAGCGGCTCGGCCGCGAATGCCGCGCCATTGACCAGCAAGGCCAGCAAGGCCAGCAGTGCGGCGCGAAATTGCGATGTGCGCATCGTCGGCTCCCTGCGTTGCGCGATCGCTGCAGATGCGATCGGTCCAGATCATAGGCGAAGCTGCTGGCGCTCGCCAAACCATTCCGGGGCGTCGATAGCAGTCTATCGATTATCGAGTAGACTACCGCGGTTGCGGCTCTGGCCATACGGGGTAGCGGATGCAGTCGCTCTGGGACGCAACGGCGACGCCGGCGTTCACCTTGCCGGAACTCAAGGGCCCGGTGCGGGCCGAGGTCGTGATCGTCGGCGGCGGATATACCGGGCTGTCGGCGGCGCTGCATCTGTGCGAGTCGGGTGTCGACGTGGTGGTGGTGGACGCTGCCGAACTCGGCGAGTGCGCGTCCGGTCGCAACGGCGGCCAGGTGATCCCCGGGGTCAAGCATGATCCGGACGCGCTCGAGCAGATGTTCGGTGCGCAGCGCGGCGCGCAGCTGGTCGAGACCGTGGCCTCGGGTCCCGACCTGGTGTTCGGTCTCATTGCCAAGTACCAGATCGACTGCGACGCCAGCCGTTGCGGCTGGATCCAGGCCGCTACCAGTGCCTCCGCGCTGCCGGCCATGCATGCTCGCGTCGAGCAGTGGCGACGACGCGGTGCGCCGGTGCAGCTGCTCGACCGCCAGCAGGTCAGCCGCTTGATCGGATCGGAGCGCTATTGCGGCGGATGGCTGGACGCTCGTGGCGGCACCGTGCAACCGCGCTCCTACCAGGCGGGACTGGCGCAGGTCGTGCGACAGCTCGGCGGCCGCATCTTCACCCGCAGCGCTGCCGTCAAGCTTGAACGCAGCGGCGGTCAATGGCGCGTGCACACGCCTCGCGGACAGATCAGCGCGGCGAGCGCTGTGCTGGCCACCAATGCCTATAGCGGCGAGCTGATGGACGCGGTGCGAAGAAGTGTGGTCGCGGTGCCTTCGTTTCAGGTGGCCACCGAGCCGCTGCCGCAGGCATTGCGACAGACGATCATGCCGCAGCGGCAGGCGGTCTCCGATAGCTGGCACCTGCTGCGCTACTTCCGGCTCAGCGCCGACGGCCGGCTGGTGATGGGTTCGCGCGGATCCTTCAGCAGCACGCCGCTGGCGACCGCGGCGCGCCACCATTATCGGGCGGTGCAGGAGATCTTTCCGCAGCTGCGCGACGTGCGTTATGAGTATCACTGGGGCGGACTGGTGGCAATGACCAGCGACCACCTGCCACACCTGCATGAACTTGCTCCCGGGCTGCTGGCGGGACTGGGCTATAACGGTCGTGGCGTCGCGATGGCGACCGTGATGGGTCGGCTGCTGGCGCGACGCATCCAGGGAGTGCCGATCGGCGAACTCGGATTTCCGGCGACACCGCTGCGTGCGATACCGCTGCACCGCTTCAGCCAGTTCGGCGTGCGCGTGGCCATCGAATACCTGCAGTTGCTGGCTGGCCTGGCGCGCGTGCGCGAGCGCTTCGCCGGGCGGCGGGCAGCGGCGTGAGTGCGCCCAAGCTGGCGCTGCTCGCCGCGCTGGTTCTGGCCAACCTGGCGTTTGTTGCCGCCTGGGTGCGCCGCGGCCGCGAGCACCCCAGTCGCGAGCGACCGACGCCGGGCGATGTGCTGATCGGATTCGTCACCGATTTCTTCGATGCCCTGGGCATCGGCTCGTTCGCGCCGACCACCGCGATCTACAAGTTGCGCGGCAGCCCGGCGGATGAGTTGATCCCGGGAACGCTCAACGTCGGCCATAACGCCGCGGCGTTTGTCGAGACACTGATCTTTACCACCGTGGTCGCGGTCGAGCCGGTGCTGCTGGCAACCATGGTTGCCAGCGCCACCGTCGGCGCATGGCTCGGAGCGGGCGTGGTTGGGCGGCTGCCGCGACGTGCAATCCAAATCGGCATGGGAGCCGCACTGCTGGTCGCTGCCGTGTTCTTTACGATGGCCAATCTCGGCGCCTTTCCTGCCGGCGGCAGCGCGATGGCGCTCGACGGCTGGCGTTTTGCGCTGGCGGTGGGCGTCAACTTCATCCTTGGGGCGCTGATGACCATCGGCATCGGCAACTACGCGCCGAGCGTGGTGCTGCTGTCGCTGCTTGGCCTGCATCCGCTGGCTGCGTTTCCCATCATGATGGGAACCTGCGGCATCGTGCAGCCGGTGGCCGGCCTGCGCTTCCTGAAATCCGGCCGCTTCGCCTGGGGAGCATCCATCGGGCTGGTGCTCGGCGGCGTGTTCGGCGTGCTGCTCGCGGTATACGTGGTCAGGCAGCTGCCGCTGTGGGTGCTGCGGTGGGTGGTCATCATCGTGGTAACTTACGCGGCCGTATCGATGCTGAAGTCGGCGAGCTCGCGCCCGGCGCTGCCGATACAGCGGTGATTGCGATACAACGGTAATTGATGAACCACGATGTGATGCTCGACCCGGTGATCGGCAGCCTGCTGGTGGGCTGCTTCGTGCTGCTGTTCGCCAGCGCCGCAAGCCACAAGCTGCGCGACCCGGCGCAGTTTGCGCAGGTTTTCGCCGGCTACGGCATCGCGCCGCAGCTCAGCCGCTGGCGGCTGACGTGGCTGGTGCCGGTAGTGGAAGTGCTGCTGGCGATCGGATTGCTGCTGCCGGCGTCGCGCACCGCAGCGGCGGCCACTGCCGCCGGCGTGCTGCTCGGCTATGCGATCGCCATCGCGATCAATCTGCGCGCCGGTCGCCGCCTGGTCGCCTGCGGTTGTGGCGGCCCGGACCAGCAGCGGCCGATCGCCGCGTGGATGGTGTGGCGCAACGCGCTGCTGGCCGCCGCCGTTGGGCTGACGATGCTGCCATGGAGCACCCGGCAGCTGCAGTGGACCGATGCGGTCACCGTGGGCTTCGGATTGCTGGCGATCGCGCTGCTCTATGCCTGTGTCGAGCGATTGCTGGGCGAGCTGGGCCGGGCGCGCGCCGCCGGCGTGCACGTCACGCCATGACGGCACTGGCGATCTCCAACGTCGTGCTGTGGGTGGTGGTGATCTGCCTGGCGCTGGTGCTGCTGGCGCTGACGCGCCAGCTCGGCGTGCTGCACGAGCGCATTGCGCCTGCCGGCGCGCTGATGATCAACCGCGGGCCGGAGATCGGCGAGGCGATGGCCGCGCTCGATGTGACGGATCTTGATGGGCGCGAATGGCGCATTGGTGGCGCCAACGTCAAAGGCAAGAGCACGCTGATCCTGTTCCTGTCGCCGACCTGCCCGGTATGCAAGACGCTGTTGCCGGTGGTCCGATCGAGCCGCCAGCAGGAACGCGACTGGCTCGAGGTGGTGCTGGCAAGCGATGGGGACCCGGCACAACACCGGCAGTTCGTGCAGCAATACCAGCTGCGCGATTTTCCCTACCTTGTGTCGCCCTCGCTCGGGCTGAACTATCAGGTGAACCGGCTGCCGTTCGCGGCACTGATCGACAAGGACGGCGTGCTGCGGGCGCGCGGACTGGTGAATTCGCGTGAACACCTCGAGAGCCTGTTCGAGGCGCAGCGGCTCGGGGTCGCCTCGCTGCAGGAGTACTTCGCCAGCCGGGCGTAGTGGCGTGATGCCGCGCCGACCCGAGCTCACAGCGCTTCCAGAAATCGATACAGCGCCGGCGCATCGCAGTGCGCGACATTGAAGCGCCACTGCGCCGTCGCCCGGCCGTCGGGACGGAACAGCTCGCCGGGCGCGAGCAGCACACCCGCGCTCAGCGCCCGCCGCCACAGCTTGCCAACCGAATCCTTTGACGGCAGCGTGGCCCAGAGAAACAGCCCGGACTGTGGCCGGAAAGCCAGCTGCACGCCGCTGGCCTCGAACACCTGCGCCACGCGTGCGTGGGTTGCGGCCAGGCGGTCGTGCAGCCGCTTGAGGTGCCGGCGGTAGCGGCCGTGCGTCAGGATCTGCAGCACCACCTGCTCCAGCAGCTCGCTTGAGCCGAGCGAGCTCATCACCTTGGCGCGCGCCAGTTTACCCGCCCACGCGCTCGGCGCGACCAGATAGCCGGCGCGCAGTGCCGGGGACAAGGTCTTGGAGAAGCTCGACACGTAGATGACGCGCCGCAGTTCATCGAGACTGGCGAGTGTCGGCTGCGCGCGCGTGGCCAGATCGGCAAAGATGTCGTCCTCGATGATGGTCAGATCATGGCGGTCGGCGAGCTGCAGGATCCGATGGGCGGTCGCGGAACTGGTCGTGGTGCCGGTGGGGTTGTGATAGGTGGTGTTGGTGAAGAGGCAGCGCACCCGCCGGCGCTGCAACAGGCGCGCCAGCGCCTGCGGGTCCGGACCGCTGTCGGTGCGCGGCACTGCGAGCATTCTCACGCCGCGAACCTTCAGCAGCTCGAACAGCGGGGGATAGCCCGGATCCTCGACGATGGCAGCATCGCCAGCCTGCAGGCACTCGCGCACCACCAGGTCGAGTCCCTGGCTCGCGCCCTGCGTCAATATGATGTGGTCTTCGCGCGCGCTGATGCCGCGCAGCTCCAGCAGCTTTGCGATATGGACACGCAGTGCCAGCAGGCCGAGCGAATTGCCGTAGCCCTGCAGCGGCAGGTCCGGTTGCCTTGCCAGCGCGCGCAGCGCCGCCCGCACGCCCTCCTGGTGCAGCCAGGTGCCCGGCAGCCAGCCGCAGCCGGCGTCGACCTCGATGGCGCGGGCACTGGCCTCGCGCCGCCGCTCCCACACCGAGTCGGTCGGAAACTCGAGACCCGCAGCCGCATCCGCACCGCTGCGAACGTGGCGCGGCACGAAATAGCCGGATCCGGCGCGCGCCTCGAGCACCGCGGCCGCCACCAGCGCGTTGTAGATTTCCGCGGCACTGAACGGACTGATGCCGCGCTCGCGCGCGAGCTGGCGCACCGAGGGCAGGCGCGCCCCCGCAGGCAGCGCGCCGGACTGGATCTGCGACGACAGTTCATCGGCGAGGCGCGCCACCAGGCTGCGCCGCGCTGCCGGACGGCGCGCTAGCGGTGACCGTACTGCAATTGGCATCAGTACAGTATAGTCTGTTTGTACCGCGGCCGTGTCTGGCCCACGGTTGCCGGGCGTGCCACGCTGCCGGCATGAACGCAAAGCTCGCGGTCGCCGGCGCCAGCGACACTTCAGGCGCAATCGATCCACTGCAGTCGTGGTGGATGCCATTCACCCACAACCGCCGCTTCAAGGCGAAACCGCGCCTGATCGAGAGCGCTAGCGGCGCCTACTACAAGCTCGCTGGGGGCGAATTGGTATTCGATTGCCTGTCCGGCATGTGGTGCACGCCGCTGGGTCACGCGCACCCGGGGATCGTACGTGCGGTCAGCGACCAGGTGCAGCGCCTGGACTACAGCCCCGGCTTTCAGTTGGGGCATAAGCCGGCGTTCGAGCTTGCCGCGCGCATCGCGGCTCTTGCCGGGCGCCCGCAGGATCGCGTGTTCTTCGTCAATTCCGGCTCCGAGGCGGTGGATACCGCGCTGAAGATCGCGATCGGATATCACCGCGTGCGCGGGGACGCGACCCGCACCCGGGTGATCGGCCGCGAGCGCGGCTACCACGGAGTCGGGCTGGGGGGCATCTCGGTCGGCGGCATCGGCGTCAACCGCAAGATGTTCGCATCGATGATGATGCCAGGCGTCGACCACCTGCCCCATACCTACTCGCCCAAGCACATGGCTTTCAGCCGCGGCCAGCCGCAGTGGGGCGTGCACCTGGCCGACGACCTGGAGCGCCTGGTGGCGCTGCACGACGCCTCGACCATCGCCGCCGTCATCGTCGAGCCGGTACAGGGATCCACCGGCCTGATCGTGCCGCCGGGCGGATACCTGGCACGCCTGCGCGAGATCTGCAGCAAGCACGGCATCCTGCTGATATTCGACGAGGTGATCACCGGCTTCGGCCGGCTGGGCACGCCATTCGCTTCGCAATTCTTCGGCGTGCAGCCGGACCTGACCACGTTTGCGAAGGCGGTCACCAATGGCGTGGTGCCGATGGGAGGCGTGGTGGCGCGCGGCGACATCTACGATGCCTTCATGAGCGGCCCGGAGAGCGTGATCGAGTTCTTCCACGGCTATACCTATTCCGGCCACCCGCTGGCGGTCGCCGCCGCGCATGCCTCGCTGGACGCGATGATCAACGAGCGGCTGATCGAGCGCGCCGCCGAGCTGGCGGGCGTGCTGCAGGAGGCCGTGCACACGCTGCGCGATGAGCCGCACGTTGCGGACATACGCAATATCGGGCTTGCGGCCGCGGTCGAGCTCGAGCCGTTCCCCGGCCAGCCGGGCGCGCGCGGTCAGCGCGCGTTCAGTCGCGGCCTTGACGAGGGCATCTTGCTGCGCCTGATGGGCGACATCATCGGCCTGGCGCCGCCGTTCATCTCCAGCGAGGACGAGATTCGCGGCATGATCGAGAGCCTGCGGCGCACGCTGCGGGCGATCGCGGCGGACTGAGCGGCAGCCGATCGACAGGAGGCTTTCATGAACGCGCCCGCGGGAATACAGCCGATCACGGCGCCGGCCACGATCCGCCACTGGATCGACGGCAAGCCGCTGGCGGGCAGTGGGCGCGTCGCGCCGGTCTACAATCCGTCGCTCGGCCGCGTGGTACGCGAGGTCAGCCTCGCCACGCCGGTCGAGGTCGACCGGGCGGTCAGCAGCGCCGCCCGGGCGTTTGCCGACTGGTCGCGCCAGACGGCGCTGCGCCGGGCGCGCGTGCTGTTTCGCTTCAAGGAGCTGCTGGACCGTGACGCCAGGCGCATCGCGCGCGTGATCTCGGAAGAACATGGCAAGACCGTCGATGACGCGTTCGGCGAGGTGACCCGCGGCATCGAGGTGGTGGAATTCGCGTGCGGAGCGCCGCAGCTGCTGAAGGGCGAGTTCAGCGACAACGTCGGCCGCGGCGTGGACAGCTACAGCCTGCGCCAGCCGCTGGGCGTGGTTGCCGGCGTCACGCCGTTCAATTTTCCGGCGATGGTGCCGATGTGGATGTTCCCGATCGCGCTCGCCTGCGGCAACAGTTTCGTGCTCAAGCCCTCGGAGCGTGATCCGTCGGCCTCATTGCTGCTGGCCGAACTGCTGGCGGAGGCCGGCCTGCCGGACGGCGTGTTCAACGTCATCCAGGGCGACAAGGAAGCGGTGGATGCATTGCTGGATCATCCGCAGGTCGCGGCGTTGAGTTTCGTCGGCTCGACCGCGGTGGCGCGTCACCTGCAAAACCGCGGTGTCGCCAATGGCAAACGGGTGCAGGCGCTGGGCGGCGCCAAGAATCACATGGTGGTGATGCCGGATGCGGACCTGGGAGCTGCCACCGAGGCGCTGATCGGTGCTGCCTATGGCTCGGCCGGCGAGCGCTGCATGGCGATATCGGTGGCGGTCGCCGTCGGCGATGCGGTTGCCGATGCGCTGATCGACAGGCTCAAGCAGCGGCTGGCGCACCTGCGCATCGGTGCAGCCGATGCCGCCGGGGTGGAAATGGGTCCGCTGGTGACACCGGCGCACCTGGCGCGGGTGCGCGACTACATCGATATCGGCGTGCGCGAGGGCGCGAAGCTGGTGCTCGACGGACGCACCCACAGTGCGGCGGGGCTGTCGGACGGCTTCTTCCTCGGCCCCTCGCTGTTCGATGCGGTGCGCGCCGATATGCGCATTTATCGCGAGGAAATCTTCGGTCCGGTGCTCGGCATCGTGCGGGTCCCAGACTTCCGGGCCGCACTGGATCTCATCAACGGCCATGAGTATGCCAACGGCACCGCGGTGTTCACCCAGAGCGGTGCGGTCGCGCGCGCCTTCGCCGCCGAGGTCGAGGTGGGCATGGTCGGCGTCAACGTGCCGATTCCGGTGCCGATGGCTTTCCACAGCTTTGGCGGCTGGCGCAATTCCATGTTCGGCGATCATCACGCCTACGGCGCCGAAGGCTTTCGCTTCTACACGCGCCTGAAGACCGTGACGCAGCGCTGGCCGGAGGCCGAGTCGGTGCGCGCCGAGTTCGTGATGCCGACCATGAAGTGAAGGCGCGGGCGCTCACGTCGCACGTCGCTCACGTCGTCCAGTACGCCTCGACCAGCCGGTGCATCCGCCGCCACAGCGGCCCGGGCCTGCCATTGGCGACGGGTTTTCCGTCCAGTGTTGTCACCGCAATCACTCCGCGGGTTGCCGCGGTAAGCCAGACTTCGTCGGCCGAACGCAGCTGCGATTCCGACACCGCGGTCACGCGCCGCGGGATGCCATCCTGATCTGCGAGCTCCTCGATCAGGTCGCGGGTGGTGCCCGGCAGCAAGCGCTGGGAATTCGGCGGCGTGAGAATCTCGCCGTCAATGATGACCTCGACGCTGGAGGCACTGGCCTCGCTCAGATTGCCATCGCGCAGCAGGATCACCTCAGCGGCTCCGGCTTCGGATGCCTGCTGGCGCAGCAGCACGTTGGCCAGCAGCGCCACCGACTTGATATCGCAGCGCGCCCAGCGCGTGTCGCTGGCCGTAATGCAGGCAACGCCTTGTTCCAGCAGCTGCGCGCTCGGTAGCGGCAGCGGCGCACAGAAGCCGAATACCGTGGGTTCGATCTCCGGCAGTGGTGCGTGGTTGCGGCCGTATTCGGCGCCGCGCGATACCTGCAGGTACACGTACAGGTCACCACCGCCATTGGCGCCGATCAGCTGCTCGATGATGCCGGTCCATTGCGCGCTGCTGTGCGGGTCGCGGATGCGCAGCTGCTGCAGGCTGCGCGCCAGGCGCGCCAGGTTCGCCGGCAGTCGTCGTGCGTTGCCGGCTCGAACCGGTATCACTTCATAGACGCCGTCGCCGAACAGAAAGCTGCGATCGAGCGGGGAGATGCGTGCCTCGCGCAGCGGCAGCAGGCTGCCGTTCAGATAACAGGTCGGCAATGGTTCGGCCATCGGCTAGCTGGTTCCAGGGGTGGTTAGTGCCAAGCGTGGCTACTTCTGAAACCACAGCACTACGGTGTCGCTCAGGCGGCTCCACAGCCCGCCTACCGGCACGTCCGCCAGCGGGTACAGCGGCACCGAAGTGATCGGCTTGCCGTTGACGGCGACCTGCAGCTCGCCGACCACGGTACTGGTCGCCAGTGGCGCAATCAGCCGCCGTTGTGCGGTCGCCGTGGTGGTGATATTGCCGGCCTGGCCGCGCGGCACGACGATGTTGATGTCGGTCGCCGGCCCGACGCTGTAGAACTCGTCGGCGGTCTTGTAGACGCGCGGCTTGAGCACGGCGGTGCCGCGGGGTTTGACGGTGACCGCCTGATAGAAAGTAAACCCGTAGTTGATGAGCGCGGCGCTGGCGCTCTCACGCCCCTTGATGCTGCCGGAGCCGAGCACCACCGCGATCACTCGCATGTCCTGGCGCTTGGCCGAAGTCACCAGGCAGAAGCCGGCGCTGTCGGTGTGCCCGGTCTTCATGCCATCGACCGATGCGTCGCGCTCCAGCAGGCCATTGCGGTTCTCCTGCCGGATATTGTTCCAGACGAATTCGCGGATCGAGAACCACGGATAGTACTCCGGATAATCGCGCACCAGCGCGCTCGCAAGCAGCGCCATGTCGCGTGCCGTGGTGTAGTGAGTGGCCGATGGCAGGCCGCTGCTGTCGTCGAAATGGGTATTCACCATCCCCAGGCGCCTGGCGTAGTCGTTCATGAGCTGCACGAACGCGCCTTCGGTGCCGCCTACGCGCTCGGCGAGGGCGATCGTGGCATCGTTACCGGACTGCACGATCATGCCCTTGATGAGGACCTCGGCCGGCACCTGGCTGCCAACCTGCACAAAGGTGCGCGAGCCCTCGGCTTTCCAGGCGTGTTCGCTGATGGTGACCTGATCGCCAAGCTTGAGCGTGCCGGCCTTGAGCGCATGAAATACCAGGTAGCAGGTCATCAGCTTGGTGAGGCTTGCCGGCTCCATGCGGGCGTCGGCATCGCGCTGCGCCAGTGGCTGGCCGCTGGCATAGTCCACCAGCAGATAGGCGCGGGCGTCGACCTCGGGCGCGTACGGGATGCCTCCCGGCCCCAGCGCCGGAGCACTGGCCGCCGACTGGGGGGTCGCGGATGCGGCAGCGGCGGCCGCATCCGCTTTCGCGTGGTGCTTGTGCGGCGCCGCGCCCGCCGCCAGCGGCAGCAACAGCAGTGACAGGCAAACGGCTGCCATCGGAGAAGAAAGTGTCATGCGCTGCAAATCCCCTGATGGGCTAAACCGCCAGTCTAGCCGCTGGATTCAGTCTTGTGCGAGCCGCGCATTCGGAAATCCGAGCGCGCCCAGGCGATCGATCGCGGTATCGAATTGCTGCACGCTCGCGATTGGACCGATGCGTACTCGCTGCAGCGGATGATGCGCGTCGGGTGCCAGCGTGAATACATTCTGCATGCCCGCGGCCTGCAGCCTTCGAACCGCGCCGGCGGCGTTTTCAACCCTGGCATAAGCTCCCACCTGGATGTACAGGGTGCCGGTCGGCGCTGCCACCGGCGCTGCCACCGGCGCTGCCACTGGCGCTGCCACTGGCGCGGCCGTCGCAGGTGCGGCCGGTACGGCGAGCGCGGTGCCGGGTGGCGTCGGCTCCGCCCCGGCGGGTCCCGCGGGCGCGTTCATCGCGGGCACGCTGCTGACCCCAACGCTGGCCGCCTGCGCCGCGGGTACATTCACCGGCATCGATGCGCTCAGCGCCGGCGCGGCGGGGCTCAGCACGTCGAGCTCGACGAACGCGGTGCCGCTGCGAATCATGTCGAGCCGGGCGGCGGCAGAATACGACAGATCGATGATCCGGTTGGCGATGAAAGGCCCGCGATCGTTGATGCGCACCACGACGCTGCGGCCGTTCGACAGGTTGGTAACGCGCGCGTAGCACGGCAACGGCAGCGTCTTGTGCGCGGCAGTCATCGCGAACATGTCGTACGGTTCACCGGTCGAGGTTCGCAAGCCGTGAAATTCGGTGCCGTACCAGGATGCGACACCGCGTTCCACATAACCGCTGGCGCTCGGCAGCACGGCATAGCGGCGGCCGCCCACCGTGTAGAACGGCGGATTGCCATAGGGGCTGCGCGGCTCTTCACGCGGTATGGCGTCCGGGATCTGATTGACGTCCGGTGCGTTGCGCGGCACTACGGTCGCGGGCGGCGTCGCAGTCGCCGGGTGTGCGGGGCTCGGGTGACGCGGGGTCTGCGCGCACGCGGCGAGCAGCAGCAGCGCGGCCGGCGTCGGGCGGCGCCACGCGCCTGCGGCCGCGCGAGCGCACGCATTCAAAGTGCGGCCTCCGGCGCGATCTGCTGCGCAATCGCCTGCGCCAGGTCATGTACCGCCATCGCATACAGCGGGCTGTTGTTGTAGCGCGTGATGACGTAGAAATTCCTGAAGCCCACGCGGTAGCCGGCGGCATCCGCTTGCGGGGCGGCCAGCAGCAGCGCCGGGGTGTCGTCCGGAAGCTCGATGGCGACGCTCAAGCCGAGCGAGCGCAGGCCGCCCAGCGTCTGATTGAGCGCCAGGTGCTCGGGTATTGCCACGGCCGATTCGGCCGGCAGCTGCGCTTCAGCCAGCACCGGCGCGCCGTACTGCCAGCCGGCCTGATGCAGGTAGTTGGCGGTGCTGGCGAAAATGTCGCCCCAGTCGCCCCACAGGTCGCGGTGTGGCGCGCGCTGCTCGCTGACCGCAAATTTGCGATAGCTCGACGGCATGAACTGCAGCGCTCCCATGGCGCCCGCGTACGAGCCGCGGATGCTCAATGGATCGAATTTATCCTCGCGCGCGAGCAGCAGGAACTCGGCGAGTTCCTTGCGAAAATAGCCGGCCCGCGGCGGGTAATCGAAGGCCAGAGTGGCCAGCGCGTCCACCACGCGGTAGCGGCCGGTAATACGTCCGTAGCGCGTCTCCACGCCCAGCACCGCGATAAGATACTCCGGGGGCACCTGGTATTCGATCGCCACCTGGTCGAGCAGTTCCTTGTGGTCGTGCCACAGCTGCACGCCGGCATCGATGCGCTCCTGCGTCAGCACGCGGGCGCGATACTCCCACCACTGCAGGGTCTTCTCGGCCGGACGGCTGATCGCATCGAGTATCTTCTGTTGCGGTTCGGCCGCGCCGAGCAGCGTCGTCAGCTGGCCGCGATCAAAGCCCTGCGCGGCCAGCTGATCGATGAAGGTGTGGATCTCGGGCCGCGACAGGTCGAAATGCGAGCGGTCGACAACGGTATATTCAACCGCTGGCGGCGCCGGTGTTGCCGGCGGCGCTGACGCTGCCGGCGGGGCTGACGCTGCCGGCGGCGCTGACGCTGCCGGCGGAGCTGACGCTGCGGGTGGCGCCGGGCTCGAAGCGGGTGGCGACGCGGCATCGCCGGGCGACTGGGCCGCGGAGACCAGGAACGCCCCGGCGCCCAGCACACCAATCATGAGCCTCGCTATCGATCGCATCGGGGTCGCTGCCACGTTCAGGAGCCGACCAGCTTGCGGTGCGAATAAAGGCCCATCACGATTCCAAATCCCGCCAGCAGCGTCACGACCGAGGTGCCGCCGTAACTGACCAGCGGCAGCGGCACGCCGACCACCGGCAGCAGCCCGCTGACCATGCCGGCGTTGATGAACACGTAGACGAAGAATGTCAGCGCCAGGCTCAGCGCCAGCAGCCGGGAATACGTGTCATTGGTCTGCATCGCCAGCCACACCGAACGCGCCACGATGAACAGGTACAGGGCCAGCAGCAGCAGCAGCCCGATGAGCCCGAATTCCTCCCCGACCACGGCGAATATGAAGTCGGTGGAACGCTCGGGCAGGAACTGCAGCTGTGCCTGGCTGCCGTGCATCCAGCCCTTGCCAAACACGCCGCCCGAACCCAGCGCAATCTGGCTCTGGATGATGTGGTAGCCGGCGCCGAGCGGATCGGTCTCGGGATTGAGGAAAGTCAGCACCCGATCACGCTGATAGTCGTGCAGCAGATGCCAGCCGAACACCGCCCCGCCAACCGCCAGCAGCACCAATACCAAAACGACGCGCAATGACAGGCCCGCCATCAGCACCAGCAGGGCGCCACTGGCGCCGATCAGCGCCGCGGTTCCCAGGTCCGGCTGCATCGCTACCAGGCCGGCGGGCAGGAAGATGATCACGGCCAGCGCCAGCATGGCGCGCCAGTCCGGCGGCAGCGGGCGGTCATGCAGGTACCAGGCAGCGAGCATCGGTACTGCCAGCTTCATCACCTCGGAGGGCTGGAAGCGCACGATGCCGAGGTTGAGCCAGCGCTGCGCGCCCTTGCCCATCACGCCGGTAAGCTCTACCACCAGCAGCAGCAGCACGCCAAGCACGTAGATCCACGGCGACAGGCGGCGCAGCAGGTTGGGACTGGCGTGCGTGAGCGCCAGCATCGCGGCGGCGCCGAGCGCCATGCGGATCAGCGTGCGCACGATGGTGTCGACGCTCTGGCCCGAGGCGCTGTAGAGGATTGCCAGGCCGTACAGCGCCAGCAGCCCAAGTCCCACCAGCAGCGGGCCGTCGAGATTCAGCGCCGAGAGCAGTTTCGCGGTCGACGACAGCGTGCGGCGCGTGCGCGCGTAGCTGCCGTCCTCAATCACTGGCCTGGCTCTCGGGCACGGCAATATCCTCCGCTGGCGACGTGCTCTCGTGCAGCAGGTAGGCGTCCATCACCTTGCGCGCGATCGGCGCGGCAGCGCTGGCGCCGAAGCCGCCGTTCTCCACCAGCACCGCGATGGCGATGCGTGGTGCGTCCGCCGGCGCAAACGCGATGAACCAGGCGTGGTCGCGCAGCCGCTCAGCGACATTCTTCTCGACGTATTTCTCGTTCTGCCCGACCGTGAAAACCTGGGCGGTTCCAGTCTTGCCGGCAATCGTGTAGCCGGCGCCCTTGCTGATGGCCGCGGCGGTGCCGTAGGTCGTCGCACCGATCATGCCACGCAGCACCAGATCCCAGGCGTCGCTGCTGATACCGTCGATCGACGGCAGCTGCGTCGGCTCGATCGGCTTCACGTTGCCATCCAGGTCGCGCACCCCGGTGACCAGCCGCGGGCGAAAGCTCTTGCCGTGCCCGGCCAGTACCGAGGCCACATGCGCCAGCTGCAGCGGCGTGACCAGCAGATAGCCCTGGCCGACCCCGAAGTTCACGGTCTCGCCGGGAAACCAGATCTGATCCTGCGGCCGCTTGAAGGCCTTGCGCTTCCACTCGGGCGACGGCAGCAGGCCGGGCTTCTCGCCGCCGATATCAATGCCGGTGAGCGCGCCATAGCCAAACGGCGCCATGAAATCGGCGATATGTTCTGCGCCGATGTTGGCGGCCAGGCCGTAGAAATAGACATCGCAGGACCTGGCGATCGCGCGTTCCAGGTCGACGTAGCCGTGCTTGCCGCCCTTGCCTTCGCGATACAGGTGGCTGCTGCCGGGCAGGTGGAACACGCCGGCGCAGAACTCCTGGCGGCTCGGATCCACGTTGTGGTAGGTCATGCCCGCTAGCGCGATGACCGGCTTGATGGTCGAGCCGGAAGGGTAAGTGCCGCGCAGCGCGCGGTTGAACAGCGGCTTGTCGATATCATCGGACAACTGCGCATACTCGGCGCGCGCCAGGCCGCGGGCGAATGCCGCCGGATCAAAGCCGGGCTTGCTGGCGAGTGCCAGGACGTCTCCGTTGGTGGGATCGATCGCCACCACCGCACCGCGCCGATCCCCGAGCGCGTCCTCCGCCGCCCGCTGCGTCGCCAGGTCGATCGACAGCACCAGGTCATCGCCGGCCAGCGGCGCCTGCGAATGCAGTTCCGGGGCAAAGACGCCCTCGCGCTGCACTGAACGACCCTGTGCATTGACCAGGATCTCGCGAAAGCCGTTGCGGCCATGCAGCGCCCGTTCGTAGTTGCTCTCGATGCCGAGCTTGCCAATCAGCGTGGTGCCGGCGTAGCTGACGCGATCGATGTGCTCAAGGTCCTGGACACTGATGGCGCTGACATAGCCCAGGGCGTGCACGCCGAGCTGGCCAAAGGGATAGTGACGGGTCTGCCGGGTCGCCAGGTCGACTCCGGGGAACTGGTAGCGGTGCACCGCGAAGCGGCCGATCTCCTCGTCCGTGAGCCGCAGCCGGACCGGCACGCTGTCGAAGGTGCGGCGCGAGAAGATCATGCGGCGCGTGTCTTCGAGTTCATCACGGTCGATGAGGCCGAGCGCGGTCAGGCGCCGGAGCGTGTCGTTGAGGTCGGGCACCTGCTCGCGGATCAGCTCGAGCTGGTAGGCGGGCTCATTGTCGGCCATGACCTTGCCGTTGCGGTCGAAGATCAGCCCGCGACTCGCCGGGATCGGATCCAGACGCACACGATTGCCCTGGGACAACTCGGTGTAATAGTCGTGGCGAAATACCTGCAGGTAGGTCAGGCGACCGATCAGCGTCAACACCATCAGCGCGATCACAACGACCGCGCCGAGCGTGCGCTGCGTGAAGATGCGCTGCTCGTTCCAGTGGTCCTTGATGCGAACGCGTGAATCCAACGGGTATCTGCCTAGCGCGATGTTCGAAAGCGGCCGAGGATGCCGACTACCAGCGGCCAGATCAGGCTGCCGGTGGCAGCATGCACCCAGCGCGTCGGCGTGGACAGTGGATGGCCGCTCCAGCCATCGATCACCCACAACACAAACTCATAAACCATCAGCGCCGCAAATACAAACAGCGACTGCTCAAACAGCGGCTTGGCTCGCATCAGCAGGTGCAGGCGGATGGCCAGATAGGTGACGAACGCCAGCGCCAGCGCGTGCTCGCCCAGCAGCGAGCCCTGGAATACGTCCAGCGCCAGACCACTGGCAAAGCCGAGCAGCACGCCGCCGGCACGCGGAATCATGATCGACCAGTAGAGCACCGTCAGCACCACGAAGGCCGGGCGCAGCACCGCCAGCCAGCCGGGCAGAGGGA
>Ga0181525_10001370_pt1 | contig 20787 bp, 19 predicted proteins | sample PEATcosm2014_Bin_48_FD_121100 | JGI IMG/M metagenome (GOLD analysis project Ga0181525, IMG submission 121100) | Peatland microbial communities from MTU Mesocosm Facility, Houghton, MI, USA - PEATcosm2014_Bin06_10_metaG | ecosystem: Environmental > Terrestrial > Soil > Wetlands > Peat | place...
ATTCCACTTCCGGGCACGCAAAGCTCCCGTTTGCAACACGGGCCCTTAGGCTAGCTCCCGATGGCGGCGCCGGCAGTATTGCGGGAATGGACCTTTCGGTGGCGGGCGCAAACGGCATTATCTTTGCTTTCGCGCTTTGGGGAAGCGCCCAGTTGGTCTATGCCGTGATCCAACTGGCGGTGGCTTTCCGATACAGGTCGCTGGTGCCGTTCGTGTATGCGCTGATGATCCTTGAAACGCTGCTGCGAGAGCTGGTGGGGCAGATCAAACCGGTGACTCTCAGGCACACACCGCCGGGCGCGCTTGGAAATAAGGTTTTTCTGCCGTTGGCGGCGTTGATGCTGGCGTGGTCCTTCTGGGGCGCAAGGCAAGGTTCGCGCACGTAGCGGAGTCCGGCGGGGAAGCGTCGCGCGCGCCCGTCAGCGCCCGTGCCTCATTTTGAAACACGCGTCTCATTCTGGTACAGCCAGGGTGTCAAGCTGCAATTCAAGATACAGGAATAAAGCGACTTAGGCGGGAGCCGGGGGTGGCCCGGCCCGTGCATTGTATTATGCCGATCGGAGGTGCGGCGAGCAGCGCATCCCGTACTTACAGAGAAGAGGCAAAGGAGCATTGACTATGAAGACGTTTTGTGCGCGGTTGTGGCGTGACGAGCAAGGTCAGGATTTGATCGAGTATACATTGATGCTGGCCTTCGTGGCGTTGGCGTCGGCGGCGTTGTTTTCGAGTGCCGGTTCGAGTGTCAACATCATCTGGTCGAAAACCAATTCGCAACTGAGCACCGCGGCGACCAGCTAGGATGCCGGTGAGTTCGGTGCGCGGCGGCCGGGAGACAGGGCGGCAGGGAGGGCGGGCTGGGCCCGCTCTTTCGGGGGCCAATGGCCGGATGCGGCGCGGGCTTTCGAGCTAGGGGTGGGAGACCGATGGTTTCCCTGCTGGAATCTCAAAACCCGGATGGCGGCTGGCCTTACCAGCGAGGCGGGCCGTCGTGGACCGAGCCTACGGCGTATGCGCTATTGGCGCTGAAGACGGCAGGGTCGGCTGATGAAGCGGTCGGGAACGGGCTACGGTGGGTGCGGGCCGCGCAGCTTCCGGACGGAGGCTGGCCAGTGCAGCCGGCAGTCCGCCAGAGCGCCTGGGTGACCTCGGTAGCAGCGTTGCTGGGGCCAGCGGCGCTCGGCGGGGAGGCCTACCGGCGTGGCATTCACTGGATCGTGGGACAATCCGGCGAGGAAACTAATTTTCTGAGCCGGGTGCGGCAATTCCTGACGGGAAACCCGCCGGGCGAACCCGGCTGGCCATGGATGCCGGGGACCACCGCGTGGGTGACTCCGACGGCGTTGTCGATGCTGGCGTTGCACAAAGCGGCGCGATACGGGGGCTCGGCCCAAATTCTGGCGCGCCTGGACATGGGCGCATCGTATTTGCAGGCGCATGCCTGCAGCGATGGAGGCTGGAACCATGGGGCGGGGCGCGTTTGGGACTATGATGCCCGCTCCTATCCGGAAACTACGGGTGTGGCGCTGCTGGCGCTGACTGGCAGGGACTCCGCGCGAATCCGCAAAGCCTACGCCTGGGCGCAGGCGCAGTTGCCGGGATGCCGGGCGTCGGAAGCGGAAAGCTGGCTGCGTCTGGGATTGCTGGCGCACGGGCAACTGCCGCCAAACACGGCACCGCCGATGCGCCCGCCGCGGACCGTTCAAAACGCAGCCTTAGCACTACTGGCGTCGGAGGCCGTAGCGGGCCGGAATGCGTTGCTGGAATGAAACGAATGGCAGGGTTGAGCCGGCGCGAGTTTCTGACAGGATCGGCAGCAGGCTTGGCGTTAGCCGGCTGCGCGCCAAGGCGCGCCAGCGGGCCGGTTGCGGGACGCGAGCGGCTGGTTTCGATTCTGCGCCAGGCGGACTATAACCAGGAATTGTACGGAGCACTGCGCCGGGCGCTGGCGGAACACGGGCTCAATGTGCGCGGGAAACGCGTGCTGCTGAAACCTAACCTGGTGGAGTTCGAGCCGGATAGCCCCATCAATACCCACCCCTTGCTGGTCCATGCAGCGGTGGAAGCCTTCCGCGAGTTGGGGGCGGAGGTACGGATCGGGGAAGGTCCGGGCCACCGCCGCAACACGCTGGACATGGCGGAGGCGGCTGGGTATTTCTCGACAATCCCACAGTTTGAAGACATCTTCACGGATCTGAACCTCGGCCAATTGGCAGCGGTGCGACTGGCGCACCCGCATTCCCGGCTGCAGTCGATTTATCTGGCGCAGCAGGCGGTCTCCTGCGATCTGCTGGTTTCCATGCCCAAGATGAAGACGCATCATTGGGTGGGTGCGACGTTGAGCATGAAGAACCTGTTCGGAACCGTCCCGGGCGGAGTATACGGATGGCCCAAGAACATCCTGCACTACGCCGGAATTCCGGAATGCGTGGCGGATTTATATCGCGCGCTGCCGCGGCACTTTGCCATCGTGGACGGGATCGTCGGGATGGAAGGGAACGGGCCGATCCAGGGCACTCCCAAGCGCGCTGGAGTGGTGGTCGCGGGCCGGGACCTGGCGGCGGTGGATGCGAGTTGCTGTCAAATTATGTCGATCGACCCGCGCCGTATCGAGTATCTCAAGCTGGCGGTGGGAGACGTGGAGGCTTTGGCCCGATCGATTCACCAGATCGGGGAGCCGGTGGAGAGCGTCCGGACCCGGTTCGCGCTGATGCCGGAATGGGACGGGATTCGCCTTTCGTGAGGACTGTATCATGCCGGGCTTAGCGCGCGGTCAAATCCGCCTGGCCGCGCGCACCATGATCGGCATGGCGATTCTGCTGCAATGCGCCGCCGTGACGCGGGGCACGCGGCTGCTGTTCCAGCACGAACTGGGCAGCGATTTCATGGCCTTTTATACGGCGGGAAGGACGCTGAACCGGCTGGCCCCGGCCGTCCGGATGTACGATGCGGAATTGCAGCAGCGGCTGCGCAGCGAGATCATGCCAGAGGCGGACAAGGCCACCCGGCTGCCTTATCTGTACCCGCCTTTCATAGCGGCGGCGATGAGTCCACTCGCGCGCCTGCCTTATCGTTGGGCCTTTGCGAGCTGGCTGGCGATCGGAGGCGCTTTGTATGCAGCCGGGCTATTTCTGCTGCAATCCTGCTGCCCTCTGGGGCCGCATCGCCACACGGCCGTGCTCCTGGCGCTTTCCTTTCCCCCATTTCTTTTTGAAGCCTGGGGAGGCGGGCAGATCTCGGCGCTGGCATTTTCGGCGCTGGCGGCCGCGCTTTGGATGGAGCGCTCCGGCAGACCGTTGGCTGCCGGGCTTTGCGCCGGGATATGCTGCTACAAGCCGACCGTGCTGCTGGTGTTGGCCTTCATGTTCCTGGCGGCGCGGCTATGGCGCCTGCTGGCGGGAGCGCTGCTCAGCAGCTCAGCGCTGGCCGGCCTGAGCTTCCTCATGCTGGGCCGGGACGGCGCGACCACTTACTTGCGGTTCATGATGCAATACGGGTCGGCCGTTTCGGCAAGGCCTTCGGCCTGGCGCCTGCATAAGTTTGTCGATCCGAATGCGTTCTTCCACCTGCTGTTCGGCGGCGACACACGGATCGGCCGGGCGTTGTTCTATCTGGCCGCCGCCGCGGCGCTCTGGGTGGCCGCACGCGCCTGGGCACGATACCGGCGCGCGAGCCGGGAGCAGCGCGCGCTGTGCTGGGCCGGCACCATGCCGGTGCTGCTGCTGGCCAGTTTCTACGCGCCGGTATACGATGCCAGCCTGCTGGTGCTGAGCGGCTTTCTGGTGGCGGGCGTGGTCTACCGGAAGGGGCAGCCGGAGCTCATCCGCGCGTTTGAGGCGACGGTGCTGCTGGTCTACGTGGGGGCGACCGTCAGCCAGCCGATCGCGCGGGTCCTGCACTTTCAGGTCTTCACCATTATTCTGGCGTTGAGCGCGTGGTATGCATTTTCGCTCAGCGGGGCGTCCCGCGAGCGAAGCCCGACGTCCCAAAAGCGGACGGCTGGCGCGCAGCCGCTTCCGGTATTACAACGCATTTGCTATTAGATATGCGATGCCGCAGTGCGGCACGATGCGTCCGCGGGCGCCGGGATATCGCCCGGTCTGGTGCTTGCCACAGCGAGTCCGCGCAAGTAGTGGGGTAGGCCTGCGTCCTCGGCCTGCGCGGGGCCCTGCTTTGGCCCAAAAATCGCAGGTCTTGTACCGGAAGAAGGCGACCTGATAGGCCGCCGCAGGCCGAGGGCCCGCCCCACAACTTATGGCGGATACTGGATGAGATGCAGGATTCCGACTTGCTTCAGCGGGCCGAGGCTTTTCATCCATGGGAAGCGATGGCTCCGAGGGCGCTGTCCGCCATTCTTAAACTGGGCCCTTTCCGATCCACCGCGGAAACCGGGTGCGGCGGCAGCACGATTATCCTGTCTCACGCGAGCGATCGCCACACGGCGTTTGCGTTGGAAGGCAAGGACCGGACCATTTCCGAGCTGCGCGAGGAGAGCGCGCTACGCGCGGAGAGAGTGATCTTCGTCGAGGGTGAGACTAAGGATACTTTGCCCCAATACCGGTTTGAGGGCGAGCTTGATCTTGTGCTTTTGGATGGGCCGCATGCTTATCCTCTGCCGCAGATCGAGTTTGCGTTTCTTTTCCCTTGGATCCGGCTGGGCGGGTGGTTGGTGGTGGACGATATCCAGATTCCTTCCGTTTATGGGATGTTCGAGTTTCTGCGGAAGGAATCGGCGGTGGCGCTGGAGGAGGTGGTGGTGCGCACTGCGTTTTTCCGGCGGATTGGAGCGGGGCAGCATTCGCCGGACGGATGGGCGGCGCAAGGCATCAACCGGCACACCATCCTGCGCTACTCGTGGCGCGATCGCTTGCGACGGCTGATTGTGGCGGCCTGAGAGGCCGCCGCAGGCTGAGAGCCCGCCCCACTATTTCTTGTCGAGGCGCAGGAAGCGGGCGGCGTTGTTGTAGAGGATATCGCGCTTTTGCTGCGGCGAAAGATAGGTAGCGCCTTCGATCACGCCGATCGACGTGGCCATCAGCTTGGGCCAGATCAATTGGTCGGTCCCGAACATCACGCGGTCTTCAAAGCCGGCTTCCACGATGCGCTGGATGTACATGTGGACCTCCTTCAGCGGGTAGCTCCAGATGAGTCCGGCGACATCGACGTACACGTAGGCGTTGGCCTGGAGAAGAGTCAACAACTGGTCGATCATGGGATAGCCGGCGTGCATGATCCACACGCGCAGCTTGGGGTGGCGGGCCAGCAGGTCTTCGAGCAGCAGCGGGTTGCCCATGGAGCCGCGGAATTTCGGCATGGTGATGTTGGCGCGGCCGGATCCTCCGGTGCCCATATGGATGCCCACTGGAATATCCAGTTCCTCGGCGAGGGCGAAATAGGCGTCTACAGACGGATCGCTGGGTGAGAGGCCCTGATACTGCAAACCCACCTCGCCCATCACCTTGAAGCCATCCTTGGTGAAGGCCGTTCGCAGCTCATCGACCGGGAGGTATTTGGCCCCGCCGTTATCGCTTTCGAAGGACGTTCCGGGGATGATGCGCGCAGGCGCCGCGTCTTTCCACTTTTGTACCGACTTGCGATCGCCCATGACGACGGCGGTGACATTCAGCCGGTCGTATTCGGCGAGCACGGCTTTCATGTACTCATCGGGAGTCTTGGAAGGCTCCAGCAGATCCGTGCAGTCCTGCTTGGCCCAACCGATGGGGTCGGCTTTGGAGCGCGGGTCGGCCGCCAGGAACTGGGGGTTGAATGGGCACATCGGGCCGACGCCGGGAATGCCGCCGACGGTGTGGACGTGGACATCGATAACAGGCGGCCTTGTAGTTTCAGCCGGCTGCGCCGAAGCGACGGCCGCGGAAGCCATCAGCAGGGTGGATAAGGTGGTACTGCACATGACGAGATGGTAGCAGACCTCTGGGAGGCTCTAGGTTTGGGCGAGGCGGAGGACGCTGACCAGGTTCAAAGGGCCGAGAGTGGGAAACCTTTCCGGGGAAGTTTCGATGGCCATGCGGATGGTTTCGAAGTCACGCGGATTGTGGTGGACCAAAGGCATCGCGGCGGCCAACGCGGTGGCGGCGATCAGGATGTCTCAACGCCAGCGGAACAGGCGTTCCTGACGCGATTCGAGGGCGCGGTGGGAACGCTTCGATGGCGTGGGCGGCTGTGGCAGGATCGCAGCCAGCTCGGCAGCGAGCAGGGCAACCACTCTGTCGATGGGCCAAACCTGTCTGCGCACTCCTAGGTATGTATCGCGGTTCGACGAAATATTCGCGCGTTCCGCGGGCACGGCCCGTTCGAGAGCCAAGGCGTAGCCTCGCATACGCTCCATTACGGTTATGGCAGATATGTGCAAAGTGTTATGCCGCAGGTACTCGCCGAACCATCGCTGCGCCGCTGAATCGGTTGATCGTTCTAACAAGCTCTCGGCGCTGGCATCGAATAGATAGGCGCCAAAGGCAGGATCTGGCACTTTACTCTTCAACGTCCTCATCCATGAAGATGCCATTGACCATCTCCTGCTGTTCCTTGGTTAGGCGCGCGAAGGACTGGCGATGGGCCTCCCACGCCTGCACGCGCCGTTGGCCCTCAAGCGCGGCCTCCTCCTTGGCACGCAGGCCCTCCTCGAGCACTTCGGAGACGATCACACTCAGATTGACCTTGCGTAAGCGGGCGATTCGCTCCGCAGCGGCCAGCGTCTTAACCGGGATGCTCAGGGTCGTGCTGCGCTTCTTGTCGTTCGCGGAGACGTGCATATGCGCAGTATAGCATCGCCAACTGCATCAACATGCATCACGATATGCGGGGCAGGAACTTGGGTGCCCGCCGGTGCCGCGTGGCCTGCTCAAAGCCGTACGCCAGCTTGATCAACAGGGCCTCGGAATGGGCCGCGCCGAAGAAGGAAATGCCCACCGGCAGGCCAAAGGCATAGCCCGCGGGCACGTTGATATTCGGGTAGCCGGCGACGGCCGCGGGCGTGGAACTGCCGCCCGGAACATGGTCGCCATTGAGCAGGTCGGTACACCAGGCCGGTCCGCCGGTGGGCGCGACCAGGGCGTCCAGCCGATACTTGCCCATCACCGCATCAATACCTTCCGAGCGCGAGAGACGGTGATCCTTTTCGAGCGCGTCCAGATATTCCTGGCTCGTCAGCGGACCTTTGGCCTGCGCCTTAATCATGAGATCCTGCCCGAAATAGGGCATCTCCTGGGCCCGGTGGCTTTCGTTGAAGGCGATCACATCGGCGAGCGAGTGTACCGGCGCCTGAGGGCCCAGCGCGCCGAGGTACAGGTTCAAATCGTTCTTGAACTCATAGCTGAGGACGATGGATTCGGAATCGTCGAACTTGCCGGCGGTGGGGATATCCGCCGGATCGACGATCTCCGCGCCGCGGCGCTTCATCTCCGCGAGGGCGGCTTCCATCACCCGGTCGGTCTCTTCGTTGAAACCGAAGAATTTGTCGCGGGCCACGCCGATGCGCGCGCCGCGCAGGCCATCGGGATCGAGCGATTTAGTGTAATCCGCGCCGGTGAGCGCGGCGAGCAGAAGAGCCGCGTCGGCGACCGTGCGCGCCATCGGGCCGGCGGTGTCCTGCGAGTGGGCGATGGGGATGATGCCGGTCGCGGGAATCAGGCCGAGCGTGGGCTTAATCCCGACGACGCCGTTGGTGGAAGCCGGGCACACGATGGAGCCATCGGTTTCGGTGCCGATGGCCAGCGCGCAGAGGTTGGCGGAGACGGCCGCGCCGGAGCCGGAGCTGGAACCGCAGGCATTGCGGTCGAGCGAGTAGGGGTTGCGGGTGAGGCCGCCGCGGCCGCTCCAGCCGCTGGTGGAGTGGCTGGAACGGAAATTGGCCCATTCGCTGAGATTGGTCTTGCCCAGCAGCACCGCGCCCGCCGCGCGCAGGCGATCGGCGACCACGGAATCCCGCGCGGCGATGGAACCGAGCAGCGCCAGCGAGCCGGCGGTGGTCATCATGCGGTCGGCGGTGTCGATATTGTCTTTGATCAGGACGGGGATGCCGTGCAAAGGGCCGCGCGGGCCTTTCGCTTTGCGCTCGGCATCCAGGGCGGCGGCGATGGACAGGGCATCGGGGTTGAGTTCGATTATGGCGTTGAGCGCCGGGCCGCGCTTGTCGATGGCGGCGATGCGATCGAGATAGAGCTGCGTGACTGCATGTGCGGTCAGGGCGCCGGCTGTGATGCGCTTTTGGAGATCGGCGACGGTGGCCTCTTCCAGTTCGAAATCGGGTGGCGCGGCCAGTGCGGCGGCGGCGATGGAGGTTAATAGTGAGCGGCGGGTTAGGGCCATAGTTAGTTTTTGTGGGGCTTAACCCCCGCGCGGGCCGAAGCCCGCCCTCCATTAGTCGGTGATTTCTATGCGCGGGCCTTCCAACGGGCCGAGCTCTTCGATGCGGGCAATGGTGTTGCGCGCCAGTTCCAGGAAGCCCGCGCCCGGCCCATGCGGATCTTCCGCCAGCGCGATCGGGTGTCCGGTATCGCCGCCCACGCGCACGGCCGGATTGAGCGGCAATTCGCCCAGGAAATGCACTTTCATCTCGGCCGCGGTGCGCCGGCCGCCGCCATGGCTGAAGACATCGATGCGCTCCTGGCAGTGCGGGCACATAAGGTAGCTCATGTTCTCCACTATGCCGAGGATGGGCACCTTCACCTGGTGGAACATGTGGACGGCCTTGCGCGCATCTTCGAGCGAAACATCGGACGGCGTGGTGACCACGATGGCGCCGGTGATGGGCGCGGTCTGGATGAGGGTGAGCTGCACGTCGCCAGTGCCGGGCGGCAGGTCGATCACCAGATAGTCGAGCTCGCCCCAATCCACGCCGCGCAAAAACTGCTGGATGACGCTGTGCAGCATGGGGCCGCGCCAGACCAGGGGCTTGTCGCCGGGATTCAGAAAGCCCATGGACATCAGCTTGACGCCGAACTGATCGAGGGGCTGGATGCGCTCGCCGTAAGCCATGGGGGTGCGATTGATGCCCATCATCAGCGGGACGTTGGGGCCGTAGACGTCGGCATCCATGAGGCCGGTGGGGTGGCCCATTTTGGCGAGTCCCACGGCGAGATTCACGGCCACGGTCGTTTTGCCAACGCCGCCTTTGCCGGAACCTACCGCGATCAGATTCTTCACACCCGGAATGGGCAATTTGGGCGGTTGCCCCGGCTGATTCGGACTCATGCAAACCATGGTAACGCAGGCGGCGCCAGGGGCTGGGATTCGCCATCTACTTATACGTATGCAGCCACTCAGGGCGCTGGACGCGATCCGCCAGGATGCCCGCTACGGCATGCGCATCATGCGCGCCGCGCCGGGTTTCACCGCCGGCACTGTCCTCACACTGGCGCTCGCCATCGGCGGCGCCACGGCCATGTTCACAGTCATCCGCGCCGTGCTGCTGCGACCGCTCGTGTACCGCGACCCCGATCGGCTGGTGCGCATCCAGGGAGGCGCCACCACTTCGCGGTTCGCCGAGATGCGCGCGGTCGCGCACTCCTTTACCGCTCTGGGAGCCTATGCCGGCTACGACGATGTGACCCTCTCCGGTGGCGCGGAGCCAGTCGTGGTGAAGGGCGTTCACGTCTCCGCCACTTTCCTCCCGATTCTGGGAGTGCAGCCGCTGGTGGGGCGCGGGTTTCGAACCGAAGAAGATGGGCCCGGCGGCGCGCCCGTGGCCATAATCAGCGCCGAGCTATGGCGCCAGCGCTTCGGATCGGACCCGCTCATCGCGGGCAAAACCGCGTTGCTGGAGGATGCGCCTTACACCATCATCGGCGTCCTTCCGCCCTCGTTCCGGTTTCAGTTCCGGGGGCTGGATATCTGGATGACCGCGCCCGCCGATTTGGCGTCTCTGCCGGCCAAAGTGCGCGCACTGAGCCCTTATTTGGCCGTGTTCGGCCGCTTAAAACCAGGCGTCAGCGTGGAGCAAGCGAATGCGGAGCTGACGGTCATTCGCCGGCGCTATGCGATGCGGCATCCAGCCATGCTGGATGCCAAGCCGAAGACGCCGGTGGAGGTCGAGGCCCTGAAGGAATCCATGGTGGCCAATTTGTGCTCCATGCTTTGGATGCTATTTGGCGCGGCGGCGTTTGTATTGCTGATATTATCCGAATGACCCGTGACCCTCAAGCTGCAGGCCCTCCCTGGAGATAGCGGCCAAGGTACAGCAAGTCCGCAAGCATGTCACTGCCGAAGATATCAGCCACGCGCGCGAACAAGGCGCGACCGATCTAGAAATCCACGATACGATGCTCATTGCCGCGGCTTTCTGCATGTACAACCGATATGTGGACGGGTTGGCTACTTATACGCCTGAAGATGTGAGTCTCTACGATCAAATGGGAGGCGCATGCGCTTAGCTCAACACCGACATATATGGCGCACATCGCACTCCCCGAAGGATGCCTGGCATCCGCGGCCCCATGATGTTCCGGCCGGAGACTGCCAAGCCCATGAACGAACTGGCCGATTTGCTGCTGCACGGCCGGGAACCCTGTCGCCGGCGGACCGGGAGTTGATCGGAGCCGTGGTTTCCGCGCGCAATGACTGCCGCTAATGCCAGACGATCCATGGCGCGGTGGCAGCGCATCATCTGGGCGGCGAGGAGGCTCTGGTAGCCTCCGTCAAACAGGACGTCGAACCCGCGTCTGTACCGGAAAAACTGAAGGCGCTGCTGGCCATCGCAGCCAAGGTACAACTCAGCGGCAACGATGTGACCGCCGCTGACATTGCACCGTGCCCGCCATGACAGCGCGAGGGATCTCGAAATACATGCCCTGGTTCTGATCGCGGCCTTGTTCGCGATGTGTAACCGCCATATGGATGGGCTGCCAACATGGGCGCCTGACGATCCCGAGTTTTACTGGCAGCGCGCGGCCATGCTCGCCGTCCAAGGCTACGCCGCCAGTACGCTCTCCGCCGCGGCAACATAGGATTCGCAGCTGGTTTGGGCCACAGGCGCTCTACGCTCGGGAGGGGTCACTAGAATGCTTGTGCCATGCGCCTCGGCTTCAGGCAAAGATTACGTTACCTGGGATGTGTTCGGTGATCGAGAAGTACAAGCCCACATTGCTGATCGATCAGGCGGAACGAATGCCAAAGAACGAGCATTCCGATTTGATGGCGTGCATTCTTTCCAGCTACCGGACGGGATTGGGCGTGACGATTCAAGTGCAGGGTGAGGCAGCGGACCGCCCATCTACGGCCCGAAAGCCCTTGCGCTCCTGGGTGACATGATGGCGGCGGCAAGGGGTCGCAGCATCGTCATACCGATGCGTGCGATGCGGACTCGTAGGCGTTGGCGGCGTGCCGAAGCGAAAGTAATCGGAGAGCAAATCAACGAGCAGTGTGTCGCACTCATGCATGAACGGACGGACGACATAGATGAGGCAATCGCCAACTTCGCCGGTTTGGATTTTTTGGAAGGCCGGGAGGACGAGATCTGGACGCCTGTGTTCGTCATGTGCGATTTGTTTTGCCCGGAGCGCCGCATCGAACTCGAACGAGCGGCGGCTGACATCTGCGCAGCGAAGCGGGCCGAGCCAAAGAACGTGTCGGCGGCTGAAGCAAAACGCAGATCAGACAACGTGCGTGATGGAGAGCGGCTGGTGCGGGATCTGCTGGTGCTATGTGGCGACGAGTCTGGAATTCGCACAGGCGAAGCGCTGACCAAACTGAAGGAGATCCACAACGCACCCTGGCGCAATTACGTTGACGAGCCGGAAGGGCTGACGGCGATCAAGATGTCCCAACTGTTGAAGTCCTTCCGCATCAGACCAAAGCAATTCAAGCAGCAGGGCAAGAACGTGCGGGGCTACCTGCGTAGAGACCTGGAAGAGACGCCCTCGGAAAAAGCCGCTACTCCGCTACCGGGCCTGCCAAATAAGGTCGGCGGCGATACGTAGCGGCTGGCAGGGTGTTGCTGGGCTTTCTGTGCGGGGCTTGTGGCGGCGGGGAGTGTCTGCAAGCCTCGAAGCTGTTTGCAATGGTTTGCAATGGCACAGCAGAATGTGGGGCATGGGGGGCATTACGGGCGTTGAAAACAGGCAACTTACTGATTCCATTATAAATCGGCTAGTCCGATTCGGACCAGTTTAGTGCAGCGGAGTCCGAAGATCGAAGGGCTTGCCTCGTCCCCACCTATAGATCTCGAAATCGGGGTCGAGCGTCAGGATTTCCCCCACGCCGAGCTGTCCGGCGGCGTAGATCAGGCAGGCGTCGGCCAGGTCCGCGGGAACGTCGCGGTACTTTCGCATGATGCGCGCAACTTCGGCGGCCGTGCGCGAGAGTTGAAACGGGAGCTGGAACACTCCTCGGGCAACATTCTCCAAGATGGCGTCGACCGCTGGAGGCGTCCTGCGCAAAAGGTAACAACTCTCCGCGATCACCGCCTCGCATGTCACCATGGGCGACTCCAATTCCTGCACGGCGGCCGCGCAACGCTCGTGATACTGTTCGCTCCGGTCCAAGAGCGCAACCAGTACGCCCGAATCCAACAGCACGGGGCTCATCGCCCGAAGCCGTTCAAGTGCCGCTTATTCGAGCCGAGATCGCGGACTCCGGAGGAAAACTGGCCGAGACCCACGATCCGTTGTCCCGTGCTTTGGCCGTAACATGACTCCAGCAAGCGAATGCCTTCGCGCACGATCTGGGATGGACTCCACCCCAGGCGGCCGGACAGCCGTTGCAGGGCCTTCTGCGAATTCGGATCGAGGCGCGCCTGTACGATGCTCCGCACGCCTATACTGTACTACGCAGAGGAAGGTGTGGTACACAGCAGAGCCGGTAAGCCGGCTAAAAGGCGGCGGCGGGCAAAATTGCCCGCCCCCCAGCCGCGCGAAATGGAGTAACGTAATTCACGAGGTATTTGAGATGAATGAAACGAACGACACCACGTCGCGCCGCGCGTTCCTGAGGGTTTCCGCCCTAGCCGGGATAGCCCTGCCGCACGTGCATGCGGCGGAGAACAATACGATTCAGATTGCGCTGGTGGGGTGCGGCGGCCGCGGCACAGGCGCGGCCGAGAACGCGATGGGAATCAAGAACGGGCCCGTCAAGCTGGTGGCCATGGCGGACGTTTTCCCGCAGAAGCTGAGCGACAGCCACGGACATCTGCGCGGGCGCTTCGCGTCCCAAATGGATGTGCCCATGGAGCGGCAGTTCATCGGCTTCGACGGCTATCGCAAGGCGATGGACTGCCTGAAGCCGGGCGATGTAGCCATCCTGGCGACGCCGCCCGCGTTCCGCTGGCCGCATTTCCGCTACGCCATCGACCGGGGCTTGAACGTGTTCATGGAGAAGCCCGTCAGCGTGGACGGCCCCACCACGCGGCGCATGATCGCGCTGGGCGAGGAGGCCGCGCGCAAGAACTTGAAGGTGGGCGTGGGGCTGATGATCCGGCACTGCCGGGCGCGGCAGGAACTGCTGAACAGGATCCGCGACGGGCAGATCGGCGACATCGTGGCGATGCGCGGCTATCGCATGGGGGCGGGGGGCGACGTGGCGCCGGTGAAGCCGGAGGGCATCGCTGAAGTGCTGTATCAGATCCGCTACTTCCACGGGTTTCTGTGGGCCAGCGGCGGCATTTTCAGCGACTATTACATTCACCAGATCGACGAGCTTTCGTGGATGAAGGGCGCGTGGCCGGTGGAGGCGATGGCACTGGGCGGCCGCCAGTACCGCAGCGATGCGGTGGACCAGAACTTCGATGTGTACGCGGTGCAATATGCCTATCCGGACGGCACGCGCCTGTTCTTCGATGGGCGCAACATGCCGGGAGTGCACAACGAGTTCGCCAGCTACATACACGGGTCGAAGGGGTCGGCCGTGGTTTCGACCAACGCGCACACGCCGGGACGCACGCGTATTTACTCCGCGCAGAATATTCCGCGCTGGCGGAATGGCCAGAAAGAACCGGCGCCGGAGAACCTTTTATGGGCGTACCCGCAGCCGGAGCGCTCGCCGTACGACTGGGAGTGGGACGACCTGATCGCGGCCATTCGCGACGATAAGCCTTACAACGAGGTGAAGCGCGGCGCGGAAGCCAGCCTGGTGGCGTCGATGGGGCGCTTCTCCGCGCACACTGGGCAGCTGGTGACTTTTGAGCAGATGATGAATCACGACCATGAGTTTGCGCCGGATGTGGATAAGCTGGCGATGGATGGGCCGGCTCCGCTGATTGCGGGCGCGGACGGGAAGTATCCGCTGCCGCAGCCGGGGATCAAGACTACGCGCGAGTATTAGGACATGAATCGCCGCGATTTCCTGGGCGCGACGGCGCTGGCGGCGGCCTCCTTCGCACAGAGTTCCGCCGCCGCCGATCCCGAGGGCTGGTTCCAGCGTCCCATGCGCTGGGCGCAGTTGACGCTGGTGGAAGACGACCCCGGCAAGTACGATCCGGCTTTCTGGCTGGATTACTTCCGGCGCACGCACTCCGACGCCGCGTGTTTGAGCGCGGGCGGATGCGTGGCCTTCTATCCCACAGCGATCCCGCTGCACTATCGCAGCGCCTGGCTGGGCAACCGCGACGCGTTCGGGGAACTGGCGGCCGGCTGCCGGAAACTGGGGATGGTGGTGGTGGCGCGCACCGATCCGCATGCGGCGCACCAGGATGTCTGCGACGCGCACCCGGACTGGATCGCGGTGGATGCCGCGGGACAGAAGCGGCGCCACTGGGCCATGCCGGAGTTGTGGGTCACCTGCGCGCTGGGACCGTACAACTTCCAGTTCATGACCGAGGTGACCCAGGAAATCGTCTCGCGGTATCAAGTGGATGGCGTGTTCAGCAACCGCTGGGCAGGATCGGGGATGTGCTATTGCGAGCACTGCCGGGAGAATTTTCACGCGGCCGCGGGTCTGGATTTGCCGCGCAGGAGCGATCCGCGGGATGCGTCGCGGCGCGCGTACCACGAGTGGCGCCAGCAGCGCCTGTTCGATCTGTGGCGGTTGTGGGACACAGAGATTCGCCGCATCAACCCGACCGCCTGCTATATCCCCAATACGGGCGGCGGTGCGCTTAGCGATCTGGACATGAAGGCCGTGGGCGCGCTCGCGCCGATCCTTTTCGCCGACCGCCAGGCGCGCCGCGGACTGATGGCGCCGTGGGCGAACGGCAAGAACGCCAAGGAGTACCGCTCCACCATGGGGAACAAGCCGGTGGGCGGTATTTTCAGCGTGGGCGTGGAGGAGCCCTACCGTTGGAAGGATTCGGTGCAGGACGGCCCGGAGATCCGGCTGTGGGCGCTCGATGGCATCGCCAACGGACTGCGCCCGTGGTTCACGAAATTCTCGGGCACGCTTTACGACCGGCGCTGGCTGCCAGTGGTGGAAGAGCTGTACGGCTGGCATTACCGCAATCAGCGCTATCTGCGGCAGGAGCGGTCGCTGGCGCGCGTGGGGCTGGTGTATTCGCAGCAGACCGCGCAATATTACGGCGGCGAGCGGGCGCAGCAGAAGGTTGAAGACCACACGCTGGGCTATTACCAGGCGCTGGTGGAGGCGCGCATTCCGTTTGAAATGGTACACGACCAATTGCTCGATGCGGACCACACGGCGGGGTTTAGGGCGCTGATTTTTCCCAATATCGCCGCGCTGTCGGACGCGCAGTGCGGGCAGATTCGCGAGTTTGTGGCGCGCGGCGGCGGTATCGTGGCCACCTACGAAACGTCGCTTTATGACGAACAGGGCGAGCGGCGGCGCGACTTCGGGCTGGCGGATCTGTTCGGAGCGACTTTCGAGGGCAGCGTCGATGAGCGGATGCAGAACTCCTATCTACGTTTGGAAACCGACCCTCGGACCGGCCAGCGCCATCCGATTCTGGCGGGACTCGAGGGCACTGAGCGCATCATCAACGGTGTTTCGCGAGTTCACACGCGCGCATCCGGCGACAGCTATGCGCCGCTGACGCTGATTCCGTCTTACCCGGATCTGCCCATGGAGGAAGTCTTTCCACGGACGCCGAAGACCGATATCCCGGAGCTGCATGTGCGCCAGGCGGGGCGCGGTCGCGCCGTGTATTTCCCGTGGGACATCGATCGCACGTTCTGGGAAGTGCTGGCGGCGGACCATGGCAAGCTGCTGCGCAACGCGGTGGATTGGGCGGCTAACGAGCCGCGCCCGGTAACTGTGACCGGGGCTGGCGTTTTGGATGTGACGGTGTGGCGGCAGAAAGATTCGATGACGGTGCATCTGGTGAACCTGACGAATCCGATGATGATGAAGGGGCCGCTGCGGGAGTTCATTCCCACGCCGCCGCAGAAAGTAGCCGTACGACTGCCAGAAGGAGGCCGCGCGAAGAAAGTGCAGTTATTGGTACGCGAAGCTCATCCGAATGTGACAGTGGCGAACAGGGTGGTGAGCCTGACGATTGCGGCGATTATAGACCACGAAGTAATTGCGATTGATTTATGAGGAGGGGGAATGGCGCAGAAAGTTGCGGACGTGATGTGGGAGATGCTTGCGAGCGCCGGCGTCAAACGCTGTTACGGCATCGTGGGGGACGCATTGAATCCCGTAATCGACGCGCTGCGGCGCAACGGGAAGATCGAGTTTGTGCACGTTCGGCATGAAGAATACGGCGTTTTCGCCGCGGTGGCCGAGGCTTACCTGAGCGGCAATCCGGTGGTGGTGTGCGGCACCGCGGGCCCGGGCGTCACGCACCTCTTCAATGGACTGATGGACGCGCGCAAGGAGGGGGCGGCGATCATCGCCATCGCCGGCGATGTGGACACCAAGCTGATGGACACGGCCGCGCTCGAAGAGCTGAACCCATACAAGTTTTTCGACGCCGCGTGCCTGTACATCGGGCGGGTAGTCAACCCGGAACAGGCGCGCGCCGTAATCACGACCGCGATTTTGACGGCCGTGGTGGACAAGGGGCCGACAGTGATCTCGATGCCTGGCGACATCGCATCGGCAGACGCGCCGGACCAGACGTTCCGCGAGGTCTCAATTCCCGCTGCACCGGTGTTTCGCCCGGCCGATGCGGATCTGGACAAGCTGGCCGAAATGATCGAGGCGGCCGGGAAGGTGGCGATTTTCGGCGGCGATGGCTGCCGCGATGCGCGCGGCGAGGTGCTGGAACTCGCGGCCAGGCTGAAGGCGCCGGTGGGATATTCGTTTCGCGGGAAGCAATGGCTGGAGCACGACAATCCGAATGCCGTGGGGATGACTGGGCTTCTGGGCTACGGCGGAGCGTATAAGGCGATTCACGATGCGGATCTGGTGCTGCTGCTGGGAACCGACTTTCCCTTCCCGGAATTTCTGCCGGGCGACGGCGTCAAGAAAGTCCAGATCGACCGGAACCCCAAACACCTGGGGCGGCGGACGGCCGTCGATTTGGCGCTGGTGGGTGACATCCAGGCGACGGTGGCCGCGCTGCTGGCCAAAGTGCGCGACAAAACCGACAGCGGCTTTCTCGAAAAACAGGTCGCCGAAACCAATTCGTTCCATGAGCTTCTGCAACACTACGTCTCGAAGGGACCGGGGATCAAGCCGATCCGTCCGGAATTCCTGGCGGCCACGCTGAGCGAGCTGGCGGCCGACGATGCGATGTTCTTCGCGGATACGGGCACGGCCTGCATCTGGCTGGCGCGGCATGTGCGGGGCGGGACGAACCGGCGCCTTTTCGGATCGTTTTCATGGGCCTCGATGGCCAATGCCGCGCCCAACGCATTCGGTGCGCAACTGGCATACCCCGGCCGCCAGACGATCGCGCTGTGCGGCGACGGAGGGTTCACCATGCTGGGCCTCGGCGACCTGCTGACGCAAGTGCAGCGCAAGGCGCGGGTGGTTCAGATCATCCTGAACAATGCATCGCTCGACTTCGTCAACATCGAAATGCAGGAAGCCGGAGTGGTCCCGTTCGGCGTGGATTTCAAGAATCCGAATTTCGCCAAGGTCGCCGAGGCGATGGGCGCCAAGGGCATCCGCCTCGAAGATCCGGGCGACGTGCGGGAAGGGCTGGCCGCGGCGCTGGCGCACAAGGACGGCCCGGTGGTGGTGGATGCGGTGGTCGATTGCTACGCGCTCTCGCTGCCGTCACATGTTCCGCTGCATACGGCCGCAGGCTTCACGCTCAGCCTGGCCAAACAGGTCTTGAGCGGGAAGATGGACGACGCGATCAAAACGATTGGACGCAACCTGGGCCTGGTCTGAGCCGAGTGCTGCAAGATACTAAGCTGGTTGCAACCGTTTCAGGTTAATCCGGTCGCGGCGGACTTGCGCAAGATCGTATTGGGCCTGTTGCACAAGCCAGCCGTCTTCGGTACCGCCGAACACCTTCGATAGTCTGACGGCCATTTCCGGCGATATGCCGCGCTTCTCGTTCACGAGTTCCGAAAGGGTGTTGCGGGTGACGCCGAGAGCTTCGGCGGCGGCGGTGATCGTCAAGCCTAACGGCTCGATGCACTCGCGCAATACAACGCCTCCGGGGTGTGGTGGGTTTTTCATGGTCATGGGCCGTTCTCCCTGTCTAGTGATAATCGACATAATCAACGTCCTCGGCGTGGCCCTCGGCAAAATGAAAAATCACCCGCCAGTTAGCCCGAACGGTCACGGCCCAAAAACCTTTCATCTGGCCTTTGAGCGGATGCAACCGAAACGCCGGCAAGTCCATGTGCGCAACTGCGGGGGCGGCATGAAGCGTTGCCAGAATATCCCGGAGCTTGCCAACGTGTTCCGGGTTTACGCCGCTCGGGTCGTCCTGTTCAAAAAGCCGCTTCAGTCCCTTGTGGCGGATTGTCCTTATCATCCCGCACTGTAACGTGCCACGTGGCGCATGTCAAGAGGCGGCCAAATGGCAGAACTGGCAATCGCCGGACGAGGCCCAACCAGGGGTCACGCCTCAATCGCACGAAGTCTTATTCACGGTGGAGTTCGCCGGGTCCGCGCCGTAAGCCGGCGATTCATTGCGCTTCAGTTGCCCGCACGCGGCGTAGATATCCAGGCCGCGGGGCTTGCGGATAAAACACCCCATCGACCGCCGCACAATGGCTTGGAAGCTCGCGACGCGCTCCGGATCGGGCGTCTCGAACGGGATGCCGGGACCGGGATTCAGCGCGATCAGGTTGACCTTGGCGTTCAGATTGGCCAGCAGGCGCACTACGCGCCGCGCGTCGGCGTCGGTATCGTTCACGCCCTTGAGCAGCACATACTCGAAGGTGAGCTTCTCCCAGGGACGCAGCGGATAGGCTTTGCAGGCCGCTAACAATTCCTGCAAATGATATTTGCGGGTGATGGGCATGATCTGCTGGCGCATCTCTTCGGTGGAAGCGTTCAACGAGATCGACAGCCGGGGGCGCACCGGCTCGCGCCCCAGCTCCTCGATTTTCGGGGTGATGCCGGCGGTTGAAACCGTGATGCGGCGCGGCGGGATTCCGACGCCTTCGGAATCCGTCAACAGGCGCGTGGCTTTCACCACGTTCGCCAAGTTCAGCAGCGGCTCGCCCTGCCCCATCATGACAATGTTGAGGCGCGTGCTGTCTTCGAGCAGCCCGTTATCGCGCGCCACCAGCAGCACCTGACCGACGATCTCGCCCGCCGTTAGGTTGCGCTCGAGACCCATGAGCGCGGTCATGCAGAACTTGCAGTCCACCGGGCAGCCCACCTGGCTCGAAATGCAGATGGTGTCGCGTTCGGCCTCGGGCATGAGCACGGTTTCCACGGTGCGGCCGTCTACTAGGCGCAGCAGGTAGCGGCGCGTGCCGTCCGCCGATTCGTAGCGCTGCGCGATCTCGGGCAAGCCCACGCGGCGCGGACCGGATAATTCCTGGCGCAGCGCGGCGGGGAGCGTGGAAACCTGCACCAGGTCGGCGACTCTGCGGCGGTACAAAGCGGTGTAGATTTGTTTGGCGCGGAACTGCGGTTGGCCGGGTCCCAGAGCTTCCCGAATCTCGGTCAGTTCCATGCCCAGCAGAGAATCGGACATCTGATTCGATTATGGCATGGCCAGGCGGCGGCTCGGTGCTTGGACGTTCGTTGGGCCGGAAGAAAACCATATTTGGCCGCAGATAAACGCAGTTGAACGCAGATAGCGCAAAGAAAATTGAGTTGCGGCGATAATCTGAACGAGCCAACATCAACGGCAGCATTGGCCGCCCCACCCACCCACCTATCCTGTTCAGCGAAGGAGTGTATGCAACAACCGGCGTCTTCGGTAAGGCTGCACAGGAAGGTTCAATCCATCTGGTGTTGTGCGTGGATACGTTCACGCCATTCCGGGTTCAAAGGCGGTGGAATATATGGCAGGAGCAGCCCTCCGTTCTGGAACCAGCGATAGGCGGATGGTCCAACATACCCAGCCATCCAGCGGATGGGGTTTTTCTTGAAAGTCCGTCTGATCCGCCGGCTGAGCGCTTCGTACCATGTCCGGAGGTCGGGGTGGTCCTGGTAAGCGTACGCCTAGAGGCGGCCTTGAGTAAGTGCGGGTTTACCATCCCATGGGCTTTGAGCTGGCACGGAGAATTCAAGGATGGGAAGTGCGCTGTCGATTCGGTAGTGCAGGCCGTTGGATTCCCGTATGTACTTTCGCTTCAGAGCCGGAAGCAAGTTCATGTTCCAAAGACACAACCATTCCCCGTCCTTGGTGCGGTCCCTGGCCAGGTCAGCCGGTAGTACATCGGCGGAGTTACTCGCTTATGGTGAGCTCGCCATAATTCGGGCACGCCGCCAAGGCGTCGGAAAGCCTTCTCATGCAATTCCGCCCAAACCTGCGAACTGGAACGGAACGTCAGCAGCCGCACCGCTTTGCGGCTGTAGCCCAGA
>Ga0181525_10001371_pt1 | contig 20784 bp, 11 predicted proteins | sample PEATcosm2014_Bin_48_FD_121100 | JGI IMG/M metagenome (GOLD analysis project Ga0181525, IMG submission 121100) | Peatland microbial communities from MTU Mesocosm Facility, Houghton, MI, USA - PEATcosm2014_Bin06_10_metaG | ecosystem: Environmental > Terrestrial > Soil > Wetlands > Peat | place...
GCCATCGCGCACGCGGATGCGGCGCACCGGGGCACCGGTGCGGATCTGCACGCCCTGCTCGCGCGCTGCCGCGGCCATCGCCTGCGTGATCGCGCCCATGCCGCCCACGGCTATGCCCCAGGCCCCGGCCTTGCCGTCGAGCTGGCCGAGCGCGTGATGCAGCAGCGGCAAGGCCGAGCCCGGTTGATCGAGGCTGGCGTAATTGCCCGATAGCGCTGCCGCCGCCATCACCGCCCGCAGGTCCGGGTCGCTGAAGTGCCGCTCGATCAGCGCGCGCGCGCTGCCGCCCAGGAACTGCAGCAGGCGCTGGCGGCCGCGCGCCGACAGCCGCTTGAACGCGCGGCCGGTGCGCAGTGCGCTCAGCGCGTCGGTGACGCCGGCTCCATGCAGCCGCGGCGGCGACCGCAGCCACTGATCGGCGATGACCGGGCCGATCTCGCCGATGAGGGCGTGGAAATCGGCCATCTCGGCCGCCGCGCCGCTGGCGAAGGCGTCGAGCGCGGCCCGATCGGCCTGCTCGCCGCCGCCCAGCAGCAGGCTGCGACCGTCGAGCCGCGGATAAAACGCCGCGTCGATGCGCCGCGTGCGGTAGCCGAAGCGCGCCAGCGCCATGTCCTCGACGACCTCCGGGCGCAGCAGACTCACCACGTACGAGGCCACCGAATTGCGATAACCCGGATGGAACTCCTCGCTCACGGCCGCGCCACCGACCTGCTCGTTCTTCTCGAGCACCAGCGTCCTGAGCCCCGCGCGGGCCAGGTAGAACGAGCAGACCAGGCCGTTGTGCCCGCCGCCCACCACGATCGCGTCCCAGTTCCGGTCTGCGTCCATGCGCCTGTGCGTCCTCTTCCGTGCGCTGCCGACGCGCGCCTCAGCGCCCGTCGGCGCCGCGCGGTTGCTCGAGCAGCTTGACGACCGCGTGCAGGACCCGGTTGGCCGGCGTGGCAACGCCCAGCACTTCGCCCCGGCGCACCACGTGACCGTTCAGGTGATCGATCTCGCTGCGCTTGCCGCGCGCGAGGTCCTGGGCGGTCGACGACACCTGGGTCGCCATCGTGTCGGCTATGGCGCGCACCGCCTCCCAGTCGGCGCCCAGCACCTGCACGCCCTCGGCCTGCGCGACCGCAAGGCATTCGTCGACGACGGCACGCATGACCTGCTCGATGCCGGTTCCCTGCACGAGGCGACCATAGGACAGCCGGGTGATGGCCGACAAGGCGTTGTACGCGCAGTTGATGACCAGCTTGCCCCACAGTTCCCCGTCGACGTTGTCCGATACGCGCACCGGGACGCCGGCAGCGCCGAAGAGCGCCACGAGGCCGGCGCTGCCCGGCAAGGGACCGATGACCAGGTCGCCGCGGCCGTGGTGCCGCACGTGCCCGGCACCGGCCATTTCCGCGGCGACATAGACCACAACGGGCGCTACGACGCACGGCAGCAGGGCCTGCAGCCGCGCGGCGTTGTCGACGCCGTTCTGCAGGCACAGCACCAGGGTATCGCTGGCGAGGTGGGGCCGCAGTTGCGCGGCGACGCTCTCGGTGTCGGTCGACTTGACGCAGCACAGGACGATGCCCGCGCCTTCGATGGCGCGGGCATCGACGCTGGCCCTCACCGGGAGGTGGCCCTGGAACGCCGCCGTCTCGAGCAGCAGGCCCTCGCGCAGCACCGCCTCGATGTGCCGTGGTCGGCCGACCAGCACGACGTCCTGTCCGGCACGCGCGAGCATGCCGCCGAAATAGCAGCCCACTGCCCCTGCACCCACGACGGCTATCTTCATGTCCCTGCGCACTCCGGCCTCGACTCATGGTGCCGCACTGACCATCCATCCTGGCGGACAGTTCTGCGCGGCGACGGCAATCGGCGGCAATTTATCACTCGCGGGCGCGATGATCGGCGAATGGGGAAATCATTTTCACGTGGCCATCGCGCCACGCGGCACCGCGCGCGGCATATCCCTGCGCGCCGTCTTCGAATCGATGCCGCTCAGGCAGTAGACTACTTCAAGCAGCATCGAACATATACCGAACCGAGAGCCATGCCCTGATGCCCGCGTCGTCCGCAACCGCATCAACCGGTGCCCCGACCATAGCGGCACATGTCTGGCGGCTGTTCGGCGCCAGCGCCCTGCTGATCCTCCTGCTGGTCAGCGTGCTGTGGTGGGACATCTACCGCATCGACGAGATGCGCGCGGCCGGGCGCAGCGCGGCTGCGGTCGAGCGCGACATCCAGCACCTCGGCGAAGGCCTGCTCAATGCCGAGACCGGCCAGCGCGGCTACCTGCTGACCGCGGACGAGCACTACCTCGAACCCTATGGGTATGGCGTGGAAGATGCGCGCAAGAGCATCGCCGCGCTGGAGGCGGCGCCGCTCGAGGACGAAGTGCGCGAGGCCATGCCCCGCCTGAAGTCGCTGGCCGACGAGCAGCTTGCCGAGCTCGATGCCGGTATCGCCCTGGTGCGCGCCGGGCATCGCGACGCGGCCCTGCACCGGCTGGCCACCGGCCGGGGCAAGGTGCTGATGGACCAGATCCGCGTCCTGCGGGCACGGATGCTGGTCATGGAAATCAACCTGCGCGACGCGCGGCGCAACCAGATCGATGCCAAGGTCCTGTACACGACGCTGACGGCGTTGCTCGGCGGTGCCGCCGCCGTGGCGCTGCTGTTCCTGTACGCGCGCAAGGCGACGCGCCGGCTGGGGTCGCCGGTGCGCGACCTGATCAACCGGATCCACGCCTTCACGGTCGAATCCGGCCAGGCCCAGGTCGAGCAGCCGGCGCTCGACGAGATAGGCTGGATCTCGCGCGAGTTCAACGAGACGGTCAAGCGCCTGAAGGCCGCCGGCGAGGAGCGCGACCATGCGCTGGGCGAATTGCGCGACGCCCTAGAATCGCTGCGCCGCAGCCAGACCGAGTTGCGCGACCGCGAGAGCCGCCTGAGCACGGTCGTCGAGAACATCCCGGCGATGATCTCGTACATCGACCGCGACGAGCGCTACCGCTTCGTCAACGCCAATTACTGCGACTGGACCGGCCTGCACAGCGCAGGGGTGCTCGGGCGGACCGTGCGCGAAGTCCATGGCGCGGAAGCCCATCGCGGCATCCTGCCCCTGGTGGCCGACCTGCTGGCCGGCCACCAGCGCCGGCTGGAACAGAAGCTCGAACGGGACGGCGCCGAACGCTGGGTCTCCTCGACCATGGTGCCGCAGTTCGACGCGCAGGGGGAGGTGGCCGGGTTCTACGGTTTCTCCTACGACGTCACCGAGCGGCGCCTCGCCGAACTGGCGCTGCTGGAGAGCCGGCGCAAGCTGCAGCTCATCATCGACAACATCCCGGGCCTGGTCTCGAACGTCGATCGCGAGCTGCGTTTCCGCTTCGTCAACCGCGGCTATGCCGACTGGTTCCAGGTCGACACCACCGCGCTGATCGGCATGCCACTGCGGGAGTTCTACGGCGAGGCGGCCTTCGCCGGCATCGCCGGGGTGCTGCAGGCCGCGCTGTCGGGCCAGACGGTCGTGAGCGAGCGCGAGGTGACGCGCGGCGGCGCGCCACGCTATTGCAACGTCGTCGTGGTGCCGGAGCGCGACGCCGCCGGCGCGGTCGTCGGCCTGTTCGTCATCCATACCGACATCACCCCGCACAAGCGCCTCGAGCGCGACCTGGCCATCGCCCGCGACCACTACCAGAGCCTGTACCAAGCCACGCCGACGATGCTGCATTCGGCCGACCTGCAGGGCCGCCTGGTGTCGGTGAGCGACACCTGGCTCGCCAAGCTGGGCTACGAGCGCGCCGACGTCATCGGCCAGCCCGCCAGCGCCTACCTGGCGCCGGATTCGCGCCTGCGTTCGCGCGATATCGTCCTGCCGCAGCTGTTCCAGACCGGCCGCTGCGAAAATGTCCACGTGCAGCTGCAGCGTTCCGACGGCTCGCTGCTCGACGTGCTGCTGTCCGCGGTGGTCCAGCGCGACACCAGCGGCCACGCCGTGCGCACGCTATCCGTCATGGAGGACATCTCCGGGACGCTGGCCAGCAACGCCGCCCTCAAGAAGGAGCACGGACTGCGGTTGGAGATCGAGCAGCGGGCCGCCGAACTCGACGCGCTGCTGGCCGAACGCAACGAGATGCTGTACGTGCTGGCGCACGAGGTGCGCCAGCCCCTGAACAACGCCTCCGCGGTGCTGCAGAACGCCGGCCTGCTGCTGGCGGAGAAAGGCCAGGCGGTCGAGGCCGCGCGCATCCAGAAGGCACAGGGCCTGATGGGCGTCATCCTCGCGGACATCGACAACACGCTGGCCGTGGCCTCGCTGGTCGCGATCGACGGGCCGCCCGAGGTGATCGACACCGACATAGACACGCTGGTGCGGATCGCCATCGGCGACATGGCCGCGGCCGAGCGCCCGCGCGTCCAGGTGCTGCGCCAGACCGAGACGCGCACGGCATCCATGGACCCTGGCCTGATGCGCCTGGCGCTGCGCAATCTCCTGGCCAACGCGCTGCGCTATTCGCCGCTCGGCTCGCCCGTCACCGTCAGCATCGCCGATTCGGACGAGCCGCTGGCGCTGGTGCTCGAAGTCAGCGACGAAGGCGACGGCATCGCCCCGGCGCTGCTGCCGCGCCTGTTCGAACGCGGCAACCAGGGCGAACGCTCGCGCCACGAACCCGGCCACGGGCTGGGCCTGTACATCGTGCGCCGGATCATGGAGATCCACGGCGGCCGGGTCGACCTCGTCAGCAGCGGACCGCGCGGGACGGTGATGCGCACCGTAATACCGCAGTCGACGGTCTATTGAGCGCGAGTATTGCCAGCTGTCTCGGCTGCCTCAGGGCGCCAATAGCCCCCACGGCCGGTGCCGGCGGCCGGCCGACGACGCCGCGCCCTCGTGACCGGCGAGGTAGTCGCGCAGGCTGAGCACCGCCTCGAGGATCGCCCCCTGGCGGTCGGCGCTGCTGCGCAGCTCCCAGGCTTCGGTATCGAAGGCGTCGTCCTCCTCCGGATCCGCGAAGGGCAGCGCGCGCTGCAGTTCCTCCGGCAGTTCGTCGCGCCGTTGCACCAGCAGCGCGATCAACGGCGCCAGCGAGGGTTCGCGCGGAGCCCGATAGACGAGGTTGAGCAGTATCGGCACGGGGTAATCAAGCAATTCCTCGGCATCCATCGTGTACAGGCCGCGCTTGAGCGGCAGCACGCGTGCGAGGTGGATGCCGACGCTGACATCGACGGCATGCACCAGTGCCCAGCACTTGCGCAGGGTCTCGCCGGCCGTGTACGCGTCGGTGCCATCCTCGAAATCGTCCTGCTGCAGTTCGTGCGCGACGTCGGGCCGGCCGAAGAACTCCGCCGCGCACTCCTGCAGCTCGCCTACCGGCACGCGCGCCATGAATGCCGCCGCCAGCCAATCGACCACCCAGTGCGCGGTGTACGACTGCGCCTTGCGCAGCGCCGCCAGGCGCGCGACCTGCGGCGCCTTGGTGAAGGACTCGCCCACGCCGAAGTCGAGGTCGAGCAGGCAGGCGCGCACCATCACCTGCGGATCGGCCTTGACGCGTTCGGTCTGCGCCAGCTCGAACTCGGTCGGCCGCAGGCCCGGATCCTCGACGTCGAGCACGGCGGCCTTGCGCGCCGGAAAGTGCCCATGGCGGGCGGCCCAGTAGCGGACCAGCGGCGCCGGATCCTCCAGCGCCAGCGCCAGCAGCCACGAAGGCGTGGAGCGGCTGGCGCCGTCGAACTGGATCGCCTGGATCACCTGGAGGCGCTCGGCAGTGCCCAGTGCCGGCCAGGCCATGGTGACGAGGTGCTCGCGCAAAGGCCCGGTCTGGACCAGGTCCGCCAGTACGGAATCAGCCAGCATGTGCCGCCCTCCCGAAAACCGGGATGTTAGCGACTGGCGGCCGCGATGGCAGGAAAAGCTTGCCGGCGCCCGGGACGGGCGACCGGCGCGGCCGGCACCCTAGGCGCACAAGGCGGGGCTGGCACCGCGCAGGCCGCGCGGCGCGCGCTCGGCCGACGTCAGCGTATTGACGATCAGCATGGTGACGGTCATCGGGCCCACGCCGCCGGGGACGGGGGTGATGAAGGAGGCCTTGGCGCGCACCGCCTCGAAATCCACGTCGCCGCCCAGGCTGCCGTCGGCAAGGCGGTTGATGCCGACATCGATGACCACCGCGCCCTTCTTGACCATCGGCGCCACGATCAGCCGCGGACAGCCGGCCGCGACGATCAGGATGTCGGCGAGGATCGTGAACTGGGCCAGGTCGCGCGTCCCGGCGTGGCAGACGGTGACCGTCGCCCCCTTCTGCATCAGCATCAGCGCCATCGGCTTGCCGACGATGTTGCTCGCGCCGACGATGACCACGTTCTGGCCGGCCACGTCGATGCCCTCGGACTCGAGCAGCAGCTGCACGCCGTAGGGCGTGCACGGCGGGAAGATCGTCGTTCCCACGACCAGCGCGCCGACGTTGTAGAGATGGAAACCGTCGACGTCCTTGTCGCGCGAGATGCTCTCGAGCACGCGGCGCAGGTCCAGGCCCGGCGGCAGCGGCAGCTGCACGAGGATGCCGTGCACGGCCGGATCGGCATTGAGCGCCTCGATCCGGGCGAGCAGCTCGGCCTCGGCGATGCCGGCCGGCAGCGCGATGACATCGGAACGCACGCCCACCTCGGCGCAGGCGCGCGCCTTGTTGGCCACGTAGACGCGCGAGGCCGGATTGTCGCCCACCAGGATGACCGCCAGGCCCGGCACCACGCCGGCGGCGGCCAGGCGCTGGGCGCGCGCACGGCACTCGACCCGCACCCTGGCGGCGAGCGCCTTGCCATCGATGATCTTCGCAGTCATGGGGTCACCCGGATCGAACGACGCACGGCCGCGCCGCGCGCGGACACCGGCGCCGTTCTCTTATTGAACGATAATACAATATCGCCGGGCGGGCAACCGGCGCACCGGCCGGCGCCGGCGGCGGCCAATGCGCGGCGCTCAGAACGCCGCGCTGGTCGAGCGCACTTCCTCGATGGTCGTCAGACCCTGGAGCACGCGCTCGATGCCGTCCTGGCGCAGCGTGCGCATGCCGTTGCGCATCGCGCAGGCCTGCAGTTCGGTGGCGGTGGCGCGGGTCTGGATCAGGTGGCGCAGCTCGCGGTCGTTGGGCATCAGCTCGTGGATGCCGACCCGGCCCTTCAGGCCGCTGCCGCTGCACTGCTTGCAGCCGGGGCCGTGATGGCTCATCAGCTGGCCGTCCTTGGCGAAACGCTGCAGCCAGTCGGCGTGCACCGCCTCGCGCGTGAGCTCCGGAACGCCCTCGGGGACGCCGTGCAGGAAGTCGGCGAGCAGCTCCTCGGTCTCCTCGGCGGTGGCCGGGCGCTCGGTGCGGCAGTGCTTGCAGATGCGCCGGACCAGCCGCTGCGCCAGCACGCCGATGAGCGCGTCGGCGAAGTTGAAGGTGTCCAGGCCCATGTCGAGCAGGCGCGTGACGGTCTCCGGCGCGGTGTTGGTGTGCAGGGTCGAGAGCACCAGGTGGCCGGTCAGCGACGCCTCGACGACGATGTGCGCCGTTTCCTGGTCGCGCACCTCGCCCACCATGATCACGTCCGGATCGGCGCGCAGGAAGGCCTTGAGCGCACCCGCGAAGGTCCAGTCGATCTTCGGGTTCACCTGCACCTGGCGCAGGCCGCTCTGGGTGATTTCGACCGGATCCTCGGCGGTCCAGATCTTGCGGTCGGGGCGGTTGATCTGGCCCAGCGCCGAATGCAGCGTGGTCGTCTTGCCCGAGCCGGTCGGCCCGACGCACAGCACCAGCCCGTAGGGGCGCTCGATCATCGGCTTGAACAGCGCCAGGTTCTTCGGGCTCAGCCCCAGTCCGTCGAGCGGGATCGGCTTGGCCGAGGCCAGCAGGCGCATGACGACGTCCTCGAGGCCGTTGTTGGTCGGTATGGTCGCCACGCGCAGCTCGAGCTTGTGCTGCGGCGAGTAGCGCGAGAAATTGATCTTGCCGTCCTGCGGCTTGCGCCGCTCGGAGATGTCCAGTTCGCACATGATCTTGATGCGCGAGAGCAGCGCATTGCGGTAGCTGCTGGGCAGCTCCACGTAGGGCCGCAGCGCGCCGTCCTTGCGAAAGCGGATCTTGACCTTCTCGCGGCCCGGCGAGCACTCGATGTGGATGTCGGAGGCGCCTTCGGCGTGCGCCTCGATGATCATCTGGTTGATCAGGCGCACCAGCGAGTTGTCGCTCTGCTCGATCTGCGGTTCCTCGGCCTGGTTCGGCTCGTCGCCGCCCTCGCGCTCCAGGCTCTCGGCGAGCTTGCCCATGTCGTTGACATCGGCGCCGTCGCCCAGATCCTTGGCGTCGCCGGCGGCGCCCTCCGCGCCCTGGCCGAGGCGCGCATAGGCCTTGCCCAGCGCTTCGTCGATGTCGGCGGTGGTGGCGAGGGCCGCGACCACATTGGTCTGGGCGACGAACTCGAGCTCGTCGATGACGGCGCGGCGCGTCACGTCCTCGATCGCCACCACCAGCGAATGCTCGTTGACGACCAGCGGCAGGACGTGCAGGCGGCGCGCCACCGCGAGCGGCACGCGGCGCAGCGCCTCCGGGTCGCACGAGAAATTGGCCACGTCGACGATCGGATAGCCCATCTTGCGCGCCAGCGCATTGCGCAGGTCGTCGCGCGTGATCAGGTTCTGCCGGACCAGCAGCTCGCCCAGCGGCGCCGAGCGGTCGTCCTTCTGCAGGGTCAGCGCCGCCTCCAGCTGCTCGGGCTTGATCAGGCCCAGCTCGATCAGCGCCTCGCCGACGCGGATCACCGGACGGCTGGCCTGCAGCGCCAGGGCCTTGAGCAGGTCCTCGGGCGTGACGATCTGCTGCTTGACGAGGATGTCGCCGACCTTCTGCGTGCGCATTTCCTGCTGCATCGCGACGACGTGCTCGATCTGTTCCGGGCTCACGGCCTGCTGTTCGACCAGCATCTTGCCGATCGGCGCGCCGATCTCCTTGCTCACGCAGGCTTCCTGGGGGAGGAAGGTGCGGATGACACGGTCCTGGTCGTCGACCGGCGGGAACAGGAACAGCCCGCCATGCTTCTCTAGGTAGCCGATCGTCTTGCCGGAGATCGACTGCGAATTCTTGAGTTGCAGGCGGTACGGCATGCGCGGCCGCTCCTGCAGCGGCGAGGGCGTGCCCCCGCCCAGGGTCGGCGGCGGATTCGGTGCCAGCGGGTCGGCCAGCGTCAGGCTGATGAACTGGTCGAAGCGCAGCACCATCGGCGCCTTGCTCGACGCGTACTGGAGGTAGGCGGTGCGGCTCTCGAAGTTGATCGCGTACAGGCGTGCGCGCGCGATGGTTCCCTTGAGTCCGAGCACCATGCACGCCAGCGGGTGGCGATGCTCGCTCGAGCCCGGGTAACTGCCCAGTGGCGGCGACGGCCAGTTGATGGATATCTTGGGCCGAGGAGCCGAATCCCGGTGCTTGGCGGGTTCCGGTCGAGTTTCCGGAACGGGTGGCTTCTCCATCTTCATGGCGGGATTGCGCGGTTGGCGGGCCTAGGCGTGCGGTTGTTCAGGGTACGGTCGGCAAGCGTGCGGTTCATGAAATGCTGGCGCCAGCGACGCCAGGCAGTCGTATCGGATTACGGTCGGCCACGGCCCTACTTGAGACGCCACGGCGCGGCAGTACGCGAAACGACGCAGCCAACGGCCCACGCGCACCGCAAGCGCGCGCGCAAGCCATTGATCCGCAATCATTTTCCCAGACATCGCGACAAGCGATCGAAGGAATTGACGGCAAAAACGGCCATGCCAGGCGCCGCCCGCGGCAATGGCGGCGTCCACGCACGGACTTGGCGGCGCTTTCGGTTCCGGGCGCGGCTGCGCACGCGCATCGACGCACGACCGCAAGCGCCGCGCCGCCGCGTGCCACCGCGTGCCGATCACTCTGCGCGATTTCTCATCGAGACCGCGAAGGGTGCGATTTATTCTCACGCTAGATCATTTGCCAGCGAGACTATGAAGTACCCGATTACTTAGCCAATATTCAGCGCAGTGGAGAGCGCGGCACGGGCGTCCAATTCCGGACACGCAGGAAGGACGCGATGAACAACAACATCCCGGTACCGAAGGGGCTGCTCAAGCTCCACGCGACGCTGACGCACAACATCTACGACCAGGGCGGCCACCTGCTGCTGCGCGCCGGCACGGCCATCGAATCGGACGACCTGATCGAACGCCTGGAGGAAAAGGGGTACTTCGATCCGGAGGCGGTCGAGGCCCTGAAGGGTGCGTCCAGGCCGGTCGACGAAATCGTCACCGGCTACCGCCCCGACCGCAGCGGCGCGGCCCGATCGGTCGTTGCCGAGCTCAGCGACGCCTGCGGCCGGCTCCAGGCCGCGTTCGCCGATCACGGCGGCGCGTTCGACAGCACGATCCGCGCGATCGCCGACACCGTCTGGCAGTGCTGCACCCTCGACAGCGACGCGAGCCTTTCCACGCTGCTCATCACGATGCCCTACCCCTACCAGGTGCGCCATCCGGTGAACGTGGCGACGCTGGCGGCCGTGCTGATTGCCCGGCAGAAGCAGACCGACGCGCAGCGCGCCGCAACCCTATGCGCCGCACTCACCATGGACATCGGCGCACTCGACCTGCACGACGACCTGTATTGCGATCCGCGGGTCGCCACCGACCCGCTGCGCCAGCGCATCCTGGGGCACGCCGGTGCCGGCGTGCAGGCGCTGCTCGACCGCGGCGTGCGCGACCCGCTGTGGCTGGCCACGATATCCCAGCACCATGAAGCGCTCGACGGGTCCGGATTTCCCGCGGGCCTCAAGGCCGACAAGATCCGTCCGGAGGCCCAGGTGCTGGCCCTGGCCGACCGCTACTGCGGCCTCACCTCGGAGCGCCCCCACTGCGAGGCCAGGCTGCCGCCGGACGCACTCAAGGCCATCCATACGCAATACGCCACGCAGGTGGCGCCGGCGCTGGTGGGCGCCCTGGTGTCGGCGATCGGCGTCTACCCGCCGGGGATGTTCGTGCGCCTGGCCAATCGCGAGACCGCGGTCGTGGTCCATCGCCTGCTCGACCCCAAGCACCCGGTGGTGTACGCCATATGCGGTCCGTCGGGAGCGGCGCTGGAGACGCCGCGCAAGCGCCTGACGGCGAGCCAGGCCGCGTACGCGATCGTCGAGTGCCTGAAACGCACGCAGGTGTCGGCGCCGATCGCGCCTGAACAACTGTGGCCGCCGACCATTGCCCTCGCGCCGCCTGCGGCACACGCCGGCGCTGCTGCGGCGGCGGCCCTGCCGGCCGGCGCCTAGCCCCGGGGCGTGTGGCAGGCGCTGCGCGAAGCCCGCCTGAGCGGCTCGGTATGGATGGCGCCGCGGGCGGGGTCGAAGAGGATCTCGCGCGCGATCCGCGGATCGTCGTCGGCGCTCACCACGAAACGCAGCGGTTCGGAGTCCCAGGCACGGGCGAACTCGTCCGACAGGTAGATCCGCTGCCCGATGCCGGAACCCTCGGCGATCGAGCCATCCTCGTTCCAGTTGCACGGCACCTGGACCTTGGTTCCGTCGGTCCATTCGAAGTGGGCGGTTGCGCGCATGCGCCTCCTTGGGGAAGTTCGGCCGGCCCGGCGCGTCAGCGCACCCGCACCGGCATGATCTCGCTCGACAACTGGAGATGGTCGCCGAGGCCATAGTACGTGTAGGCGGGACGGGACAGGCGGCGCAGCACGAGGAACAGCCGGAAGCGCAGTCGGCCCGGCAGGCCCATCGACCGCGACGGCAGCAGGTTCTCCTGCGACAGGTGAACGATCCAGTTGCGCCGGTCCGCGTCCAGGGCGATCTGTCGATGGCGCGCCAGCCCCTCCAGTGCGCGCTCGACGTCCGGCTCCTCCATGAAGCCGAAGCTCAGCTCCACGCTGATGATGCTGCCCCTGTCGCGGTCCGAATCGAGCACCGTCACGCGGATCCGGCCATCGTGCAGGTACGGGATCTTGCGATGCACGACCTCCACGAAGATCAGGTCGCGCGGCAGCACCCCGTAGCGATCCCAGAGCAGCTGCAGCAGCGCGGGCGTATTGTCGGAAACGCTGCGCACGGGCTTGGGAACCATCAGCAGCGCGGTTCTTTCCAGGTACACGCGGCTGTCCCGATGCAGGCCGACGAGCTCGGCCACCGTCATGGTCGGCTTGGCGGCGTAGGCCGCGAAGGTCGCCTTGCGTCCCCAGCGCCAGGTTGCCATGACCGCGAAGACGACCAGGCCCAGCGTCAGCGGGATGAATCCGCCTTCGAGGAACTTGACCGAGGTGGCGAGCAGGAAGCCCGCGTTGACCGCGCTCAAGCCGCCCCAGACCAGGCCGGTAATCCAGCGGTTCCAGTTCCAGTACTGGCGGGCTATGGGAAACATCGTCAGCGACGTGATGAGCATGACGCCCGATACCGCCAGGCCATAGGCCGCTGCCAGTCCGGCGCTGGAACCGAACCCCACGACGAGCACGATGCAGCCCGCGTACAGCGCCCAGTTGATGGCCGGCACGTAGATCTGGCCGGCATGCGCCTGGTGCGTATGGCGGATCTCGAGGCGCGGCAGCAGGCCCAGGCGCGTGGCCTGCGAGGCGAGCGAGAATGCACCCGAAATCAGCGCCTGCGAGGCGATCACCGTCGCCACCGTGGCGAGCAGCACGACGGGATAGAGCAAGGCCGCTGGCACCATGCTGAAGAAGAGCTTGCCGCCCGCGACCGGCGCACCGCTCAACAGGTAGGCGCCCTGCCCGAGGTAGTTCAGCAGCAGCGCCGGATAGACGATGGCAAACCAGGCGACGCGGATCGGTCGCGACCCGAAATGCCCGAGGTCGGCGTACAGCGCTTCTCCGCCGGTGACGACCAGCATCAGCGCGCCGAGGACGAACAGCGCGTCGACGAAGCCCACGCCGTGCAGGAAACGCAGGCCGTGCAGCGGATTGAAGGCCGCGAGGATCCGCGGCTGGCCGACGATATGCACGGCGCCCAGGACGGCAATCATCAGGAACCAGCCCAGCAGCACGGGACCGAAGATCCTGCCTATCCCGGCGGTACCCCGGCTCTGGAAGGCGAACAAGGCAGTGAGCAGCGCCAGGGTCACCGGTACCGCGGCCCGGGCCAGCGCGGGGGTGGCCACGCCGAGCCCTTCGACCGCCGACAGCACGCTGATCGCCGGCGTGATGATGCCGTCGCCAAAAAGCAATCCGGCACCGAGCACGAGCGACCACAAGAAGAACCCCATGCCGCGCCGGCGCGATTCGTGCAGCAGGCCGTAGAGCGCGAAGACGCCACCTTCGCCGTCGTTGTGCGCGCGCAGGACCAGGATCGCGTACTTGACGGCCACGATCAGGGTCAGCGTCCAGATGACCAGCGAGATGCCACCCAGCACGTCGGCACTGCCGGGTGCCGCGCCGCCGTGTCCGAAGAAGATCTGGTCGACGGCATACAGCGGCGATGTGCCGATGTCGCCGAAGACGATGCCGGTGGCGGCGATGGTCAGGGCGGGCAGGCGGACACCCCGGGCATGGGGCGTGACCGCCGCAGCTTCGGCTTTATTCATTGCAATATCGACAGGGGCGATTCGAATGCATGGTTGACTGCAGTTGCGGCGCTTCGAACGATACCCGTACCTCAGCAGGGATATCGCCATTCGGCCGGCTTAGCCGATTGATTTTCCAGAGTTTCGATATTCCGCCTGCAGATTCCGCCCGATGCGAGTGATTCTCAGGACCGCGCGCAGTGCCTAGCATCTTCATTCAAGCCACGCCAAATCACCGCATGGGTGACCCGGTGCCTGTGCAAGCATCGACGTCGGATCGTCCGAAAAAGCACCGCACACGGTTTGTGTACGTACCGAGATGTGTACGTACCGAGAGGGGACCAGATGAATCGCGCATTTCGATTGGTATGGAGCAAGGCGCTGCGGTGCCTGGTGGTCGCGGGTGAGAATGCGCGCGCCCGGCGCAAATCGGGCGCAGGTGCGGGTCGCCGCGCAATCCTGATCACCGGTATCGCGGTGGCAGGCGCTGCACAGGCCGCGACCGGCGGGCAAGGCGAGCTGCCGACGGGTGCCAAGGTGACCGCCGGCTCTGCCCGGATCGGCGTCTCGGGCAATACGATGACGGTGCAGGAGACCACCCAAAGCGCCGCGATCGACTGGCAGGGATTCTCCATCGGCGGCAATGCGCAGGTCGACTTCGTGCAGCCCACCGCTTACTCGGTCATCCTCAACCGCGTCGTCGGCAGCGAGCAATCGCTCATCGACGGCGCCCTGCACGCCAATGGCCAGGTCTTCCTGCTCAACAGCAATGGCGTCCTGATCGGCAAGGGCGCGAGCATCGACGCGCAAGGATTCCTCGCCTCCACCCTGAATCTCGATGATGCCGATTTCCTCGCCGGCAAGCGCGTCCTTGCCGGCGCGTCCGGTGCCGGCATCCTCAACCTGGGAACGATCCACGTGCACGACGGTGGATACGTCGCCCTGCTCGGCCGCGAAGTCATCAACGAGGGCATCATCAGCGCCCGCCTCGGTACGGTGGCCCTGGCCGCCGGCGATCGCGTGAGCCTGAACTTCAACGGCGATTCGTTGCTGGGTATCGCCATAGACAAAGGCACGCTTGGCGGCCTCGTCGCCAACCGCCAGGCGATCATCGCCGACGGCGGCCAAGTGATCCTCAGCGCCCGGGGCCTGGATTCGGTGCTCGCCGCAAGCGTGAACAACACCGGGTTGATCCAGGCGCAGACCATAGGCCACAGCGCGGGCCATGTCTATCTGCTGGGCGACATGCAGTCGGCAAGCGTGAACGTCGGGGGAACGCTCGACGCCAGCGCTCCGGTCGGCGGCAACGGAGGCGCCATCGAGACGTCCGGCGCCCATGTCAGGGTAGCCGATGGTGCACGCATCACCACCGCCGCGCCAGCCGGCGTCACGGGGAGCTGGCTCGTCGATCCGGTCGATTTCACGATCGCGGCCACGGGCGGCGACATCACCGGCGCAACGTTGAGCAGCGAACTGGCAACGACGAATGTCAGCCTGTCGAGCACGAATGGCTCGAAAGGCACGCTGGGCAATATCAACGTGAATGACACGGTCGGCTGGAGCAGTCATACGCTGACCTTGACGGCCGTCAATGACGTCGATATCAACGCAGTCATGACCGCCAGCGGCAATGCCGGTCTCGACCTCGAACCCGGGAGCGGCCGCGTCAATGTCGCGCTGTCCGGCACCGGCTTCACCGGACGCGTCGATTTCAGCGGTAGCGGCACGCTCACGATCGACACCCATGTGTACACGGTGATCAATTCCCTCGGTTCCGGCTATGCGGACACCACCACCGGAACCTTGCAAGGCATGCAGGGCAACCTCGCCGGCTATTACGCGCTGGGATCGAACATCGATGCCACGCCGACCGCCGCCTGGAACGGTGGCGCCGGCTTCGCCCCCGTTGGCCAGGGTTGTCAGAGCTGCACGGCGTTCAGCGGCACCTTCAACGGGCTGGGACACACGATCAACGGGCTCGTCATCAACCAGAACATCGCTTTCGCCGGCAGCAACAACTTCCTCGGCGACATCGGCCTTTTCGGCATCGTCAACGGATCCGGCGCCATCAGCAACGTGGGACTGACGAATGCCAGCGTATCCATCGACGGCACGACCGCGGCGGTGGCAAGCGTCGGCACGCTGGTGGGCGTGATGCAGGGGCCGATCACGAACTCCTACGCAACCGGCAGCGTGACGGTCTCCACCACCTTGAACAATCTCAATCTCGAAGGACAAATCGGCGGATTGGCCGGCTACGTGTTCGGCGACAACGTCAGCGACTTCGGGTCGGTTACCAATTCGCACGCGAATGTCGCCGTCAGCGCGCCGGGCTTCCAGTACGTCGGCGGCCTGGTCGGCAACACCCAAACCGGCGTGGGCGTCTACAACAGCTACGCAACCGGGTCCGTCGTGGGCACCGAGTATGTCGGCGGACTCACCGGCGGCCTTGGCAACGGCTATCCCAGCGCGACCATCGCCAATTCGTATGCGACCGGCAACGTGTCGGGATCGAGCTATGTGGGCGGCCTGGTCGGGGGTTCGTCGAACGGCGGCCTGATCACCGGATGCTTCGAGACGGGCAACGTGACGGCCGCGGGTGCGTGGTCCGGCAATCGCGCGGTCGGTGGACTCGTGGGCAGCATGCTGTATGCCTCTATCGCCAACAGCTACGCGACCGGCACCGTCCATCTTTCGGGTGCTGTCACCGGAAACACCTACGCGGGCGGGCTGGTCGGTTGGAATTACGGGCCGTCGACCCTCAACACCAGCTACTTCGGCGGCGCCCTGGTCAACGCCGGCAGTTCAACGGGCACGAGCAACGTCGGTGCCCTGCTCGGATTCAACTACGTGGGCTACACCGGCGGCCGGCTCGTCACGACCGGCGGCTTCTTCAACGCCGCTCTCAATGGCGGACTGCCCGGCGTAGGCGGCGCCGGCGCGTTGCAGGACGGCATTGTCGGACTCACCGCGGCGCAGATGAAGACCGCGTCGAGCTTCCAGCCGGCCGGCAGCGGAGCCGGCCAATGGGATTTCGCCAATACCTGGTTCATCTACCCGGGGCAGACCTCGCCGCTGCTGCGCAGCTTCCTCACGCCGCTCACGATCAGCGCCAATGCGGGCACGCTGGCGTACGACGGCAGCGTGCAAAACGCCGGCGTCGCCTATTCGACCGCGCCGGACATGACGCACCTGCAGGGCACGCTTGCCTTCTCCGGGGGCGGAGCGAGCGCCGGCACGTACACCCTCACCCCGGGCGGCCTCTATTCGGACCAGCTCGGCTATCTGATCACCTACGCGGCTGGCACGGTCACGATTACGGGTGGGCCGCCTGCCGGATCGAACAATCCGCCTCCGGTGGACACGGCCGCGGCCAACGCTGGGCTCGATACGGCCATAGCCAGCGCCCTGCTGGAAGAGCCCGACGCCCCGGCGCCGTCCGATCGGGCGGATCCGATGGCATCGCCGGGACCGCAGATTCCGAAGGACGCGACCGCGCCCTTTGCCAGCGACTTCGGCGCGAACGTACCGCTTACTTTCGCCGCGGCGCCGGACGAAGGCGGCCCGAGCCAGGTGGTGAGCTTGAGCCAAGCCAAGCAACTGCTGGCGGGAACACCGACCGCACAAACGCAGTCGGGCGGCGATGGTTCGGGCCAGGGATCCACCGACGACCCGTCCCGCGATGTGCGCGTCCCGGTCGGCCGCAACTCCCTCGCGGAAATCGTCAATGGCGGCGTGAAGCTGCCGGGCGGCGTTGAACAGCAGCTTTTCGTGGTTCCGGGCAAATGAGCGCCCGGCAACGAAGGGCCGGCGTGATCACGCGCACCGGTGGCGCGCTTCTCTTCCTGGCCGCGGCGCTCGCGGTCCAGGCGCAGACACCACCGAACATCGGCGACGCCTTGCACCAGAGCCAGCCACCGCCGATGCCTGCCTCCCCGCCTCCGGCGCTGCCGGCCATCGGAGGAAGCGCGCCGATCGAACCACCCATGACCCGACTGCCGGACGGACCTACGGTGCTGGTGAAGGCACTGGAGGTCGAAGGCAACCGCGTCATCGACACGGCGTCCCTGCAAGCGCTGGTGGCCGATGGCGCCGGCAAGACCTTGAGCCTGCGCGAACTCGAGGCCCTGGCCCTGCGGATCACGCGACACTATCGTGCCAAGGGCTATTTCGTGGCGCGCGCCTACATTCCGGCCCAGGAAGTGACGGGTGGCACGGTGCGGATCCGCGTCGTCGAGGGAAACTACGGGCGCTTTCACCTCGCCAATACCTCGCGCGTACGCGATGCTACGGTGCAGGCGATGCTCGACGACGTCGCGGGCAGCGACATCGTTTCGGTCGACACGCTCGAGCGCGCGATGCTGATCATCAATGACACGCCGGGCGCGCAGGTCACGCGCGCCGACGTCATGCCGGGGGAAAAGGTCGGTACATCGGACTTTGCCGTGGACGTCGCCCCCACGGCAGCCTACGACGGTTTCGTGGTCGCGGACAATTACGGCTCGGTCTATACCGGCAAGGACCGCCTCAGCGTCAATGCCAATGCCAATTCGCCCTTGGGCCTGGGTGACCGCCTGTCGCTGACGGCGCTTGCCACCGATGGCGGTGGCCTGCGCAACGGCGGTCTGGCGTATTCGCTACCGGTGCTTCCCAGCGGTTTGCGCGCGCAATTCGATGCCAACGACACGAGCTACCAGCTCGGCAACGTGTATCACGCGCTGGACGCGGTCGGAACCGCCAGGACCCTGGACGCCGGCCTGAGCTACCCGGTCCGTCGCACGCATGGACAGACGTTGGAGGCCAGCGGCGGCGTGAGCTACAAGGATCTGGTTGACGAGGTGCGCAGTACCGGGACGCGCACCCCCAAGACCGCCAAGTCGCTCTACGTGGGCATCTCGCTGCGCGACGAACGCAGGCTGTTCGGGGCGAGCGGCCTCACCCGTGCCAGTGCAAGCGTCGCCCACGGCGTCCTCGACATCGACGAGGCCAGTGCCCTGGCGCTCGATGCGGCCGGACCGCGCACGGCCGGCGGCTATTCGAAGATCGATCTCGACGCGAGTCGCAGCAGCCTGCTGCCGGCGCAATTCACCTTGAACCTGGCGCTGCGCGTCCAGCAGACGATAGGCGGCAAGAGCCTGGACGGAAGCGAACGCATGGCCGTGTCGGGTACCGGCGGCGTGCTTGCCTATCCGCCCGGGGAACTGATCGGCGACAACGCGCGCTTCCTGCGCGCCCAGATCGATCATCCTCTAGCGCAGCTGGCCAGCCTGCAGACCGCCTGGCAGGCGTTCGCCGACTACGGCCAGGCCAGCGATGCGCGCCCGCTGGCGCCGGACTCGAACCGCCATATCTCCGACGTCGGCCTGGGGCTCGATGCCACCGGCAAGGGTCCCACGCTGCATGCCAGCGTCGCGCACCGGCTGCAGCAGGCGGCACCGCTGAGCGAACCCGCCCCCAAGACGAAATTGCTGCTCCAGGCCGGCTGGGTCTTCTGAGCCGGCCGGGGCCACCCGTAGCCGCGGCGCGGCGCCTGCAGGCGCGTCCGGTATGCTGCCCGCCAAAGGCCATCGGCAACGGGAGCGTCATGAGCGCCAATTTCATCGCTGTGTGCGGCCTGCCCCGTGCGGGCTCCACCCTGGTGTGCCAGTTGCTGGCGCAGCATCCCGACGTACACAGCGAAGTCCACAGCTCGCCGCTGTGCAACGCCCTGCTGGGCATGCGACGCATGCTCAGCGACGACCAGTTCCTGCTGGCCCAGCTCGACCATGGCTTCGATTCCGCCTACGGGCATCTGCAGACGGCGATGCAGGGTTTCCTGCGCGGCTGGTACGGCGATACCGGCGCAAAGACCGCCGTGGTGGACAAGAACCGCGCCTGGCTCCATTGCGTGGAGACGCTGCTGGCCATCGCCCCCGAAGCCAGGCTCGTCGTGTGCATCCGCGAGCTGGGCCAGATCTACGGATCGATCGAATCGCAGCACCAGAAGACGATCCTGCTCGACTTCATGGATCACCTGGCCGACTACGACCGCCTGGGGCGGGCCGACATGCTGTTTGCCAAGGACAAGGCGATCGGCGCGCCGCTGATCTCGGTGCACGCGCTGCAGGACCTGCCGCCGGCGGTGCTCCAGCGCATCTATGTGCTGCGCTTCGAGGACCTCGTGGACCGCCCCAGGGAATGCGCCGCCCACCTCTTCCAGTGGCTCGATCTTCCGGCGCATCCCATCGACCCCGATAGGTTGACCGTGGGCGTGCAGGAGAGCGACAGCCATTACCGGATGAAATTCCTCCACCGCCAGCACGCGTCGATCCGCAAGCCCGCGGCGCACGCGATTCCCGAGCGTATCCAGGCGCAGATCGAAAGCGCCTGTGCCTGGTACTACCAGCTGTACTACCCGAAGCGCAAATAGCACGGCACATGGGCCACCCGCCTCAAATGGCGGAGCCGTATCGGACGACTTGGTTGCGGCCCTGCTTCTTCGCGCGGTACATCGCCATGTCGGCCAGCCGCAGCAGGGTTTCCCGCGCGGTCGCGTCATCGGGATACAGCGCCGCGCCGATGCTGGCGGAAACGCCAACATCCGTCGTGTCGGAGAGGCGAAACGGGCGATTGATCTCGACCAGGACCCGCTGCATCACCCGTTCGAATTCCTGCTCGTCCGCCAGGTCGGCGATCAGCGGCACGAACTCGTCGCCGCCGATGCGGCACACGCTGTCGTTGACGCGCACGCACGACTGCAGGCGCGCGGCCAGTTCCCGCAGCAGGGCGTCGCCCGCCTCATGCCCGTACCGATCGTTGATCGGCTTGAATCCGTCCAGATCGAGGTAGCAGACCGCCAGCTTGCTCGCGGAACGTTCCGCCGCCGCTATCGCACGCTTCAACCGGTCGGTGAGCAGCAGGCGATTGGGAAGGTCGGTGAGCACATCGTGGAACGCCAGGTGCTCGATCTTCTCCTGTTGACGGCGCAGCGTGGTGACATCCAGCATCATCCACATCGACTCGCCGGTTCCGCCGGGCAGCGCGACGCCGCTGGCGTCGATCCACACGGGCTCGCCATCCTTGCGCACCATGGCCGCCTGGCGGCGGAAGGTTTCACCGCGAGCAAGCATCGGGTAGGCCGCTTCGCCGATATCGGCGAATGCCGCATCGTCCGGATAGAGAACCCGCGACGACTTGCCCAGCAGTTCTCCCGGCGCGTACCCGAAGATGCGGTTCATCGCCCGGTTCGCCCAGACCGCCTTGCGATCGCGCAAC
>Ga0181525_10001372_pt1 | contig 20776 bp, 15 predicted proteins | sample PEATcosm2014_Bin_48_FD_121100 | JGI IMG/M metagenome (GOLD analysis project Ga0181525, IMG submission 121100) | Peatland microbial communities from MTU Mesocosm Facility, Houghton, MI, USA - PEATcosm2014_Bin06_10_metaG | ecosystem: Environmental > Terrestrial > Soil > Wetlands > Peat | place...
GACCTACTCGGGAAAATCGGCCACCATAGACGACTTCCGGGCCATTGCTGAAAAATACTATGGCGAGCAGCTTACTTGGTTCTTTTCCCAGTGGCTCGATTCCACCGGCGCTCCGGAATTCAAAGTGAAATATTCCGTCTATCGGCTGGGCGGGGCGCAGGCGACCGCTCCTCCCTCAAAAGACAAGAAGCCCCCGGGCTTCCGCGTTACCGGGGAGATTTCGCAAGATCTCGATTTGTTCCGCATGCCCGTCGACCTGCGGATCGACACCGACGGCCAAACCGAAGACAAGAAGATCGAAGTGGTGGGCACAAGTTCAGCTTTCAGCATCGAAACCTTCGGACGCCCGCGGCGGATTGCCGTCGATCCCGAACATCACGTGCTCACCAACTCTTCGGATGTAAAGCTGCGAGCTTCCATTCTTCGCGGCCAGGCAATTCAGCAGCAGGGAGACCTGGCCGGTGCTCTCGCCGAGTTCAACAAAGCGCTCGACCTCAACAAGAATAGCTCTCTCGCTCACTACCGGGTCGCGGAAATTTTCTTCCTGCAAAGAAACTACCAGTCCTCGGCCAACTCTTACCGCGCCTCCATCAACGGCGACGGTGATCCCCGCTGGACCGAAGTCTGGAGCCATATCCAACTGGGCAAGATCTTCGACATCACCGGTCAGCGCGAGCGCGCCATCAACGAATACCGGCAGGCCATCCAGACCAACGACGATACCTTCGCCGCCCTCGAAGAAGCTCGCAAGTACATGCAGAAAGCTTACGAACGCCCCAAGAACAAGGAGTGATTAGGTGTGACAGGTAACGCGACCGCTTCAGCCGTTTTTGCCGCCGGTGCCCAACGCCTTGAGCTTCTTCTCTCGCGGCGAGCCGAATCGCAAGGTTTCGTCCTGCAAGACCTCGCTAGGTTGCACATCGACAACCACCACAGAAGATCGCCGCATGTCACCAACCTGGCGACGAGCGTATGGCGCGAACCAGCCCTCCTCCATCCGCCCATAAGCCCCTTCAAAAGCCTCGAACCGCACTCTTCGTAGTGGGTCCTTTTGCGCTGCATCCCGTCGCGGCCGATGGTCATGCAGGGGATCGTCATGCCGGCGATGGTCATGCAGGGGATCGTCATGCCGGCGATCGTCATGCCGGCGATCGTTGACCATGCCAGTTCCAACTTGCGATCGCTGGATCCGCGCTACGGCCCTGTCCACCACGCGGGCGAACGTGGCTCCGTCGCCGCTCTTGCGCCCTTCGCGCAGGCGCCGTCTCGCATCCTGAACAGAAAACCAGGTACGATTTCGTTTGGACTCTTGCGGTGGACTGAGCCGCGACACCTCGCAGAGATGAGCCTTGACCGCAAGGTCTCTTTCGCCGGATCCCGTCGCACCGCCACGCTTGCGACGAACATATCTCGTGAATGAAGCTTCTTCGATCCGGCCGTGAACTCCCGCCTCCTCGAAAGCTTCAAGCGCCGCGGCCTGAGCGTGGCTCAATCCCGGTTCGGCGCTGCCTTTGGGAAAGGTCCAGCGTCCTCTGTCACGGGTCTGCACCAGCAGAAACTCGATGCCGCCATTACGCACCCGGTAGCAAACAGCGGCAACCTGTTCACATTCACGCAGTCTCCGCAGCTGTGAAAGTTGAATGAACTCAGCCGACGGCTGACGTGTCCGCGCCGGTGACCGAACCACTTCGAAACGCCTTGCTCCTGCACTCATCGCAACAGAGTGCACGAGGCCCTCTACCTCTGACTAGAGCCGAACTTGGTTCTCGACGGTCGAGCCTTATAGTCCTGATCCTGGATTGAGAGTCGTCGGAATCTTTCTACATACTTGCACTCCGCCCCGGCATGCAGACAGTATTTATCTTTTATCCGTATCCGTCGCAACCGCCACCAGGAGAGATCCTTGGACATGCATTGTCTTCGTTGTAATCGCGAACTCGAAACTGGACACAAATCTGTCGCCCTCTACATGTTTGCGCAGACTGTCGGGGTCAAACCACGGCAGAAGTCGGCGGCTCACCGCATCTCGTTCTGCCCCCAATGCTCGGTCTCGCTCGCAATGGGACTTCCTCCCGAGGGCGCCCTTAATATGGCCGCGTGGGATATGATCCGCGACCTCGTCAGTTCCGATCCGGCCCTGAATCAGGCTGCATGGGAGAACCTGCATGGAGTTGTCGGCTTGCTGCAATCGGGTGAAAGCGTCCGCGACCCCGAGCCACCTTCGGACGCCTGGGTAAACTTCCGGCGTGCCGGCTAAACGAAACCAGGAAGGAACCCGTGGAGAAGATGCATTGTCTTCGTTGTGATCATGAACTCCAGCCCGGCCACAAGTCTGTCGCCCTCTACATGTTCGCACAAACCGTCGGCATTAAACCACGCCAGAAGTCGACCGCCCATCGCATCTCTTTCTGCCCCCAGTGTTCAGTCTCGCTCGCCATGGGCCCTTCGCCCGAGGGCGCACTCAACCTCGCCGCCTGGGACATGATCCGCGACCTCGTCAGCTCCGATCCAGCCCTCAATGAAGCCGCATGGGATAACCTGCGCGGCATCGTCGGCCTGCTGCCCGCCACCGGCAGCGATGGCCCTCCTCGGTCCCAGCCGCCCAGCGGTTATTTCGAGTTCTGACCCCCCGCCGGATCTGAACCCCCAATATCGTCCTGATCCCCCACCTCAGCTAACCTTTATCGCCGCTCAACGGTCTAACTATCCAACCGCAGTACGGAACTTAGCGCGGCCACGCTGCGTACCATTGACTGGACGATCAGGCGGGATTGAGACCCCTCGCTTGAGCTTGCCCCCACGCACTCACTCCGGAGACGTGGGGGCCTTGATCGGTGTGAATGTTGCATGCGGATGTTATTGGACATCGTTCGGCAATCGCTGTCCACCCTGTGGGCGCATAAGCTGCGTTCGTTCCTTACCATGTTCGGAATCGCCTGGGGCGTGGGATCTCTGCTTCTGCTCGTGGGTCTGGGAGAAGGCTTCCGCAGCGGTCAGGAAAAGCAGCTTGCCACGCTCGGACAAAACATTATGTTCATGTTCCCCGGCCGCATCCCAGCCGTCCAGGGCAGCACGCAGTCCGGGCAAACTTACTACTTCACCTACGCTGATTACCTCGCCGTCCGCCAGCAGGCAAAGTTTGTGGGCGCCGTTTCTCCCGTGCTGAACCGTGAAGATATCCGCGCCGTCAGCGACTACGGATCGACCAACGGCCAAGTCTTTGGCGTCGCCTCTAACTACAATCAGATTCGCAACGTGCCCATCAGTCCCGGTCGCTGGTTCAACGATCAGGATAATTCCGAGCGCCGTCGCGTCGCCGTTGTCGGCTGGGAACTGCTGAAGAACATGTTCCCCGGGCGCCCTGCCGTAGGCTCCGCGATCCTTCTCAACGGCATTCGTTTCGACGTTATCGGCGTCGTCTCCAAGGTCGGGCGCGACGGCAACAACGGAACCAACTCGCGCGTCTTCATTCCCATCGAAACCATGCGCAACCTGTTCCGCCTGACCAAAGCCAACTCCGAAGACGCCATCTCGTTTATTAATTACCAACCCGTCCGCAAGGATCTTCACGCCGAGGCCAAAAATGAGATTCACCAGATCATCGCCGGCCGCCACGGCTTCGATCCCACGCTCGAAGACTCCTTCGAAGATTGGGACACCATCGAAAACATGCAGCGCGTCGGCAGGATCTTCGACGCCATGGATTGGTTCCTCGGCGTGGTGGGAGTTGTAACCCTCGGACTCGGCGCCATCGGCATCATCAACATCATGCTCGTATCGGTCAGCGAACGAACCAAGGAGATCGGCTTGCGTAAAGCGTTGGGCGCGACTCACCACAACATTCTGACGCAATTTTTTGTCGAAGGAGCCTTCCTGACCGCCTTTAGTGGCGGCATCGGATTGGCACTGGCCACCGGCTTCGTAACTCTGATGGCCCTGTTGCCGGCCCCGGAGGGTTTCGATACGCCGCGAATCATTCCGGCGTCAGCGCTGGCGGCAATAGGCTCGCTGGCCATCGCCGGAATTTCCGCCGGCCTCTACCCCGCCCGCAAGGCCGCGCTCATGGAACCGGTGGAAGCCTTAAGGCAAGAGTAAGCACCGGGAGCAACACGTCATGATCCTCGATCTCGCCACCCAGGCCTACAACGCCCTCCGCCACAATCGCCGGCGCAGCCTGCTCACCATGCTCGGCATGGCCTGGGGAATCGCCACCGTCGTTCTCTTGCTGGCCTACGGATCAGGCTTCGAACGCGGCGTCTGGGTCGCGTTCCGCTCGTTCGGAACAAATCTGGTTTTCATCTTCCCCGGCCGCACCGAGTTACAAGCCGGAGGCACCAAAGCTGGCTCCGAGGTGAAGTTGACGGTCGATGACCTCGACTACATTCGCAACGAAGTGCCGCTCCTCAAACATGTTTCTCCAGAAGTCACCAAACAGGCCCTCGTGGCCTACGGTACCCGCAGCGCAACCTACGGGGTGAGTGGCGTCTACGCGTCGTACGGCCGCATGCGCCGGATGGATGCGGAGGAAGGCAGCTTCTTCAGTGAAGCCGACAGCTTCACCCACACCCGGGTTGCGGTCATCGGCTCGGACATCAGAAAAAAGCTATTTTCCGGACAAAATGCTCTCGGCGAAAGCATCCGCCTCGATGGCATTTCTTATCAAGTCATCGGCGTGCTCAAACACCAGGTGAATAATGACGACGACAACATCAACGCCCACGTCTTCATTCCCTTCAGCGCCATGAGCGATCTGGCAAGGACTTACTACCTGAATGCCGTCGTCATGGAATACGAAGGCGACCACGCCAAAATCGTCAAGGCCGTGCGTGACTCCATGGCCTTCCATCATAACTTCGATCCCAAGGATCACCGGGCCATCTTCGTTTTCGACGTCTTCGCCGATCTGCTCGACCTCCAGATCATTAGCACTGGGATCAAGATCCTTCTCGGCTTCATCGGACTGCTCACCCTCGGCATCGGCGGCGTCGGCCTGATGAACATCATGCTGGTTTCCGTCACCCAGCGCACTCGCGAGATCGGCGTGGAAAAAGCTCTGGGTGCGCACCGCTGGCATATTCTTTTCCAGTTTCTCACCGAAGCTCTCGTGATCACAGCTCTAGGCGGCTTGCTCGGCGTGGCGCTGGCCTATCTGGTTTCCTGGAGCGTTGGTTCGCTCACCCTGTGGAGCGCCGTTGAGGAAAACGCCAGCGAAGGCGACATCCATCTCTACATAGACACTGCCACGCTGATCTGGTCGACTGCGATTCTCAGCTTCGTAGGCATCGTCAGCGGCATGTTGCCTGCCATCAAAGCCGCCAGACTCGATCCCATCGAAGCTCTGCGCTACGAATAAGAGGCACCGATCCTGAATCCATGGATCCAGGTGGAGACAGCCGCCTCGGCTGTCCGGCCGGGCGAAGCCCGCCTTCCCACCACGGTCCCTTCTCCGTTCCGCTAGAATCCTTGCGTGCCCGAAACCGCCACCACGCGCCTCGACCGCGTCCTCGCCCAGTTGCGGCTGTACGAGCACCCCCTGCTGAACTTTTCCGCGCAGGCAAAAGGCGAAGGCGTGGAAGTCATCATCCAGTTCAAGGACGCTTCCATTCCAGTGCACATCTACTACTTCGACCTCCATCCCCGCGACCTCGATCACCCGCAGTTCGAATGGAGCTTCCAGCGCCAGCTCTACGACGCCCTCCACGACTACTTCGTCGAAATGTTCATCCGCACCCCGCAAGACCGCGCCGACCGCCGCGAGAAGGACTTGTGAAATCCCTCCGGCAAAAGATCGAACAGGAAATCCGTAGCCGCGGGCCCATTCCCTTCTCGCGCTACATGGAACTCTGCCTCTACGATCCCCACCTCGGTTACTATTCGCGAAACGCGGAACAGTTCGGCAAAGCCGGAGATTTCTATACTTCCAGCGATCTCCACGCCGTCTTCGGACGTCTTCTATCCCGACAGTTCGACGAAATGTGGCGCGCTCTGGACTCGCCAGAGCAGATTGACTTGCTAGAGCTCGGCCCCGGCCGCGGCCTGTTCGCGCAAGACGTTTTAGATTGTTCGGAAAAAAAGTTTCCAGATTTCTTCCATGCGCTGCGTTACGTCCTCATCGAAAGCTCCCCCGCCCTGCGCAGTCGAATCCAAGCCACGCTCGCGCGCCACTTGCGATCAGGAAAAGCCGCTTTGCAAGGCGGAAGCACAATTCCTGACGCAAGACAGATCGCATCGTGGAAACTCCATGTGGGAACAGCCGCCCTCGGCTGTTCGGACGGGCCAAGCCCGGCAGCCGCTCCCCAATCCGTATGCCAGCCGGCAGATGATGGGGCTCCAATCCCTGAGGTTTCCACGATCGTTTTCGCCAACGAATTCTTCGATGCTCTCCCAGTCGAAATCCTCAGCCCGCAAGGCTCCCTGCGCATCGACACGCGCGACGGCCGCTTCATCGAAACCTGGGCGCGCCCTTCGCCCGAAGAACTTGAATTCCTCGACCGCTACTCAATCCATCCCGAGCCTCAAGAAGAAGAAGAACGCATCGAAGCCCCTCTGATCGCCCAACAGTTCATGAATCACATCGCCGCCAATATCCAGCGCGGATTTCTCATCGCCATCGACTACGGCTGCACTCGTGAACAGCAGCTTGCCGGTCGCCATCGCGGAACCCTGAAAGCCATCCGCCAACATTCCCTCAGCGCCAGCCCCTACGAAGCTCCCGGCGAGCAGGACATCAGCGCTGACGTGAACTTCACCGCTCTCGCCGCAGCCGCACAAGAGCACGGCATGCAGACCAACAAACTCGTCACGCAATCTCAATTCTTAATGGGTATCGGCGAAGCCAACCAGTTTGCTGACGCCTTCGAGGAATGCCGCTTGCCGCAGGAGCGCGCAAAGGTCGCTCTGCAACTCAAACACCTGGTCACGCCCGCAGGCATGGGCGAAAGCTTTCAAGTGCTAATCGCCAACAAGGGAGTCGAGCAGCGGAGAATCGAATCTTTATCTGGTTTGAGCTTCGGTTGCAAGCGTTAGCACGACCCATGTGGGGACAGCCGCCTCGCCTGTTCCGGCAGGGCGCATCCCGGCGGCCTGCGGTGAGCTCACTGCTGCTGTAGATCGCGCAGCTCAATCTCCGCCCTCGCTTCCGGATACTCATACACCCCGCGCCCTGACTTCCGCCCCAGCCGTCCCGCCTTCACATACTGCACCAGCAGCGGCGCCGGACGATATTTTTCTCCCAGCGATTTGTGGAGATACTCAAGAATGTTCAGCCGCGTATCCAGCCCCACCAGATCAACCAGCTCGAACGGCCCCATGGGATGGTTCAGCCCAAGCTTCAACGCTTTGTCGATGTCCGCGGCCGAAGCAATTCCCTCCTGCAGCATGTAGAACGCCTCGTTGCCGATCATCGCATTGATGCGGCTGGTGATGAAGCCCGGCGACTCTTTGATCATCACCACTTCCTTCCCCATGCGCCTTCCCACCTCGACCACGGTCGCCAGCGTATCGTCGTCCGTCTCCAGCGCTCGCACCACCTCGAGCAGCTTCATCTTGTGCACGGGATTAAAAAAGTGCATGCCCACACACTTCTTCGCGCGGTAGGTCACGCTGGCAATCTCCGTGATACTGAAGGAAGAAGTGTTCGATGCAAGAATTGTCGTGGGACGGCAGAGCTTGTCGAGCAGAGTGAAGATCTCAATCTTCGACTCCATCTCTTCCGGAACTGCTTCGATGATTAAGTCCGCCTCGCGCGCGGCCTCTTCCACCGAGCCTGCATATTCCAGCCTTCGAAAAGCTGCATCGGCATCCGGCGCCCGCACTTTCCCGAGCTCGACCGCCTTGTCAAGGTTGGCGCGGATTTCACTCTCGGCTCGGCGTAGCGCCCCCGGCAACAAGTCTTCAAGCACCGTGCGATAGCCGCCGATCGCTGCCGCGTGCGCGATGCCTCGACCCATAATTCCGGCGCCGATCACCGCGATGGTGTGCACTACCGCCACTACTGCGCCATCACTTTCTCTTTTTCCAGATCTTTAATGGCGTCATTCAGCGCGACACCAGCGGCACGCAAACTATCCGCTAGACGCTTGCGCTCTTCGACGCTCATGGCGGGAATAGAAATGCAAATGCGGCGCAACGTGGTCGTAATATCTTCCACGTAATTCATCGAGCGGATCAGTTCACCAGATGCAAGCATGAGGGCTCCTCTAGAAGTAGTCGGCCATTCCGGCGGACTTGCGGCTTACCGCTGGGTTCAACATTCGCACAAAATAAGGTCAGCCGACCTTCTATTCTGGACGCGTCAGCGAATTTAGTAAAGGCGACGCGGTTCCTGGGGTTCCTGGCCCTGTTCAATCTTCTTCTATAACAGGTTATAAAAGCGCATATAATCCTCATCAAATCTTTTAATGGGCCGTCCCGGCCCGTCAGGAATCGAATCCTTATGGTTGACAAGCCTTTGAGACGCTATATTTTCGCAAGCGACTTCGACCAGACGCTCACCTTCAACGACTCCGGCTACGTGCTCGCCGAGCTCGTAGGAATTTCCACCGAGGAATTCGAGCGCAAAGCCAAAGGCATGGCCAAGATCAATCTAGTGCAGCAGGGAGCCGAACTCGCCTATCTGCTACTCCATGATCCCGAGTTCAAAACCAAGGTTCGCAAAGAACACCTTCACGAGGTAGGCAAGCGCATCCGACTCAAGGAAAATATCCAACTCCTTTACCATCTCCTCGAAGCCGGAATTGACGGCTACTCCTTCGACTTCTACATTCTGTCGGCCGCTCCCGTTGAAGTGATCCATTCCGCTCTCGAGGGCATCGTTCCCAGAGATCACATTTTCGGCACCGAGTTTCGTTACAAAGCTTCCGGCGAGATCGACACGCTGGTCCGCGCCACCGCGGGTTACGGCAAAGTCTTCGTTCTTGATCAGTTGCTCGCCCAGCACGTAACCGGTCCCGATCATGTCATTTACACCGGCGACGGCAGTTCGGATGTTCACGTGATGTTGCACGTCAACGCGCGCGACGGGCTCACCATCGCGGTCTCGGAGTCGCGCCACGTTTCCCAGATCGCCAAGCGCACCGTGCTCAGCACCAGCGCTCTCGCTGTCCTCGCGCCCATTCTCGAAGAGATCGCCGGATGGGAGCGCGCCCGCATTCGCAGCTTCTTCGAAGCCAAAGGCATGCTCATCCAGGAGTGGGAGCGGGTGCGCACCGACTGGCTGACGCTCCGCCCCTCCGCCACCGAAAGTGCGGAACCCGTAACTGTCGCGAGCTAGGCACGCCGGGAACAACTTTTGATTGTGTCTTGCAGCAAGCAGGTTTTGAAGGGGCTTGTTCTGCTTTGAAAGGGCGCGGCTTCAGCCGCGCCGCAAAGAAACCAGGAACGAATCCGGCTTTAGCCGCTGAATCTACGCCTCGTAGTACCGCTTGAAGCTCGCCGCCGCTTCCCGCCCCATGAATCGTTCCAGCACAGCAACTTCCGTACGTCGCAGATCCACCATCACCAACCCGTCAAGCACATTAGAAAACTTACGGTCCACATTGAAACCCAGCAGCTTGCCGCCAATCTTCGCATACTGCCGCAATAGTATCGGCAGCCCCTTGCCGTCGGCTTCTACATCGGTGATCGGTTCGGATAACTCCTCCAGATCACGCAGAGCATAGCACATGGCTCTGCAATCCCACGGCCGCAACCACGCCGGACGAAACGGCCGTCGCGGTTCTATCATTCCAACCAACTCATCTTCTTGCATGCGCGCCTCGAAAAAGCGGTAGATCATCTCGCGCGATGCCTGGTTGTAATCGTTGCTGATGCTCACCGCTCCAAACAGCATCGGAGTCTCGGGGTGCGTCGACAGCAGCCGCGCAATCCCTTTCCACAACAAAAGCAGCGGAGCATACTGGCGCTGATATTCCGGCCTCACGAAAGAACGCCCTAACTCCAGCGCCGGACCGATCTTCTCGAAAACCCGCTCGTCGTAGCGGAATAAAGTGCTGGTATAGAGTCCCCGAACTCCGCGTTCAGCGAGGATCTCCGCCGTATTGCCCACCCGGTACCCGCCCACCAGCTCCTGCTTCGTCTTGTGCCACAGCAACAGCTGCCAGTAATAGCGGTCGTAGCGGTCGAGATCGCGCCGTTTGCCCGTGCCCTCGCCCGCCGCGCGAAACGTCACTTCGCGCAACCGTCCCAGTTCCCTCAACACCCTCGGTGCTTCGTTCGCCTTCACCAGGTAGACTGCCAGATCGCCGCTCTCCGCCAGGCAACGCCCGGCCTCAAGCCGGTTCAATTCTGCGGCCATCGATTCCGCCGGCTCCGATTCCCCCACCGGCTGCTGCACCTTCTCCGTGAGTTTCTTGCGCACCGCCAGTGGCCAGGATGTCTCCGCCCGGTTCCGCCGCGCCAGCAGATAAGTGCGCCAGCGCAAGTACTCAGTCGCCTCTTGATCGTTGGCGACGCTTGCCAGGAAATCATCCGGAATCTTGCTGCCAACGCGCACTTCCAACGTCCGCCCCTCCTGCTGCAGAAACTCCTGCAACAGAAAGGCAGCTCTCAGCTTCGGATGAATCATCCCGAAAAGATGAAAGCTCACGCTGTTTCTGCCGCAAAAATACACCGGTAACGCAGCGGCTCCCGTCTCTCGGATCAAACCCACCGCCATGTCGTTCCACTGCGGATCGCAGATCTGTACCTGGGGAAATTGCCACTGTGAAACTTCACCAGCCGGAAAGCTGGCCAGCATTCCGCCGTCCCGCAGCCAGGCGTGTGCCTCGCCCGTCGCCCGGGCATCGTCGCTCGACGATGGCGTGACGATGCAATGCCGCGTAAATTCCGGAACATCGCCCAGCGGAAAACTGGTCACGACCTTCACGTCAGGACGGACCCGCGTGAGTAGCACCGCCAGCACTGCTCCATCCAACATGCCAAACGGCTGGTTGGCCACAACCACCACCGGACCGGTAGCTGGAATTCGCGCCACGTCCGCTGCATCCACCCGCAGATCCACCCGCATGGCCGACAGCAAACTCTCCAACCCGAAGCCATCGCCCGATCCCTGCACCCGTCGATACAGCTCCCGCATTCTCGTGACCGGATGAAACTTTTCCGCCAGCGCGGGAATGCCGGCAAATCCGGCAGCGTGCGGCGACAGCGCTCCGCGCGTTTCTTCCCCATGCAGTTGGTCCCATGGCATGTTAAAGAAATAGCGCAGTCAGTTTGCAGCCACGTGAAGAGGAAGTTAAAAGCTGATGAAATGTGGCTCGAGGAGAAACTCGAAAGTAACCAGCGATAACGTCGTTGCCCGCGAACGCGTTTACCAGCTCTAATCGGACAATCCCAAGTCCGACAATTTACGCTCGGACAATCAGCGCTCGGATCTTCTTTTTTGCTAAGCATCCAGCCGGAAGCGCGTTTCCGCCAGCGCATAGAGCCTGCGCCACACCAGCCGGTTCACCGTGACCACGGTAGCCGCCATCATCATCGTCGCGGCCAGCAGCAGATGAAAGTCGCCGCGGTCCGTGGCCTGACTGATCGTCGCGCCCAGCCCGGTGGTCGTGTAAATCGCCCCTTTAAAATGAAAATACTCCGCCACAATGCTCGCATTCCACGCCCCGCCCGAGGCCGTCACCAGACCGGTTACAAGATAGGGAAAAATTCCCGGCAGGATCAGCTTCTTCCAGCGCTCGATGCCTCGCACTCGAAAAACCGAACAGCATTCCTTCAGATCAGTCGGGATCGCCATCGCCCCCGCAATTACGTTGAACAACACATACCATTGCGTACCCAACAGCAGCACCACGATCGACGCCAGTCCGAGTCCGCCTCCTACCCGTATGAGCATCAGAAGTATAACTGGAAGCAAAGCGGTAGCCGGAACTGATGCGGCAATCTGTGCCAGCGGTTGCGCGATGCGTGCCAGCCGAGGGTTAAGCCCGATCGCCACCCCCGCGGGAATCGTCCACAGCGCGCCAATCAGCAATGCCAGGTTCACTCGCAAGAATGTAGCCCCCAGGCCCAGCGCCGCCTCGTGCAATTCAACCTTCTGCAGGCCGCCGAGAATGAATGCAACTCGAACCACACCGTAACCAATGCCGCCCAGCGTCAGCACGCCCACTCCACGCAGCACCCACTCCCGCCACGGAGCCGTCTCCACGGGCTGCGGGCTCTCTCCCGTATGTTTCCGCGCAAAATACAAGAGCAGTCGCTCGCCCAGCGGACGCAGCGTTTTCTCCCGAATTTTCGCCAGACCGCTGGAATGTTCCACCAGGTTCAGCACCCATGATCCCGGAGCATCCGTACTTTCCACCTGCTCAACCTTGAATTTCTCCGCCCACGCTATCACCGGCCGCCACACAAATTGATCCAGCAACACGATGACCGCGACCATGGTGGCAATGCCCCACAGGATCGAGCGCGTGTCTCCGGCGCTGGCTGCAGTTTGCAAATACGACCCCAAGCCCCGCAACCGGAAATCACGCGGCCCCAACACAAACATCTCGCACACCATCAGCGCGAACCATCCCCCCGCCACCGACATCATGGAGTTCCACACCAATCCAATCGCTGAAAACGGCAGCTCCATCTGCGTAAAGCGTTGCCACCAGCTGAACCGGTAAACCGTCGCCGCCTCGCGCATATCTTTCGGAATGCTCTTCAGCGAAGCGTAAAAGCTGAACGCCATGTTCCACACCTGTCCGGTAAAAATCAGCAGGATCGCGCCCAGCTCCACGCCGAGTTGCCGCCCCGGAAACAGCGCCACCATGGCCAGCATCACACCCGGAAGAAAACTAAGCACAGGGATTGACTGCAACACATCCAGCAGTGGGATCATGAAACGCTCGGCGCGGGAGTTGTATGCCGCAACATAGCCATAAACCAAAGTGAACACCAGGCTCAAGAAATAGGCGATACCGATCCGCAACAGCGAATAACCCGCATAGGCGGGCAGCGCCGACAGGCTGCGCGAAATCTCAACCGTCGGCGTAAAGGGACCGAACCACGAGTGCCCAACCGTCACGACGCCATAGAACAGCGCAATCCCAGCCCCGAACATAACTACATCGGGCAAGCGCGAAGTTTCGATGTGCGGTAGTTGCGACCACAATCGATACGCCGAGAACCCCCGCAGGCTGATGCTCTTCTTCATGTGATAGCTTTCCGCTCAAATGAAAATCTTCCCACCGTCTTGCCTGACTCTGCATTGCTTAAGGCTTTCTTCGGACGCATCAAGGTTCACTACGATGCGGGAGTCGAATTCTTTCCCCCGGCCTGCGCCTGCTCAGTTACCGGCGTTTCCGCTTGCGCCGCTTCTGTTTGCAGCAGCCGCCCATTACCCCGGTCGTAGTCAAAGATCTCGGCGTAGCGGCCCCAGTTCACTGCCGTGTCGAATTGCCGCTGCACTTCATCCTCGGAAAAGTGCTCGTCGAGAACGTCGCGAAAGAATTCGTCATTGATCGAGTGGTCCGACTTTCGCTTCAGAATGCTATCGATCTGCTTCAGAATGGTGACGTGCTCCAGCGCCGCTTGCCGGAACAACACTTTGCGCGATTGGATGTCCGCATCGGCAAATACGCCTCCTTGTGGCAATAGTTCCACATCGCCCTCCTTCAACCTGGCAAAACCCAGTAGCTGGCAGGCTTCAAGGATGGGCAACAGATCTTCCACGTCCATCACCAGGTCCTCGCTTAATCGAAAAAGATCTTCGCGTCCCCCGCGATCGTGCAGCAATTCGACCAGTCCGGCGATTCCTCCCACCCGCGCGTGCGGCAGAATCTGATATTTCGACGTCCGGATCGGAGCTTCGGTTTTCTTCAGGCCCCCGCGCGGCACCACGATCTCCCCGGTGCTCTCCGGATCTGGCAAAGGATGCTCGACGTCCGGTTCCGTCATTATCTTATAGATATAATCCACCAGTTCCACGAATCTCGCTGACTTGCGGTCGCGCGGCTGAGCCAGCCGCACGTTGAAGTCCGAGCGAATGCGCGCCGGATTTCTGCCCAGCACCACGATGCGGTCCGCCAGTATCACCGCCTCCTCGATGTTGTGGGTTACAATAAAAATCGCGCTGGTCGGCATTTTTTTGTTGAGCCAGAGTTCCAGAAGTTCCCCGCGCAGATTTTCCGCCGTCAGCACATCGAGCGCGGAGAAGGGTTCATCCATGAACAGCACCTCCGGTTCCACCACCAGAGCCCGCGCGAATCCCACCCGCTGCTTCATTCCGCCGGAAAGCTCCTTGGGATACGCCGTCTCGAAACCGTCAAGTCCCACCGTATCGAGCGTCCGCAGCGCCCGCTTGCGCCGCTCTACCGCGGCCACCCCCCGCGCCTCCAGCGGCGCTTCCACATTTTCCAGAACGGTCAACCAGGGAAACAGAGCGAAGCTTTGGAACACAATCGCCACGTTCGGCGCCTGCCCATCGAGCGGCTTTCCGTGCCAGAACAGCGCCCCGGACGACGGTTGCGAAAGTCCGCTCAGAATCCGCAGCAGTGTCGATTTCCCGCAGCCCGAAGCTCCCAGCAGCGCCACGATCTTCCCGGCCTCGATGCTGAAGTCCGTCAGCCCCACCACCTGAATGCGCGTCCCATCCGGTTGCGGGTAAGACTTCTCAATTGCTCGCGCCTCGATAATTGGTTCGTTCGCCAACAAAACTCCCTCATCACTCCTATACACGATTCCCGGTAACCTTCGTGAGTCTTAGTTTTCTTTTGTGGTTAAGGGATTTGACTCTAAGCGGCAAAGTCTTGATCCGCGAGCACGGGCAACGCCTGGGGCAGACGGTCGGTCACTTCAGCGAGCAGCGCCAGTTTGGTCACCAATTCACCCGTGAATTGCCCTGGCTCAAGACGCCATTTCCAGTTACCGGCATCCTGGCTGGGCGTGTTCATGCGCGCTTCGCTGCCCAATCCCAAAACATCCTGCAGCGGAATCAAGGCAAACTCAGCCGCTGAGGTCTGTGCCGCGCGCACAAACCCCCAATGCATTCCGTCATCACAACGGCCCAGATAAGTTTCCGCGTTGCGCCGTTCGTGTTCCCCCGCGCCGGAGTGAAACCAGCCCGCAGTCGTGTCGTTATCGTGCGTTCCGGTGTAGATCACTTTGCCGGCGGAGCGATGCGGCAAATACATGTGCGCGCCTTTGTCGCCAAAACCGAACTGCAGCACCGCGATTCCCGGAATGTTAAGCCGCTCGCGCAGCGCGTTTACTTCCGGCGTGATGTAGCCCAGATCTTCCGCGAAAAACGGTAATCCCCCCAAAGCCTCACGCAGCCTGCGAAACAGATCGTCTCGCGGACCATCCACCCAGCGGCCATTGATCGCCGTCGGATCGGCCGCGGGAATCTCCCAGAACTGGTCGAACCCGCGAAAGTGATCGAGTCGGATGTAGTCGCAATTCCACGTCGCCCACCGCAGCCGCTGCACCCACCACTCGTAGCCCTGCGCCTTCATCACATCCCAGCGGTAAAGCGGATTCCCCCAGCGCTGCCCCGTCTTGCTGAAGAAATCAGGAGGCACTCCCGATACCACCTCCGGGTCGAGATTCTCATTCAACTGAAACAGTTCTCGTTGGGTCCACACATCGGCGCTGTCGTAATTCACGAAGATGGCTACATCACCAACAATACGGATCGAGCGCTCCGAGCAATACCGCCGCAGCGCTTGCCACTGTTCATAAAAGGCAAACTGCAACGCGCTGCGGATTCTCAGATCTGCCGCCAACTCCTTCGCCGCCTGTTGCAGCGCCTTGGGTTCGCGACGCGCCAGTTCTGTCGGCCACTCGTTCCAGCTGACCAGCTTATGCCGCGCGCGCAACGCGTCGAACAACACAAAATCATTCAGCCACCAGCTGTTCTCCGAACAAAAGCGGTCAAAGCGCTGGCGAGCAATGCCCGCAGCCGTCGCCACAAAATTGCGCCCCGCCTCAAATAGCAGCGGCATCTTCCGCGAAAACACCCGGTCATACTCCACCGGACCGCGGTCGGAAGCCAGTTCAGACAGTTTTTTGCGATCGATCCAACCGCGGCGGGCCAACCGCTCCAGGCTGATAAGCAGCGGATTGCCGGCGAATGCGGACGTGGAAGAATATGGCGAATTTCCATAACCCAGCGGTCCCAGCGGCAGAACCTGCCACAGCGCCTGGCGGGCCGCGGCGAGCGAATCCACAAACTCATAAGCCGCCGGACCCAAATCGCCGATGCCGCCGCGCGAAGGCAGCGACGTGGGATGCAACAAAATGCCTGCGGCGCGTGGAAACGGCATGCAATTTGGACTATCCGGAAAGACCCGTCAAGCGCGTCTCAGCCGGCCTAAAACTCGCCGTCAAGATTTATGCCCCAGGTTCGCCGCCCGCGGGACGAGTCAGCGCCTTCAATTCATCCTGGTTGATTTTGATCTTGCCCGCCTTCTCCATTTGCTCCCGCAGGCTTGTCACGAACAACCCGAAAAGCTCCTGCTCCTTCGCCTGTAGCAAAGTGTCCCGGATTTGGTCGCGTTTCGAGGCGAACTCCGTTTCCGAAGGCGCCTGCACCTCGAGCAGCGAAGCCACAACCCCGTTCCCTCCGTTATTGATCGGCCCGCTGATGTCGCCGGGCTTCATGCCGAATAGCACTGACGCTTCTCCGCTCATGGATCCGATGTCAGGAACCTGCCCGTCGGGCAAAACAAAATCGCTCGTCTTCACCACCGCCCCCAACTCCTTCGCCGCCTTCTTCAGATCGCGCTCCGCCTTGGCCCGATCAGAAAGTTCCTGAGTCTTTTGCGACAAAAGGATACTGGAACGTTCATTCTTGAATTGCTGCTCCGCTTTAGTGCGGATTTCCTCGAACGTCGGCGTCGACCGCGGCTTTATCGCTAACAATTGAAACACCGCGAAACCCTGCGACGTCGAAGCCACCTCCGGCGGCGACTTTTCCCCAGCCGTAAACACCGCATCCATGAACTGCGGCGACGGCCCTAATCCCGGCACCAGGTCCTTGCGCGCAAAAAAGCTCGACGTCACGACTGCAGCTCCCTTGGCAGCCGCGGCAGCGTCCAATCCCTGTGTCTTTGCCTGCTGCAACACATCTTCCGCCAACTTCTGCGCGGATTGCTGCTCCTTCTGCTGCTTCACCACCGGCTCAATCTCCCCCCGAACCTCGTCCAGCGTTTTCACGTGCGCCTCCTGCTTGTCGTCCAGGCGGATGATGTGGAAGCCATCCAGTGTCTTCACCACATCGCTCACTTTGCCTTTGCTGAGCGACGTCACTGCCTTCTCAAATTCCGCTCCCATTTGGCTTTTGCTAATCCAACCCAGCGAACCCCCCACATTCGCGCTTCCCGGATCCTCCGAAGATTTCTTCGCTATATCCTCGAACTTCGCCCCGTTCTTCAATTGCTTCAGCAGGTCATCGGCGCGCTTCTGTGCCTCCGCTACGCCCTTGTCGTCAATCTTTCCATCCGGCCCGGGCAGCGGCATCTTGATCCAAATATGGCTCACCTTCACCTGCTCCGGCACACGATACTGATCGCGATGCTGATCGTAATAAGCCTGCAAATCCTCGTGCGTCACCGGAACCTGAAGCTTTCCCGGATCGATCGTCGCGTACTTCACCTGGCGCTGCTCGGGAACCGAGTTCGCGTAATTTTTCTGGTGGCTGTCGTAAAACGCCTTGAGCTCTTCCGTAGTCGGATGCAAACCCTTCTCAATATCCTCCTGCTTCAACACCGCATACTCGAACCTCACCTTCGTATTCTGTTTCGCGAACTCCTGACGGATCGCGGCGTCGCTCACCGACGCCCCGCCCGAAATCAGCGCCTGCAACTTGGAGATCGCAATCTCTTTGCCCACGCTGCTCTCAAACATCGTGGGAGTCAGATTCGCCCGCTGCAGCATCCCCTCGTACTCCGCCTCGCCCACAAAATTCCCCCCCGGGAAAAAATACGAGGCATAGCGTCCGTGCTGCAGTTCGTCCTTCACCTCCTGCGGCGTAGCTTTGAATCCCAGGTGCTGCGCTTCCGCCAGCAACGCCTGCCGGTCAATCAACTGGTCTGCCGCTCTCTGCGCGAAGAAAGGCAGCAACATCGCCGCATTCGCGCCCAACTGTGCTCCCTGCTGTTGCAGCATCTGCCGCGCCGTATCCCGCACTTCCTCGGCTGTTATATCTTCGCCGCTCACCTTCGCCACAATCCCCTTGCCCGGAGTCCCCGTCAAATCACTCCCCAAACCACCAGGAATCAGGGTAATCGCCATGGCGGCGCAGATGAGAAGCAGCAGCCCGCTAAGCACTATTTTTTTGAACGGTCCTTCAGTTTGCAGAAATCGAATCATCTTCTTATTACTCCCAAAGTTCGTATCGCTCGAAGAGTACGCAGCAGAATTCACAATTATAAACTATGAACTTAGCTTCAATTCCCCGGCTGGTTTTATCGGTCCGAGTAGAGGAAAGCACGACGCGTGGCAGGTGTTCCTAGTCTGTCTCCGCCGTTTCCGGCTTCGTGCCCGATTAGGTTCACCATGACATCGTCGGCTCTCCTACCTCACAGATCCCACCGTGCAGGATTACCGCAGCGGGTTCCTCAAGCGTGACTCGCGGCACCAGTCCAAGTAGTAATGATAGATCCGTGGTCGCAACAGCGGATGGCGCCAGAGGATTGCTGCAAATTTCTCCCACGTCATCCCGTTTCCACGAGTGCGTCGACTGAGCCACTTCCGCCAGATATGACAGACCTCCTGATAATTAAGAGGCGTTCCTCTTGGTGTGGGGGGAGATGGGGAGCTCTCTTGGGTTTCCGGCCAATCTCTTTGGAAGCTTGCCCCGGGCTGGGGACTCCGGCACGACCTCGCTGTAACGGTCGCTGCCAGATGCTGCCTTCTGCTCGACTTTGGTCAGACGGGATTTACGCCCGCTAGATTGGATTAAGAGGTTTCTCTAACTCATCATCAGTTCCTCCTCTTCCGAACTTCCCAACGCGATAGCCTGCGCCACCACCCCATCCCTTCTCCGGCAGCCCGCCGCGGCGCCAAAATTCCCATTCCGTGAAACCAGCAAAAATCACCTATTGAATCGTATCAATAGACGTGTTATCCCTCTTAACTCCCGACCTTAGGGTTCAGGAGTAAGCACCAAGAAGCACAAGGGAGCACCATGAACTCCGCAACCCCAACGCGCTTGCTGCCGCAGTTGTTTGCCATCGTATTTCTTGGCTCGCACTTCCTGCTCGCCGTCGACCCCGCCGCGACGCAGACAACCAGCAAACTTCTTCTCCATGACCATTGGACCATCCAATCTTCCGCAAAAGTCGACGCCCGCGGCGAGGAGATCTCCACCTCCGCCTTCATTCCGCAAGGATGGCACGACGCCACCGCTCCCACCACCGTGGTCGCAGCTCTGGTAAACGACAAAACCCTGCCCGGCCCGTTCTTCGCCATGAACCTTCGCCAGCTTCCCGGCGTAACTTACCCCGTCGGCAAGAATTTTTCCAACATCCCCATGCAGCCCGATAGCCCTTACGCCGTCTCCTGGTGGTATCGCAAACTGTTCACCACTCCTGATTCTTACACCGGAAAAACCGTCTGGCTGAATTTTAAAGGCATCAACTACCGCGCGAATATTTGGCTTAACGGAAAACAGATCGCCGACTCCAACGATGTTGCCGGCGCCTGGCGCACTTACGAATTCAACATCACAGAATCACTGAAACCCGGCGCCGACAATGTTCTCGCAGTCCAGGTCTTCGCACCCACCGAGAACGATCTCGCCATTACCTTCGTCGACTGGAATCCAGCGCCTCCCGATAAAAACATGGGACTGTGGCGCGAGGTTTATCTGACCACCAGCGGCCCGGTCGCCCTGCGCTATCCCACCGTGGTGTCGAAGCTGAACCTGCCCACCACGGATAGCGCGCAACTCACCCTCACCGCGCAACTCAAGAACGCCACCGGTCATGCGGTGAAGGGTAAGTTGAAGGCGCAGATCACGAACATCGTCCGCAGCAAGCGTGAAGTCCGGCAACTCGATCTCGAAGTAGAACTCGGCTCTAACGAAACAAGAGACGTGACCCTCACTCCCGACAAGTTCGAGCAGCTTACCGTTGAGCACCCGCAACTCTGGTGGCCGGCGCAGATGGGTGAGCCGCATCTCTACTGGCTTGACGTGGATTTCGAAATCAATGGTGCGGTCAGCGACCATTCTCATTCCGAGTTCGGCATTCGCCAGGTCACTTCTGAAGTCAACGCCACCGGCGGCCGCGCCTTCCACATTAACGGCAAGAACATCCTCATCCGCGGCGGCGGCTGGACCACCGACATGATGCTCCGCGAAGACTCTCAGCGCCTCGAGGACGAGTTTCGCTACGTTCGCGACATGGGCCTCAATACAATCCGTCTCGAGGGCAAGCTCGAAACCGAAGAATTCTTCGATCTTGCCGACCGTGAGGGAATCCTCATCATGGCGGGTTGGTGCTGCTGCGATTTCTGGGAGCGTTGGCCGCGCTGGCAGCCTCAGGATTTTGACATCGCGCAGCACTCCTTGCGTGACCAGATCTACCGCCTGCGCAGCCACCCCAGCCTCGTCATGTGGCTCAACGGCAGCGACAACCCGCCTCCGCCCGATGTCGAGCAGATGTACCTGAACATCGAAAAGCAGCTCCAGTGGCCCAACCCCGTCGTCTCTTCCGCCACCGGTAAAGCCACCAGCGTCACCGGCCAGACCGGCGTCAAAATGACCGGCCCCTATGAGTATGTAGCTCCCAGCTATTGGGAGCAGGACACTCTCGCCGGACAGCTCAACCGGAAGCAATGCAACCCCGGC
>Ga0181525_10001373_pt1 | contig 20769 bp, 18 predicted proteins | sample PEATcosm2014_Bin_48_FD_121100 | JGI IMG/M metagenome (GOLD analysis project Ga0181525, IMG submission 121100) | Peatland microbial communities from MTU Mesocosm Facility, Houghton, MI, USA - PEATcosm2014_Bin06_10_metaG | ecosystem: Environmental > Terrestrial > Soil > Wetlands > Peat | place...
CGAGTTGAAAATGGAAGGCAACGGCATAGTCCGCCGCTTCTTCTCCGCATTCCCCAAAGAAGCAGCCGAAGACACTCCCGCAATCCGGCGCAAAGCGCCGCGCAACGTCTCTTTAATGTTCATAAGATTTTCCGGTAGCGCCGGCATCCCGCCGGCTGAAAGTTTGTTTATATGGGGACAACTGCTCCCGGCTGTCCGTCGAGCGCAGCTCGACGATGCTCGTGTGGAGCGGGTACTCCTGCCCGCGAACTCTATCCGCCCGCATTTAACTAGCCCAATAAAAAAGACCCTGCCATGGCAGGGACTCTGTTCCGGGTCAAGCTCGCACTAAGGCATCGTGCTGAACAGCCAAAATGATGCCGTACCGATGCACGCCAGAGCAATCGGCAAAATCAATCGCGGACGCCCGAATAGATTGAGCACAAAAGCTAACAGCAAGACACCAAAGGCAGTTCTCATGCGCGCGTATTCCCACGCAACCTGGTGGGCCACTCCCGCCCCGGTTCGCCAGTCTGCTCCCGGCAAACGCGTCATCATTTCCAGCCACAACACCGCCGCCAGGGACGCCAATGCAAGAGACAAAAGCGTAACTCGGCTGCGCCAGCCTCTAGGCTCTTTATCGGCCGGAGTGAAGTAGCAAACCCACGCATAAATCAGTGCGACCGGGGTAAGCAGAACCAGCACAATGCCAATCGCATTCTCGACGACCATCACGCCCGCAACTCCCTTCTCGCTACTTCCGCAATCATCGGCATCTCCGCCGCCGCCGCAATGCGAATCCTCTCCTCCTCCATCATGCTCAACGCGAACTGCACGCTCTCCTGTCCTCGATCCAGGTCGTCATCGATCACCGCCGTAAGCGCAGGCGTCGCTTCAGTCATCTTGGACATAACGGGCAGAATCCGCGGATAACGCGCCGCCAGCAAAACCGCCGCATCCACACCAGCTTTCAGCGACACAGCTTGAAACAATTTAATCTCGCCCGCAACCCGATATCCAAAATCAAACTGAAACGGATCACCCGGCTTCGTGTAATGCGCCACCGGAACAGGAAGAACAAACTTCGCAACCCCAGCCTGCTCAAACGCGTCCCGCATGCGTCCCAAAATCCGCTGCCTTCCACTCGCCTCACGTTTCCCTCCAACCTTCACCGCTTCCAGATATATCGAAGCCGTCGCTTCGATCTCGGCAGCCGGATCGTCCGCCAGGCATCCCTTCGTCGGCGAAAGCTGAATCACATTCGAAAACGACTCCTCCAACCGCCGCCGCAGAATCTCACGATCATGAGTAGTCGCAAGCTGCCCGCGAATCTCCCGCTCCAGCGCCGCGAGCATCTCCACATCCGCCTGCGGATCCAAACACCGCACCCGCCGCCAATCCCGCGTGAATCGCACATCGGCAAAGCTGGCCCCGTTCGCACCAGCCTCAACCATCACCACTGCAATATTGACGAACTCATCCTTCACCGCGTCCGGCACATACCGCAGCAGGAAAAACTCGATCTGTCTTCTTTCAGCCATCACTTTTCAGGAGCGATCAGCCCTCCTCCGTGACTGAAGCCTCTGCGCGTTGGATTTGTATGGCTGCAACTCAATCCTCCCCCACGCCGGAAACGGCCTTCTCGGCGATATCCGGAACAGCTCAATCAATCCGCGCACCAGCTCTCGTCTGGCGATCAACTCCCTCACCAGTTTCTCCAGTTCGTCCCACTCGCCCGCATACCACTCAGGAGGAATTTCTCCCGCCACGCTCCACACTTCATCCGCTTCCATTTTTTCGACTCGCGACAGCCACGGTTCAAAAGAGTTCCACCCGCGGACGCCGGCGTACACTTCATTTCTCGCATAAACCCCGCGCAACGGATAATCCGGAAACGTCCACTCGCCCGCGTTGAAACAATATCCCTGATCGATAAACGATGCCGTATATTTCTTTTCCCGCAACTTCCTCCAGAATGCCGCCTGGCGTCCATTCGCATTTCCCGTCCACTTGTCGACTACCAGCATTCCGGCGAAAGCTTCGAGATTCCTGACCCGATCAAGCATTTCCACCGGGATGTAATCGAAAACTTGCCCCTCCATCGGATTCACCACATACCGCGATCCAAATTGCAGTCCCGCTTCGCATCGGATCACATTGTGCGCCAGCTGCACGTGCAGTTCCGCCGTATGCTCTACCAGCCAATCACCCACCTCCACCACTTCAGTCACAGGAACCGGCAGCCCAGCCCGTTCCGCCAACCGCGTCGCCAGCATTTCATTCGTCAGCACCCGCAGGTGCTGTGGATTATTGCGGAACTTCACCACATAGAAGTTTCCATCCGAGCAGCGCATCAAATGCCCCTGCGCTCCCCCTCGCATTCTCCTCACGTGTTGGACCGCTTCTACCAAAGTCGTTCTGCAGCCCGGCCGCGTCACCTGCAAAAAAGATCGGGCGACTTGCCGAACTGCAAGGTCCGTCATCTTACCTCAACTCCCCTCAATTCTGATGTGACCAATGAACTTCTTCTCATCGGGAGGAGAGACAGCCAGCCTTGCTGGTTAAAACACCGTCTTCTGTCCGTCCAGAACCAGGCTTGCCATCCCAACTGCTCCCTTGGCACCCCGCCCCGCCTCTTCCAGCCTTACCACCAGAGCAATCGCCATAGCCATCACGCAATCGTCGTGCGCTCCGTCCGCGGCCGCCGCATTGCCGTCGCTGCGCCTGACAAATGTTCGGCACTCTTCAAGAAGACGGCGACTGCGGAACAGCTCCGGAGCCGACATCAATACGACTGCCATGTTTTCGATCATCGCGGGCCGGGTCGCTGCTGTCGTCAGCCAGCCTAATTGACCATTCTTCTCGAAGATGTTCCCGTACTCCAAATGCTTCAGGTGAGCCAACACGGCAGCCCCGTGATTATTCCGCTCCACCACCACCAAACCCCGCTCATACCTCTGCCCCAACTCCGCCACGCGTCGAGCCAATTCAAACGGAGGAAAGTGGCCGAGTAACTCTGCACATTGCACTCCCATCGTCCGCTCGATTACCTGAGCACACGCATAGTCCCCATCCGATCCCCCTCCCGCCGTGTCCACGCCCAGAATGTACCGCCGGCCTTTCTGCGGAGGAAGCCAGATCGCAAGTCTGCCATTGTCCTCCAATGCCGTCATCTCTCCCGCCAGGCCGCTGGCTTTCTCGATCGCCGCCACTTCGAACACGCATTCGCCCGAAGTGAGAAAGCACGAACTCGGGTCTTCCGCAAATTCCTGCCCTGCTAGTTCGTGTAAGATTTTCCACTGCTTGCGGCGCCACGCGATCTGTTCGTCGGTTAATCCATGTACCTCTACTAGCTCGCTCTCGTTCGGAGTCAACAGCAGAACGTTGTCCGGTTCCACGATCTCCTGATAGCCCTCGTCAAACCACCAAGGGAAAAAGTGCCTCGTATAGCCGGTCTCAATCGCCTGTTGCCACTCCCGATAGAAAGCGCCCGCTGCTCCGTCGGGTGTAGACTCGAGCACGATCTCTCCGCCCGGCGCAACTGCCGCCCGCAGCGAGGCCAACGTCTCCGCCGCGTCGCGGGGCCAGCGGGAGACCTCCGAACAATGTAGGTAATGGATGGTCATCCCGCGCCCCGCATTCGCGTCCGCCGTTTCCACCCGGTATTCGCTGTCCAGCAGCGGAAACGCGAGTTGGCGGACATTCGCGCGTGAGTGAATCAACGCGCCCCGGCGCAGCCCCTCGGGCAGTTTCTCCCAGAAGCGCCGCACAATGTTGAAGATCACCTCCGCCGATTCCTGGCTATGCGCCACCTGCACCGTCAGCGTTCCCGGACGCGTGATGGTTTGCAGAAAGTATCGCGCCGCAACATACGTCGTAATCCCCAACTGCCGGGCCTTCAACACAATATTCTGCTTGCTGCATCTCCGTGAATACTCTCGCTGCGCCCGGTTCAAGTGCAAGTACTCGCTTCCGCCCGCCTTGAGCCGAATCTTCAACAACTCCGCGATCAGCAAATCTCGCAGGCTTTGCTCTCCCACTCGTTCATCCAGAAGCGGCCCGAATCGCCGCAGCAGGTAAAGATCCTCATCGTCCACAATCCACCCTTCTCAAAATAGTCCTCATCGCGGAATCGCTCGCTCGCGACAGACGACTCTGCTTACACTCCCGTCGAATCCTCGTTCCGCATCCGCGCGTACTGTCGGATCCCGTCGCGCAGGAGTACGCTCCGGTCCGTCAGTTGATGCAGGCCCTGCCAATCCTTTTTCAAGTCGAGATCCGGGTCATATCCCGCCTGCGCGAGTAGCTTCCAGCGCTGGTCGTAGGCGCGATTCCGTTTAGCGCCGTGAAAAAGATGGTTTATCAATCCCGGCACGTACCCCACATTTCGCCGGATATATTGCTCCGCACGCTCCTGCCATTCTTGGCATCGCCGGATGTAAGCAGGTGAGTATCCCGAGCACAGCGATCGATGAACCTGCCCTACCAGAGCCGATGCCATGTGCCAGTCTCCCGAACCGAGAATGGCATGATCCATCAGCATGCCGACGCTTTCCAGCGCGCTGCGCTTTGCCGCCCACGCGAATCCCGGATGCCAGAACTTTCCGCTGTGTACGCTGTAGTATCCATGCGTCACTCTTTCTTCCATGAAAGCCGCGTCATGCGGATTGGGAGCTTCCGTCACCCACTTGTAAAGAAATCCCGGCGTCGTCGTCACCGGCTCGTATTCCGGCCCCACATCCTGCGCGTGGCTGAACATCTGCAGCACGTCATAGTGCTGCAAAAGTTGCAGCGTCTCCTGCGCCCAATCCGGACGGCTGAACTTCACATCCGCGTCAATCCACGCAATGTACCTTGCATCCGCCGGTAGGCACTGAATCAGCAGGTTCAGAGCATTTTCCTTGTGCCAGATTTCGCTCGTAGTCCGCAATTGCAAATTCCGCTCGGTACCCGCTTGGGTCACCTCGAAGTGACGATCGCCGAATGCCACCTCGGCCGTAAACAGAATCGCCCCCGCCGCTTCGCACTCTCTCTCGAACATCCAGTAGTTCCAGTAGCGCGACCGCCAACGCAGCGGGTTCTCGAGCATCGTCACCACATACAGCCGGTCGGGAAATACATGGATCCCAGGCCGCGCCTGTGAAGGATGATCGATACACCGCGCGCATTCGCAATGCACGTGATGTTGCATCTTCCAGTCGTTGCTCACTGTGTCATCTCTCATAAGAACTAACCATCGTCGTCAAGCAAGCGTTCTGTGCGCCGCGAAGGACTTCAATCTCCTCTGCCCCGCTTTCTATTTCAAAATCCCCCCGCTGGCCCAGCGCTCGAACTTCCCATGTACATGAATCCGCAACCCTGCGGTCACCTGATCCAAGCCCGCATCGCCTGTCTTCGCGGCTATCGTCGCGTTGTACGAAACCACGAACTCGCTCGCCGTTAGTGGAGGTTTCCTCCGCGCCTGTTTTGCCGCCGCGGCTATCATTCCCCCCGAATCGCTTGGATTCACCACAGGCACAATCGCCGCCATGGATTGCACCTCCGAAAGGAGTATTCCCACCACCGCTGTAATCTTCGCCTGGGTCGCTGCATCTTGGATGTGAAGCGCCGGCAAGAGACCGTTTAAGGTTGACTGCACCGCACTCATCGCCGCCTGGATTTGATTAAGCAGTCCCGGCTGCGCTGATGCGTCGGCCTTTTGATACTGCGCAATCAACGACTGCATCAGTTGCAGATCTGCTTCCGCCTGTGCGCCCGCGCTCTCGATTGTCTGCAAATCGGTGGCGGACACGCTTTTTCCTTGCAGCGCCGCCACCAGTGCGATTAGGTTCGCAACCGCCGGAATCAGCGCCGCCACAATCTGCTCCGCCTCGCCGATCCATGCCGTCGAGCAAGCCGTCCAAATCATCGTCCCGCACAGCACCACCGTCACCAACAGCCTCCCGATCCCTGCCCTCTTCATAATTCATCTCCTTCCGATTCTCGATGGCAAATGAAAAGGCACGGCTTTCGCCGTGCCCCTGATGGCCAAACTTTCTCGTTACTCTAAGTGAACACAAAAACCATCCGCCCTTGGATTCCCTGTGTTGTCGTTACCCAAACTTTGCAAATGCGTGGACACCCAGCAAAAAAAATTCCCTTTCTGAGTTGTATACCCAATTGAAAATTGGGCGCCGAATCCATAGTCACCCACTCCACTTGCACAATTCGTCGAAGCAGTCACATTACAACTGAAGGTGTGGGTAAAAATCGCCGGGAGCTGTCCGGGCGGGTAGATCCCATGCGGGAACAAACAAACCACCACGTTGCCAAGATAGTTCGGCGCCATCGGTCCTCCTTGTGACAAAGGCACCGCGTCGGTAGCCCCGCACCACGGATAGCTGTCATCGTTTAGAGGATGAGGCCAGGTTTCATGTTGATCAGCGGTCGCGGCCGGAAACACCGGCCCGTACTCCGTAAAAGACGCAACATCCGCCAGCGGTCGAATGTTCGGGCCATCGTTCGATGGCGTGAGAACGTTCGTCATGCCCACACTTTCATGCGCCCCGAAATACGCCCCACCCACGCCATAGGAAGCTGCTCCATAGGCCCATTGGTCCGCAGATGTTCCGATCTGCCATACGGCGAATTGATCGGATGTAGCCACCCCGGCCGTGAACGGAACTCCAGTCTGTACCCCCGTTCCCAGGCACGCGCTCGCCAACGTAATCGACGTGGCAGAATTCACAGTGGACACGAGGCAATTTGTCCCGTTCAGGTTCAGGTTGCCAGTCCACTCCACCGGAGCTCCGCCTGTGCCGGTCGAAGTGAAGTTGTTCCCGCTCACCCATGTAACCGCTGTCCCACCCGCGGCAATGTTGACCGTCCCCGATGCCACTCCACACGCGCCCTCGGTCCACGTCACCGGCGGACTGCTGGTCGTGAACACCAGATAATTCCCGTCCTCCGACATTTCAGTATCGTGGATCCCTCCCGTGCCCACCGCGCCGTTCGATCCGTAGCAGCCGCTGGATGACAGCGTTCCGCTTGGCGGCGTCGAAGCGTTACATGGAGCGGAAACGATGCCTGGGCAAAAGTTCCAGAACAGTCCAGTGGCGTTATCGATGCTGGCGCATCCCAGATTCTTATCCCACACGAACGCCCAATCGGCGCTGCCTTGGTCGCCCGGTCCCACACTCCACCCAAAACGGCTGTCGTCGTATTTGCCGCCCAGAATACTTCCGGTCGTGGGTGTGCCGAAGGTCGCCCAATTCACTCCCGGACATTGCACTGAACTGGGCCCACTCGCTCCCGTAAGGTCGTACAACTCGGTCGCAGTGAATGTTTCATTAGGTACGGTCCCGCTGATGTCTCCCTCCCAAAGCTGCACCGGCGTTTTGAGGTAATAGAATCTCGTGTCGGTAACTTTACTGAACCTGAACCCGCTATCGCTGACTTTCATCGTCGATATGCCCGTGTTTTCCACCTGGATACAACCACCCGAAGTGTTCATATGGAGGATGTAGTCGTACCCACCAGTGGCCTCTACAGCCAGATACGTCTCGTTCACTGACCCCATCAGGTCGTTGTCGCCGCCGGATTTTGTGAAGTTCCCGACCGACACACCACTCGTAAAAGTTGTTCCATCGGTGATGCGTGTGATGCAGTCCACGCCCGCAGGATTGAGCGTCGTGTCATAGGCCGTCGAGTTCTGGCACATTCCGCTACAACTCGTCACGGTAGGAGACGCCGCAATAAAAATCGGCGCGATGGTCCCGGGGTTCGCCGTGCTCGTTGTAGATGCCGCATAATTTGGCGGACCTGTTAGCAGGTTCGCCCCTATCCTGAACTCGCTGCTGCCCGAGCCTGCGCCATATGCCGCGTACCCTTGGTACACGTGCGCGCCAATCTCCCAGCCGCTTCCGTAACTATTCTGGTTTACTCCGTTAATATCCAGTTCGTAAGCCGCTCCCAGATTCTGCCCAGCATCCACTACCGGCGAATTCTTCGTGGGACGGAAATCCAGCCCGCCTCCAGAGGAAAAGACGCTCGTCGCCGGAAATTTGTAGTAATCATTTCCGTCGCTCCCCGTTTCCTGCGTTCCGCTCAACAGCCAGTTCACCAACGCTGTGTTCGTTTGTATCGTCGCCCCGCTCGCCTTGAAGTCCTGTATGAGATTTGTAATTTCAGTCCCGCCCACCGGATCGTCCTGTGTCAGCTCATTCAAGTGCCAGAATATTCCCCATGGCACTCCCCACACGGACTCCTTCCACACCAGCGCCTGAATCTTCTGATTCAAAACCGTCGGTTCCAACCCCATCCACGAAGGATTCACTCCAAAACTGGTGATGTTTTCCACGTTGAATCCATCCGCGTAGGTATCCTTCACCCCAATGTCTTCCTTCAACGCTCCTCGCGCCCCAGCGTACGGCACGCCCTCGGCGATCCCCTGCATCGCGGTCGTTTCATATCCACCGGGATACACATACACCGGCGTCGCCGGCAACCCCGTCAGATTTGTCGTCATCCACCGCCGCGATAATATGATCTCGTCCGTCGTGAGCTGCGTCACATTCAGCTGCATGTGATACACCGCGCTTTTCACATCCTGCCCGCTCACATCCGCCAAATCCTGCGACAATAACGCCGCCGCCGTATACGCCGAACACCCCGTTCCGTAAGGTCCCTGGCACGGCGTAAGAAATGAATATGTGTATTTCCCCGTTGCCGCCAGAGCCTGTGCCAACCCTAAAATCGTTCCCTCTGGCTGTCCCTGCGCCAGGTTATAGCTCACGCTGTCGCTCGCGCCCGTCACCGTGATCGTCAACATATTGCCGCTGATGCTCAACGTCGCCGCACTCCCGCTTCCCGTGTACTGTAGGTCCAGCGCGTCCGTATTCGTATAGTAGGTGTGCGAGATCGAATGCGACGTCACGTCGATTCCTTCATTGATCCACCCCTGAATCTCGGACACAACCGCCGATGTCATCACCGGCGAACTTCCCACCGTATATCCGACCGTGATCGCCACGCCCACCGGAACCTCGGCCGCATCCGCAACCGGCAGCACCTGCTCCGCGTAGTACGTGTCGGCATTCGGCGTCATTCCGATGTCGTCCACCGTCAACGTCACCCGCGCCGGATATCTCTGATACACCTCGACCGCCGGCGTCGTATCAGCCGCAATGTTTCCTGCTCCGGCGATCGGCCCACTCCCGCTCGTATACTCCACATCCGTCGATCCCGCCACCGCCAGGCTTGACGCATAAAAATGACAGTATGAATAAGTCACCGCTCCCGTGTTGTCTACCAGAGCCCCATCCCGGTTGGCGTATCCCTTGTCGTTCACCATCGTGATCGCCGTCGCCACTCCATCAAAGCGAAAACCATCGTAATTTAAATGCGCCTCGGAGTTGTAGATTTTGATGCTGCCCGGCCCCGGCGCACTCTCATCCACATAGAATCCCAGCGGTTGCGTCCCCTCCGGAATCATCGAGTCCGCTTCCATGTTTGCAAACACCAAATGGTCGCTCGTCCCCTGCACGTAAACTCCCACATCGTCAAACCAGTTCACCAAGAAATGCTGGAACGTCAGCCACGACTGCCCATTGATGTTGATCACCGGCACATTACTTAGCGCCATCGGAACGATCGGTTCGTTGTAATAGCTCGACGGTGGGCCCACCGAATAAACGTAGACGTAACCGTTCGCCAGATAAAAATCCCACTGCGCCGTCAAGTTCGACGACACTGCTGCCACCTTCTGCCCCCAAACCGATCCAAACAAACAGAAATTGATCGCCGTGTAAGTCGACGGCACCGGCGCCTTCCATGCATTCCCTGTCACCAATGCCCATGCCGTCGCCGGCACCGCGTAATATCCTGTCAGATTCGGCGCCGCTCCCGTACCATAGGCGTCAAACGTAATCGGATTTCCCGAGCTCCCCGAAGAAGGCGGCGCCAGACTTTCATTCCAAACATCCCCCCGCTTGAACAGAATCGAATCCCCGGGATTGAACGATTGCCCATTCACATGCGCAATCGTCTGCCACGCCGCGCTTGAAGAAGTTCCCACGTTCGAGTCACTCCCCGTGCTCGAACTCACGTAGTAAGTCGTCGCCCATGCCGTCGCACCCAGCATTCCTAGCAAGATGACGACGCTCCCCACCCCTGTCAGCCTGAGCAGAACAACCATCATTGTGATCCTGAGCGGAGCGCCCATCATCGTCATCCTGAGCGGAACCCCGGTCATTGTCATCCTGAGCGGAGCAAGACGATCCGCGAAGCGAATCGTCTTGCGAAGTCGAAGGATCCCTATCCCCTTCTCACTGCCTCGGGCTTTTATAGAAACTCTCACGCGAATCGCTCTCCATCTGCTCCAAACAAGAAAGGCCACCAGCTTTCGCCGGTGGCCATCGCTCGCCGCCGTTCATCCAAATTATTTCCGCTGGAAATCAACCATGCACGGTATCGCGCAACCCTTCATCCTTCCCGTTCCGCCTCGTCCTCAACGCTGTCAGCGCTGTCTCCCGTATCGTAGTTTTGCAATCCCGCCGTCGGTGCCGGTCCCGCAGGCTGCACCGTTACCCGGCTTTCCGAAGCGGCCGGCGTCGGGACCTGCCCGCCCCCACCTCCCCAATTTGTAACCGGCGGATTTCGGTCACTCTGTTCGAACGCTTGTGTCGTTGATGGTTGTGCCGCCTCCGGATTCATCGCACCGCTCATGACTTTCTCCTTTATAGAAATTGCAAATGTCGGGACTGCCGCCCTCGGCTGTCCATCGAGCGCAGCTCGACATCTTTTTCGGATAGCTGATGCCGTTTCACCGCACGATGAAACTCATCATGCTTCCGCTCCAGGTATAGGAATCCGCAGGCACGCTAATGCTGCTGTCGAGAGTGCCCTGCGTGCCGCTAGTCGTTACCGTCCCGGCGCTCAGGAAGGTCACGACCGCACTACTTCCATCGCCCGAGAGCGTGGCGCAACTACTCGTGCAACTGGTGGTAGTCGCCAGATAATATTTTCCCGGCTGCAGCGTCTTCGGATTCGTCCCCGACCAGCTCACGCTGTGCGCTCCGGCCACCATCGCAGTCGACCCAGCGATTGCCCCGGTATGCGCCACCAATGTTCCCGAACTGCTGTAAATTCCCAAATCGTATGTGTTCGATGTCGTATCGGCGCCGCTCACGTTGTAGCTCAATGCGCTCGTGTTCAGCGGAAATTGCAGGGTCACACCCCAAAGCTCGATCTTCGTGCCAGTGGTGTTGAATGCCGTCGCACTTCCGGCCCGGTAAGCCGTAATCCATTCCGCGGAGTACGGCCCCGCCGTCACCCCCGAATCCGCAATACTCGAGACCCCGTTCGCCTTCGTGTAATTTCCGCTCACCAGGGTGCCCGTGCTTGCGATGCTTGTGTCGATATACGCCGAGGTCACCGTGTTGCAGGTTGGAGCTCCGCTGTTCACCGACGTCACCACCTGGTTCGTGCAGCTTCCCGTTCCCGCCGCCGTCAAGCTGTTGCTCACGCTCGAGCCCGGCATGTCCAGAAACATTTGCACCGTCGTGCTCCCCGAACTCGCCTGCAACACTCTTCCCAGAATCTGTGTTCCCACCGGTCGCGTCGCGCCGCCATCGTGGCAAAGATAAAAAGATCCCGAAGTGCTCGAGGGCACCACGTAGTCCCCAATCACCGTCGCAGTCCCATCGAAGCTGCAGAAAACTGACCCCGCCTTGGCCAGCGTCGCAATTCCACTCGCCCCGCCATTAGCGATCACCACCCCGATAGCCCCGCTAGTCAGCGCGCTCGAGGGCTTGATCGCACAGCCCGCCGTGGTAAGCACTGCGAGGCCATTCACTATCGTGCCCGTGCTGCTGTCATTGCAAAGTTCATAGCTCTCGTTGGCAAATTTTCCCAGCTCGAAACCGCTGCCGCTCGTCGAATTCCCAGCCGCATAGACAGTGCCCGGACGCAGCCCGCTCCCGCTTCCCGCGCTGTTAAACGATCCTAAGTTGTATGTCTCATCCGTCCAGGGCTTGAGATTTCCGCTCGCGTCCACCACCCACTTCAGCCCGCTGTTTATCCAGAACCCCAACCCCGGCGCACTGCCCGAGGGCGAGCTTTCGCTCCGCACAACCGCATAGTTGTCTGTCGAGTCATATCCCAGCGAAGTCCGCAGCCATGTCGAGCTGTTCGTATAACTCGAGTACACGTGCAGATTTTGCGCCGTCGTCCCGTTGTACTCACCCAGGTCATTCGCATCTTCTTGAAAGAGATTCGAGAAGAACGAGCTCGTCGCCGTCGTCGCCACTTTCTGCGGCGCTCCCGCATTCGGCGAGATGTAAAAATTTCCGTCGTTCGAAATGCCCAGTGACGAAGTCCCTGCTCCCGCGGCCGCCATCGCCGTTCCCGGAATCGGCGAACTCACTATCCACGGCCCCGCCACCAGCAACTGCCCGTTCACTGTCACATTTCCGCTGAACGTCCCCGCCGTCGCCGAAATTCCGTTGCTCCCCGAGTAGTTCAGCGTAGATCCGCTATCCGTGAGTCCACCGTCGCCACTCACCGCGGCTCCGTTCGCTGCGTATAACGCCAGTTGCGTGGCCGTCCCGCTGTTTACCGTTCCCGCTCCTCCGCCACAACCCGTACACGTTCCTGTCACCGTCAGATTTCCGTCGATCGTGACCGGCACCTTGAACGTCTTTGTCGAAGCCGTCAGCCTTTCCAGATAGCTGCTGTTGTCTCCAATGTTCCCGATGTAACTGGAGATCGACAACGAAGCCCCCAGCGTCAGCCCAATCGAGCTTCGCGATCCAGCCTGATCGATTCCTATGTACGTATCGCCGGCATCATTCTGCGGCCGGAAAAGAGGAGTCGCCAGCGTCTTCGCCGGATTCGAGTCCACCAGCGTAATTACGTGCTGCACTTGGGGTGAAGCATACGGAGACTGTTCGAAATTCAGCCGTCCCTTCACGTTCTGCTCGCTCGAACTGCCACCTGTGTTCGTCCCGTTGTTCAACAGCAGTCCTCCGACTGGCCCGAAGTTGTTCCCGTGACTGTCCCCTTCCAGGCACGATTCCCAAGCTCCTCCGAACTGCGTTCCACTCGGATTTCCGGAGCACTGACGAACGAAAAATGTCGGTCTCTGATTTCCTGCGACCGAAATCCATGCCGAACTGTTCGCACTGCCCGTGTCGCTGTCCAGGAACGCAGAAGCCACTCCCGCCGCTGAGCTCGACCCATTCCCGATCAAAACCATCCCGCCCGGCCAATAGTTCAAGGTAGGAAACCAATTGGCCTGGTTGACGCTATAGCTGGATGTGTTAGTGGAAGCCGTGTCCGCGAAAGTGCACACGAGCCCCGAGCATTGTGCTTGAGCTGTGACCACGCTGCCGCACGCCGTCGTGCTGCCGCCGCCGCAAGCCCCCCCGGAAAGCTTTGCCCATTTGAGATAAGCGGCGAAGGCTCCATCCGGATCACATCGTAGGTGACGGTATCGCCCGGAGTCGCGGGGGGCACATGAGGGAACTGTCCCGAGATTGTGCCCGAACCGCTGGTCAGCGCGTACCCCGCATATAGCGGATAGCTGTGATATCCCTGCGTCGTATCATTCACGACGACGAAATAGTTGTACTGGGTTGATCCGGTGTTCGCGAATTGTGGCATCCATCCATTCGGCTGTTCCCCGCCTCGAATCGTCACGGGGCTTCCCGAGATAAGCCCCGCCGCGTTCGCATAGTTTCCTAGATACGGATTAGTGCACGATCCTCCAGCGAACTCGTTGTACACGTTATCGATTTGAGTTCCACCATAACTCCCCAGAGTGTTTTGCGTGTTAATGCCCCATTGTCCGAATCCCTGAATCACGGAATCGTTGACATGAACCGTGTTGTTCGCATACACCGTCACTCCATTTCCGCCGCACTGTGCACTGATGTTCAGCTTGTCCAGCCACAGAACCGGCGTGGATGCCGTCGTTCCCGCCGAGTACACGAACGATCCGCAATGGTTGGCCGTGCACTGAATCCCTTGTGCTCCATTGTCAAAGTTTCGGATCGTCGCTGCCTGGTCATTGTCGATTACAAAAAACTGGTTGAACTTCCCTCTGCCCGTTACCGTGTACTTAATGTCCTCCATCGTCCCCGGAAGCGCGTTGTCTTCAATCGCTGCGTTCTGAATCGCGATCGTCCCCGGACTCGCGGTCGACGCTATGTTGCCCGCGGTTTGACTGTATGTAATGGAATTTCCTGCAACCGTAACTGGCCCATGGCTTCCCCAATAATTTGGAGCATCTGTGAAATTAATATTGACCAGGTCCCCCGTCTGAATCGTGCTGCAGCCGGACGCGACCGTGATCGTAACCACATTCGACTGCCGCTGCGTATTCGTAATCTGGCATCCGTCCGCGTTCACCGTCGAGGTCATGTTCACGCCCCGCAACGTAACCCCGCCATAGTGGTTGGAATTCACCAGATCGCCCAGCACTATGCAACGGTCTCGCGTCGAGCAGGAAAGCAGCGTCCCGTTCCCTTCAATCAACGTCCGGCTGCAGTGCGCAAAAATCGATCCATATACGGGTAGCGCATTCGAGGTTGCACCCGTCGGCGGAAGAACCACTCGCGCATTCGGATTTCCCCCGCTCCCGCTCGGGAGTCCGCAAGCATCGTCGATCGCTTCCTGGATCCCGCTCGTCGCGCTGCTCAATACATATGTCGCCGCGTGCGTGTTCTTCGGCGTAAACACAATCGTTCCCGATGCGGCCCCGCCTGTGCACGTACCTCCTGTAACCATCACAGCTTCCGGCGTTCCCTGTCCGCTCACATAGACGTAGTACATCGAGTTCCCCGACGTATCTACGCCCAGCGGACAGGGTGCAAGCGTCACCGTTGCCTGCGTTCCCCCGATCAGACTTCCACTCGGACTCACGCTCCAGTTATCCGTCGGCGTCACATACCGTATGCCACTCAGATTGTTAACGTCGAACTGCGTTCCGACCGGCTGCGCAATGTTCTGGCTCGCGGCAGGCCCAGTCACCACTCCACCCGCCGCCCCGCTCGGTGTTGCGGGCAAGTATTGTCCCGAGCTTTCAACGTAGGTCAGCACCTGTCCATTCGCAGGCGTGGCCGACCCTACCGGCACACTCTGGATCTCCGTGGCGTTGGCGCTAGATCCGCACGATCCCCATGTTCCGTTCCCCAGCAGACAGTTCAGCGCCGAGGCTGTTCCGCTTCCCAATTCAGTCGTCGGCACCAATCCACTAATCAGGTCCGCCTTCGCCGCTGCCGATAAATCCACATAGTCCTTATCGGCAGCCTGGAGTGGCGCGGTCGGATCAGCGCTCAGCGTCAAAGGCCCGGTCATCGCCCCGCCAGCCGACGGCACATAATTCCCCGCTCCCACTGATGCCACAGAGGAATCTACATATGCCTTGTTCGCCACATCCCCCGTTCCCACCGGCGTCGGCACATTGGGCGGCGCCGCGAAACTCTTAGTCCCTGTGATAGTTTCCGCATTTGCGAGATGAACCACCGCATTGTCATTCGCTTTCGCCGCTAGCGCCGTATTTACATATTGCATTGATACCGGTTGCGCCGCCGTCCCCGATCCCGGCGTCGTCCTTACCTGCGCCAGAGTTGCCGGAGAACTCGTCGGCACCACCCAATACTCAGTTCTCACTTCGCTGGGCTGCAGTTGATACACGACCGTGTAATACGCGTTCGCCGGAGTTACATTCGCGTTCGGCACCAGCGCTACATTTAACGCCCCGTTCGTTCCCAGCGTTACATCCAACGACCCCGGCGCTACCCCCGTCCCATCCGCCGCCACAAACGCCGGCCATGTGATCACCAGAGTTCCCGCGGCTGGAGTGCCATCCGCCATGTAGACCGTATCGATCACGCTCGTCAGCGCCGGTCCGCTTTGTGGAGTCGGCGAAGCCGCGCGCGGCAAAGCTTCTGCCGCCCCCGGCTTCGCCGCGGGGGAACTTGCGGCCTTCTCTGGTTTCCCGGCGAAAACGCCGTCGCGCGTCAACAACCTGAAACCGGTTGCCGCTACTATCACCGCCAGCGCCAAATAAAAAAGCCGCCCCGCCGGGCGGCATCCCTGAAACATACTTCCTCCTCGAATTCGTCGAGACTCTTACCTAATTTGTCATCCTGAGCGAAGCCGTTTTTCAGGCGTAGCGAAGGATCTCCCTCTTAACCGGCCTAACGTGTAAGCTAAACTTCTCAGCTTCTTCCCTCCAGGAATTCCTCCACGCTCCGCACATACACCTCCGCGAAGTCAGCGGCCGGGCGTCGCGATTCGATCAAATCCATGCCATCCTCTACGGTCCATCCCATCACCCCCAATAGCGCCAGCGCCATCATCGGTGCCCGGTGTACTCCAGCCGCGCAGTGGACAAAGAGTTTCGTTCCATCCCCCTCCAGCGCCGCCAACCCAAACTCCACCCCGCGAGCAAATACTTCCGGCGGCTTCGGCTCGAAATCATCGTCCACCGGATTCCAGCACACCGCGATTCCATGCGGCCGCGCCAGTGGCGTGTCGTCAAATTCGAGTTGCATATCGATAATGTGCGTGATCCCCGCGCGCGATACCGCCTCCATATTGTCCGCGTTCCAAATTCCGCCCCCGACCGCAATCCGCTCGGTGACCCAGGTTATATCCATCTCCACCCTGCGCCGTGTAAAGCGGACCCTCTCGTCCGCCCGAATCTTCCGGGTAAACTCAATCGCCGAAGCGCGCTTCGCCAACCTCTCGCGCAACAACTCCTCAGTTGCGCTTAAACCCGACATCGCAGCCAGCACGGCTGCTTCTACCGCGCTCCAACTCCCGCGTCTCATTCTACGGTATCCTCCCCGACCTCACTCCTTCCGTAGTCTCTTCCTGAACCCGCTGTTCTCCGTTCCCACGCGGTCCCGCCACATCTTCGCCACCGGCTGTCGGAATGCCTTGACCACTCGTACGTTTCTCGTCGCCCGCCAACCCAGTCGCGATCGTATCCTCTTCTCCTTCGCAGCTGACCGGCAACCCCAGCCGTCTCAACAAAATCTGCGCCAGCGAATCCTCCTTCGGCTGACTTGCCCTTTGTTCGCTGGCCGGATACAGTCCCACCGCCTCGAACAAATACTTGGCCGACGCTAGTTGTCCGGTTGTCTTCGCAACTTCGATCACCTTGGCCACAATGTCCTTTGCCGACCCTCCTACCAGGTTGTTGATATTCAACCGTACCTCTACGATGTCCACCTGTTGTTCTGGTCCTGGCACACTTTCGATTACCGGCGTCTTCGCAGGTTTCTTTGTGGATTGTTTTGCCGGCTTCTTGGCCTTCTGCTTGTTCTTTCCCTTTGTCTTCTTCATTCTCCTCGCTCGAAACTAAAGCCTCTCGGCTCCTGGAAACACGAAGGGCGCGCTTTGCAGCGCGCCCTGGAGACATATAGCTTATTTCTTAACTCTATAATTACATTATAGCATGCTGCATAGGTAAAAGCGACATAGTTTGCATATTTATTTTTGCCGCGTTTTCAATCACTTGCGCTAAAAACCTCGTCGCACCCCCCTTGACAACATTTTTTGAGAACGACATTTCTTGCCTCTCGACCCACCGCCGCAGGAACCGCAACTCCCAGAACGCAAAAGGACACGCTGGTAACTCCTGGCAGATCCTCCCAGCCATGGCTCGCTGTGCACCCCCAATAGAATACGCACTCAGCACAAGTCCAATTACGAGTATCGGCCTCTCACTCATAGAACCTTCTGTTCTTTTTTCGTTTCTGGCAGAGGGGCAATAAGTTGCGCCTTCAGAAACGCCTCGCTGAGCTCGTCGAGCACATCCGCCAATCTGCGGTCGATTGTCCTGCAAGTACAGTGCAGAATCCGCGCCGCCTGCCGGTTGTCGTGCTCTTGCAGCACAACCCGGGCAATGATTTCGCGGTCGAAGCTGCCCAGCCTGTTTAGGCATCGCTCTACGTCATGCAGAAAGATCACCCGCGCTTCAAAGGTCGTCGCCGTATACGCCGTCATCCGCGCACGGAATAACTCACGCCCCAATAAGGACGGCACTCGGCCCGCGTCCAGGGACCACCGCATATAGCGTTGCAGCAAGGCCGCCGTTTTCTTTCGGTACAACCATATATTCGGATCTTGGTTCCAGTCGCTGTGCGGCGCCACCTCCGAACGTCTTTCCTGCAACATCCCGGCCCGCGCCCGAAAGTCATGCACCGGCAACTCTTGCGACGATGGATCCCGCGGAGACGCGCTGACTCCGTTCGCCTGTTCGACTGCCTCGCCACGAGCATTGCCGGTATCCGCCGTTTCCCGCCCCTCTGACTTCGCCGCAATCCCCAATGTGAATCCGTTCACGCCACACCTCCCGCGGCTTCCACATCAATCCCGTCGCCCCACTCATGCCCCCTGCTGTCGTTTCCTCCCGACTGTGGCCGTTTCGTCGTCCTCGCGTTTTCTCGATCCCTGGAGCTCCGCGGTAACTCCGCCATCGATCGGCCACACGCCACGCAGTAGATCTGCCCTCCACCCGTAGGCCGCAGCCACAGACCGCCACAACGTTCGCAATACTTCAGTTCGAAGCTCATCTCGTTCGTAGAACCACCACCCATACTTGTATTGGCGTTCATCATTCCTCCGGATTCCTTGGACTTCGTACTGTGAGTCCTGCAGTCAGTCGTGCTTTGGACGCTCTTTTCGGTTCCAACGAAGAAAAGCCCTGCGCCGGTCGCCGCTGATCGAGCGGAAACCGAAACGCAGGGCTCGTTTCTCTTACGATGGCCTGCTTGAGTTATTTACTTGTTGAACTTATTTTTCTTCTCGATTTGCCGTCGTCTATGGTTCGGCGGCCCCACCCCGTTCGCGGATTGCGCCGGACTCGCCCTGGCGAAAGAATCCCTCCTCGTACCCCGACTTCAGAACTCGTCCATTTTGGACAACCACGCTCACTCGCCCACTGAACTTCAACGACCTCAGCAGATGTTCCATGGCCGCCGAAAGTACTTCCGCTTCCCGCACCTTCCGCCGAAATTCCACGAAGTTCTTTTCTTCGTCGCAGTTTTCCACACTTATCATGATGGGCCGATCCCTTGGAGGAAAGATAAGTTATACGATATCGCGATCCTATAGCTGTGAATGTTCTCAGTCAAGGTTGTTATACCAGCAGAGCTGTGGAAATCCATTTTGATTTAGCGCATTGCTATACCGCGTGCTATACTCCGGATTATGAAATTCCGAGTGCTGCAAGAAAACCTGCGTGAAGCTCTCTGGGAACGCATCGAAGAAGGCGACCTGACCGGTCTCCGCCTGGCCAAACAGACTGGATTCAAGCAGGCTCACATCTCCAACTTCCTGAATCGCAAACGCGGCCTGAGCCTCGAAGGCATGGACCGCGTCCTCGCCGTCCAACATCTTTCTGTGCTCGATCTGCTCGACCCGTCCGAAGTCAACAAACGCGCTTCCATCCTGCCCCCCAGCAACGACGAGTTCCAGAACGTTCTCCTGACCGACGGAACCGTCGCCGCAACCCAGCCCCTCGTCACCAGCATGCACGTTAAGGAAATCCTGAAGTTCAAGAAATCTTTTCTGAAAAAGCTCAAACCCGAAACCGAAGGTGATCGCGAAGGGTGGGAGCGCTTCGTCCTCATTAAAGCCGATGCCCGCGAAGGTATGAGCATGTACCCCCGTCTGTTGCCCGGGGCCACGCTCCTCATCGACCGTCATTACAATTCACTCAAGCCCTATCGCAAGGGCGAGTTCAACATGTACGCCGTCCTCAAGAACGAGAGCTGTACGGTCAAGTATGTGGAAACGGCCGGCAATCATTTGATTCTTCGGCCGCACAACCAGGCTTATCCCATCGAAGTCGTGACTATGGAAGAAGGCAAGTCCCCCTCCGATTACCTCGTCGGCCGGGTCTGCCACGTGGGCATCGAAACCTAGAGTATTTCGTGAATCGTTGTGAACGGGCACGGCTTCAGCCGTGCTGCAGACGCTCATTCTTGCTCACCCAAACTATCAAACATTTTCCACAACTTATCTGCCGTCGCGCGGTAGATAACATATCCGTTCCCCGCGTCCGTCGTCTCCCGAAACAGTAACTCTCCACGCCCATCTCCATCAGCGTCAACTGCATCGATCAGTTCAAGCCGCGGCGTTATGTCTAGGTGAAACTTATCCGTCACTCCCGCGTACAACTTGCGCAAGTTGCCATAAATGTCCGTTCTAGCCGCCACCGTAACGCTATAGGTATAGGCTTCCGCCGGCGCAGTCACTCCCGGCTCAGGCGGCAGATGAGCTTCGGCGCTCAATATCGTCACCGGCTGGTTGTTCAGCCACAAGTCGAAAGCGCGAAACTGAACGTTCTCAAACACTGGCTGTACCGGCTTAGCCGGCGACTTGTGCTTCGCAGAGCTCGCCTTTGTGCTCGGCGGATTGGCCAGGATGCGATTCTTGGCAAGCGCGCTGGCATACGCTCGAACCTCCTGCGCTGCCAAAGTGAGCATCTGATTGCGTTGCTCATCCTCCTCGCCCGTCTTCCAAAAAAACTTGTAGGCTCGCGGATCCGGTCCGCCCGAATCGGAGATTGCCGGCACCAGCCGCACCGGCCCGATGCTGGCCGCCGCCGCACTTCCCGGAGGCCCAGTCTTGCCAGTCTTCGCCGCGAGTTCATCATCATCCTCCGGCGCCGACTGCGTAGGCTTCCCTCGGCGCAGCGTCGGCCGATAATAATTTTCCGCTGCCTGACTTTGCGAAGACTGACCCTGAGAAGACTGCCCCTGAGACGGCTGAGTCGGAGACGGCTGAGTCGGA
>Ga0181525_10001374_pt1 | contig 20767 bp, 15 predicted proteins | sample PEATcosm2014_Bin_48_FD_121100 | JGI IMG/M metagenome (GOLD analysis project Ga0181525, IMG submission 121100) | Peatland microbial communities from MTU Mesocosm Facility, Houghton, MI, USA - PEATcosm2014_Bin06_10_metaG | ecosystem: Environmental > Terrestrial > Soil > Wetlands > Peat | place...
TCAGCCCAGCGATTGAATTCCTGCTGCAGTATCTCGTCAGGAGTTTTTGCGTTTTCTGCCATAGCGTCTGCCTTTCGGGTCCGCCGCTTCAAGCCAACCGCTCTAAGCTATGGTAAGGCTTCGACTAGATATTCGCTTTTCACCATGCCGCTCGGATAGTGCTGCGTCGCCACGTGACGCAGCTTCACATCGCGCGGCAGGGCACCGAAGAGTGGAATTCCTTCTCCAATGAGCACAGGTACGCGAGTAATCACGAGACGTTGAATGATTCCAGCGCGCAGGAACCCTTGAATCGTAACTCCTCCGTCGACATAGAGGTGATGGGCACCGCTGGCGGCGAGCTTCGAGACGATCTCAGCCGGAGGCCCTGCCATCTGTTCTACCAGTCCGCCGCGCACTGCGGATAAGTCCACGGTCCGGTTGCTCAGGATCACAACACGTTTTTCGCCGTATGGCCAGACGGGAAAGGCCAGAACCGTCTCGAACGTCTTGCGGCCAATCACGATTGCATCGACGCTCGCTATGAATTCGTCGTAGCCGTGAGGCTCGCCTCCGCCCTCCGGCAGAAAGTCGAGTTCTCCGTTCGGTCGCGCAATGAAGCCGTCGACGCTGGTTCCGATAAAAACAGATGCGGATATCGTCATCAGTTGTTCCTCGCCGACGACCGGCGAATGCTAAATCCTTTAATCGAACGACCGGTAAATCTTATGACGCAATCCCCGGCTCTATGCTACAGTTTTCCTCCTCATGGCGACACACCCGGAGAAGCCTTCGCCAGCGCCCGATCCCAGCTCCCTGTACTGCCCCACCTGCGCTGAGGAAGTTACCGATCCCCTGACCTGCGGCGACTGTTCCGCCGTCATCTGCCGGCGCTGTGGCACGCCGCTGGAATCTTCCGACGAGCTCGGAATCGGATAATGGACCGCCCATCCACCCCAACCGCCGCCGGAACTCCCGCCCCCGATTCGCAAGTGGCTCTGCTTTCACCCGCCGCTCCCCAACCCGCGCTCATCCGTGGACTCACCCTGCTCGATTCTGTATTGTTGCTGGTCAGCGGAATCATCGGCTCTTCAATCTTCCTCACCGCCAAAGACATTGCCGGCCCTCTGCCGCAGCCCATGCTGTTCCTGCTGGTGTGGGTCATCGGCGGCGTGATTTCGCTTTTCGGTTGCGTCGCGTTTGCCGAACTCGGATCCATGTTCCCCGACTCCGGCGGACAGTATATTTACCTTCGCGAAGCCTACGGCGACCTGGTGGCATTCCTCTATGGCTGGATGCTGTTCAGCGTGGCCAATGGTGGCACCATCGCGGCGCTCTCCGTCGCTTCCGCCGCCTACACGGGAGAAGTCTTCCAAATCGTTTCACAAGAGCACGTGGTTCTTGCCATCTCCGGCATCAGCATCTCCCGTGCCCACGTCTTCGGCCTGTTCCTTATCGTGGTCCTCACTTACGTAAATGTAGTCGGCCTGCGCTGGGGTGCGCTGCTGCAGAATCTTTCCACCTGGACGAAGTTTGCCGCCATGGCGGCCTTCGTCATTCTTGGCTTCGCCATCGGTAAGGGCGACTGGTCCCACTTTCATTCGCGAGGCATCGGACTCACCATGGGACTTCATCCCACTCAGTTGATCTCCGTCATGGGCATCGCGCTGATCGCCGTGTTCTGGGCTTACGACGGATGGGTCTACATCACCTGGGTCGCCGGGGAAGTGCAAGAACCGCGCCGCAACGTGCCGCTCGCCATGGTGTTGGGAGTGCTGGTGGTCGGCGCCATCTACCTGGCCATGAACATGACTTATCTCTACGCCCTGCCCCTCGCCGAAATCGCCAAACATGAAACCATCGTCCACGATGCCGCGATCGCCTTGTTTTCTCCCCGCGCCGCCGTGTGGCTTTCGCTGATGATTGCAGTCTCCTGTTTCAGCGCCGCCGCCACCTGCACGCTCTCCGGCGCGCGCGTCTATCTCGCCATGGCGCAGGATGGAGTTTTCTTCAAGCGCATGGCGGTCATCCATCCCAAGTGGCGGACACCCGCGTTCAGCCTCATCGGACAAGGCATCTGGGCAGCGCTCCTCACGCTCAGCGGCCGCTACGATCAGCTCTACACCTATGTTATCTACGGCATGGTGCTTTCCTACACTTTGACCGTGATTGGAATGTTTCTGCTGCGCTGGAAGCGTCCCGACATTCCGCGCCCTTACCGCTGCGCCGGCTACCCGTGGCTGCCTGCAATCTACGTGTTGGTCGGCACAGCGTGGACCCTGAACACCATCATCACGCGCCCCACCGAAGCCTTCTGGGGAACCGCGATCGTGCTCCTCGGCGTGCCAGGATACCTCTATTGGAAGCGCGGTAACCGGGAGTAACCGGAAGGCGGCAGCAGCGGAGTAGCAGGTACTGTTGTAATATTCGATTTGCAATATTCGGCTCGGTGGTAGCTATCGGGAACGTCCAATCTTGCACCACCTTTTGGTATAGTGACCTCACGTCCGCGATGGTCCCCGGTTGGCGCCGAGAAAATGCCGCAGAAGATGCTTAGAAACGAAATGAGTCGCTCCGCAAAACTTCGCCTGTTCATGGTCGGGTTCCTCGTGGCTGCCTTTTTTACCGGCTGCTCACGCGATCCTAATGTGCGCAAACAAAAGTATCTGGAGAGTGGCGACCGCTATTTTGCCAAAGGCAAATACCGCGAGGCCGAAATTCAATATGCCAATGCGATTCAGGTCGACTCCCGCTTCGCCCAGGCCCACTATCAGCTGGGCGAGACCTATCTCAAGCTGGGCGATGGCCTGCGCGCATTTCAGGAACTCTCCCGGTCGGTGGATCTTGTACCCGACAATTATCCCGCTCACGTTGATCTGGCGAACTTACTCATTGCCGACCGCGAACTGAAGGACGCCGAGCCACACCTGAAAATCCTGCGTGACCATCAGCCGAATCGTCCTGAGACCTATGAAGCCTGGGCTAACTACTACTCCGCGCAGGACAATCTGGCCTCTGCCATACAGGAGATGCAGAAAGGAATCGCAGCGGACCCCAGCCGCTCGGAGTCTTACCTTGACCTCGCACTGCTGCAACTTCGCGCCAACCTGCCGGAGCCGGCTGAAGTTAATTTCAAAAAGGCGGCCGAGACTGGGCCCACAGCGATGAATGCCCAACTGGCTCTCGGAGGCTTCTACCAGACACGCAATCGCTTTCCTGAAGCCGAGCAGCAATTCAAGCACGCGATTGAGGTTGATCCCAAGGATACCGCTCCGCGGGAAGCTTTGGTGCGCCTGCTCATGAGCGAAGGCAAGAAGACCGAGGCCGAAGGCTTTCTGAAGCAAACCAAGACCGACCTGCCGGAGAATCCCCGAGGCTATCGCATGCTGGGCGACTTTTATTACGCCAGCGGAGATCTCGACAAGGCCATGGCGGAATATTCCTCCCTGTACCGCGATCATCCCAAAGACATTCAGGCCAAGAAGAATTACGTGCAAATTCTGATTCTGAAGAATCGCTTGGATGATGCCACCAAGCTGGACGACGAAATGCTGAAAGCCAATCCGCGGGATGCGGAGGCTCTGGTGTTTCGAGCGCAGGTTCAGATGCGGCGCAATGACCCCAACGGCGCCGTGGAATCGCTGCAGGCCGCTCTGAGAAACGATCCCAACAATGCCGTGGCGCACTATCAACTCGGCGTCGCTTTCGATCTGCAGCACAACGACGCCCGTGCCGAAGCAGAGTGGCGCGAGGCGCTTCGCCTCGATCCCAGCCTCACCGACGCACAGCGCGGATTGGCTGCCCTGGAGTTGCGCCACGGTGACCTCAACGCCCTCACGCAAAGCGCCCAGCAGATCATCAGCACCTCGCCCTATTCTGCGGACGGATACCTTCTGCGCGCCTTGGCTGAGATGAATCGCCAGAAATATTCGGACGCTGAGCAGGACCTGCACAAGGCAACCGACTTGGCTCCGGGAAGCCCGATCCCTTATGTGCAGATGGGCAATCTTCGCTTGATTCAGAAGCAATACGCGGAGGCGCTTCAGTTTTACCAGCAGGCGCTCGATAAGGACCCGGCGTCCAGCGACGCGCTGCAGGGTGTGATGAATACCTACCTCGATCAGAAGCAGCCCGAGCCGGCCATTGCCGCGGCCCGGAGCCAGATCGCCAAGACGCCCAACAGCAGCGGGTTCTATGACCTGTTAGGGACGGCACTGTTCGGTAAAAAAGATTTCATGGGCGCCGAGACCGCTTTCCGCAAGGCCATCGAACTGGATAAGAACAATGCCGACGCGCTCTTGAAACTTGGTCAGGCGCAGGCCAAGGAAGGTTCAGTCAGCCAGGCCCTCGCCACGTACACGCAATCGATCAAGGAAAACCCGCGCGAGATTTCCTTTTATATTCTAGCCGGCGAGTTGTACGAATCGCAGGGCAACTGGGATCAGGCAAAGGACATGTATCAACAGGCGTTGAATCTTCAATCAGATCATCCGCTGGCTTCCAACAATCTTGCCTACCTGATATTGCAGCAGGGTGGCAATGTGGACGTGGCTCTGGCCATGGCACAGGCGGCGCGGCGCGGCATGCCGGACTCGCCGAATGCGGCAGATACGCTGGGATGGGCTTACTATCAGAAGGGGGCATACCAGCCCGCCATCGATATGTTCCAGGAGGCGTTGCGCCTGAACGAAAAGACGGGCGGCGCCGAGGACGCGAACTTCCACTACCACCTGGGACTCGCTTATGAGAAAACCAAACAGCCGGTGCTGGCACGTCAGCAATTGGAGCGCGCGTTGAGAATCAGTCCGACGTTCAGCGATGCCCGCAAGGCGCTGTCAGAGCTGCGCGGGTAGCGGAGGCCTGCCACGTAGCCCTTCTTCTTCTCATTCTCTGGGAAGATACGTCTCAAGGTTCCGGTTGGACCTTGAGACGTAGTGATGAAGTTACAGCGCGTTCAGGAAGTTGACCAAGTCTTGTTCGTCCTGGGCGCTGAGACCAATGTTGAACCGATTGTTATAGAAATCCACGAGATCGAACATCGTGGCAACGTTGCCGCCGTGGAAAAACGGGGGGCGCGCTCCCACCCCGCGCAGCACGGGTACCTTCATTTTCCCCAGGTCCGCGCATTTGCCGGTGATCCAGCCTAAGCCCGGATCAGCGGTCTGATACTGGTCGTAGACGACGCCACTCACCGTCACAGGATTGCTGTAAAACTCGATCGAACCCTGCGGACAGAGGAAGGTGAATACCGGGAAATCGGGCGACGGTGGCAGCACATTGCTGCTGCTGTTCATGACTCCAGTGTCTTTCGGAGTGAGGAAGAAGTCGTTGCCCACGTCGACGGTGTTATGACAAGTTGAACATGCACCCAGGGAAGGATTCTGTCCCTTAACGTCGTTCAATCCCCGGACGTTCGTGATTTCGAAAGTCCTGGTATTGAAGATGGTCTGCCCGCGCTGGATTGAGGCGCGCTGGCTCGCCGTCCAAGGCTGACTCGAGCTATCAAACGTATTGAAGATATCGAACGTCAGAGCCTCTCCCGGCAATCCATTTTTCGGGGCGTGGGTGAACAGCAATGGAAGACTCCCATTGGTAAGAGGAATCGGCCCGCCCACGGCTCCGCTTCCATCGCCACCGGTAAGATCGCCTGCGGATAAATCAGAGGACTGGGAGATGAACATTCCGTTCTGAAAGTTGACAGCCTCGGCAACTACGGGCGCTGTCAAAACTCTCAGCTGCTTCTGATTCGCCTGAGCGTGATTCGTCGTGGCATCCACAAACTGACTCTCGAGGCTGGGCTCGCGCGTGTCCCACATAATATTCGTGGCGCCTCCACCCGCAGCAGGGAAGAGGAAGGCGGTATTCGCGCTGGGCAGCGGGCGGCGGTAGAACGATGCCATGCCGGTGGGAAGGCCGTAAGTCCGGCTGTTCTCGCAACCAGTCGGATCCGCTGCCACCGTTACTAAAGCCCAGTCGTGGATTGCCGGCGCCGCAATGGAAATGCGGGTATTGGCTCGGTTAAACATCTGGCTGCGGGCTGCGATGAACTGCGCGCCAGGCTGCGTCGCAGCCGCACCCAGGTTCGGACAGTTGGAGCCGTCCACGGGCGCGAACAGCGGATCTTTCCCCTTCGTGTTGGTGTAAATCGATTGGACCGTGCTCGGGGTAATCGACCATCCATTCTGCGGCTGGTGACAGGTGAAGCAGGTGCGTCCGTTGGAGCCGAAATTCTGAAAGAAAGCATTCCCGGCCGTAGTCGTCCCGCCGGCCGGTTGAAAGCTGGCGATAAGCCCCGTGATGTCCGGCATCGTGAAAGATTGAGGGAGGGTGGCCGGCGTTTCGCCTTCGAGAATTGTGTTCAAGTAAGGCCCGCTTCCCTGGGCAACGGCGTGGCCGAGTACGAAGGCCAAAACTACGATGAGCCCTAAAGAAAAACTAAAAGACGGTAACCGTTTCCTGTTCATGCATTCCTCCGGTCAGCCAGAAATTACGATCCGAAGCAACACGAGTCATTGGCGATCTCAATTGATTGTCAACCGCCGCCCGATTTCTCCGACCAGGCGGCGACCGTTTTGTCGTCCTTTCCAACTCAACACATGCCGGAACTAGTTCGCCGGCTTAACGCTGGCAGCAGCTTCTTCTCCAACTCCGCAGGTGCAAACACCAGAGGTGCTGCCGTCCAACTGGATGCCGTAGCACTCATTCTGAAGGCGCGAAACTTCAGCATTGCTGAGAGTGGCGTCTTGCGACGCGGTCTCGGTAGTGATGAAGTTGGTTTGCAGATGAGTAGCCCACGCACGAAGCCCCGCGGTTGGGGTCAGGGTGCTCGCAAACAAGCAAACGCCGCCGGTCTTGGGCGCGCTGGAGACAATTTTAATAACCCCGGTACTTGGATAAACGTCAGTCAGCGGGTTGTCGGTCAAATCATAGTAGACCGAAAGTGTGAGCACACCGTCCGGACTGATTAAGCAGCTGCAGCATTCGGACAGTTCCTGGTAAGTATCGAAAACATAAATGTCCGCACAAAGGTCGCCCCCGGCGGTGCCAGGATTGATCACCCGAACTGTTGCATCGTAACCGTACACGTTGGCGTTCGCGAAATAATCCACCTTCAGAGTATCGGGAGGTGGGGTTGTGGTAGCCGCTGCAGCGTAGCCGGCGCAAAGGACCAAGGCTAACGCACAGACTCCGAACATCTTGATTCGAGCCATAATATAAACCCCCTGAGATTCACCGCCAAGCGCTGGGGAGGGATTGGCTCGGCCTTAATCTTGCCTCGCGTACTGTACCTCAAATGGAGGCGCATACAATCCCCCATGTGTACTAACCCGATGTTGTTAACCAATTGAAAAGGACGCGCTGGGCGCTTTGGAGTGGTCGTGCTAAGCCATTGCAGAGCGGGTGTTTAGTCGGCAGCCACGGGCGGGTGGTTCGGTTCGTCGGACGGCCCGGGGCGCGGGGCACGGTTGGAGGGCAAGCCGGCATCGCGAATCTTGTAGAGCAGCGCGCGATAGCTGATATTCAGCGCGCGGGCGGCCTGTTTGCGATTCCAGTGATGATGCTGCAGAACTTTGAGAATGATCTTGCGCTCCAGTTCGTGAACCGCCTGCCGGGTTATCTTTTTCAACGAAATAGGACCGTCGACGGAGATATCCGCGCTGAAAAAATCCGGCTCGTGGGGGCGCAGGTCGATTGAAATGGCCTCTTCGTTGCCCAGGATGACGTAGCGCTTAATCAGGTTTTCCAGCTCACGAATGTTGCCCGGCCAGTGATACTTTCGCAGGGCGGTCAGTAGTTCGGCAGAGAGCGGTTTGGCGCGCGCGTTGAACTTCCGGTTGTAATACTCGAGAAAGTAATTGACCAGCTGCGGAACATCGCCCGCGCGTTCGCGCAGCGGCGGCATGTACAGATTGACAACATTGATGCGATAGAAAAGATCGGCACGGAATGTGCCATTGGCAATTTCCTCTTCCAGTTTCCGGTTGGTGGCGCACACTACCCGAACCTCGACCTTTTTGTCTTCCTGGGCGCCGATGCGGCAGAACTGGCCGTCCTGAAGCAGTTGCAGCAGCTTGGACTGCAGGCTCATATCGAGCTCGGAGATTTCATCGAGGAACAAAGTGCCGCGATGCGCCATCTCGACGCGCCCGGGTTTCATGCCAAATGCGCCGGTGAAGGCTCCCTTCTCGTAACCGAATAACTCGCTCTCGAGCAGCGTTCCGGGAATTGCTGGGCAGTTTACCTTGACCCAAGGACCGGTCCTCCACGGCGAAGTGGTGTGGATCATTCGCGCAATGATGTCTTTGCCTGTGCCGCTTTCTCCCTGAATGAGCACCGGAACGTTGGCGCCAGCGATCTTGGTAAGGCGATCGCGAAGCGCCCGCATCGCCTCCGCACCCCCGAATACCACGTTTTCGGGGGGCATCTCCCCGAGGGGCTGGATCAGCGAACTGACTTGGTTCGAAGTGCTCATAATAACCGGTTGCCGAGCAATTGCCGTGGGGGGATTGCGATTTGATATGCACCCGGAGAGCCAAACGCTCCCGGGGCGAACCTATGCCCACTCAGCCTAGTCTATCTAGTTGATGAAAAGCAACTTACTAAAGGGTGAAGCGGGCAGCAATCGACCATAGGTCGTGATGGAAAGCATAGGAGGCAGTGGAGTTCGAGAAAAGCGCAAGAGAAAACATTTTCACACGGAAGAAGTATGCTTCCGTCCTCGAGCTTTCGCGGGTGCGTGAGAATTGACCAACGGCCGGAGGAATTTCAGCCCCACCAGGTGGAAGCCCTCGGCATGCTCCATGCGCAATACCTTGGCGCGAAGGTTGCGCGTGACCTGGGGTAGCTCGGCCAGAGCTGCCAATGGTGCGCTCGGAATCTCCAGCGAAACCTGTGCGGAATGGAGGGGGCAGCGGCGAACTGCAACCAGCATGCCACCTGCTGAGACGTTGAGGGCGGTAGCAAACTCCAGGAATTCTTTATCCAACTGGACTCTACTTCGGACGAAAACTGGGATGGCCAAGGGTAAGCGCGGCCAGCGTCGCCGCTCCTCCGTTGGCTTCTCGAGGTTCACACACACCCCTTCCTAATCGGCTTACTCCAACAATTCAAGCATCTTAGGGGCCAAATCACGAGCAATGACCAAAAACCCGAAAGAAACCGGCAAGAATGCCGGAGAAAGGCGGATAGCTCACCCAATTGGCACCGCAAGGACGGCCAAAGCGCGGTCTTCCGGGGCAGTTTCCGAGATGCTTTCCAGCATACTCCGGATTTTGCAGCCTGAAAGTACAGCGGCTGGCGAGTGCAAGATTTTGCTACACTTGGGTAATCGGCTTGCATTTTTCGTTGACAAGGAAAAGTGGGCTGGCATACGATTTTTGTACAGCATTCTTCCCTAACCGGGCGAGTGCCCTCCTCCCTCTGTGGATTCACCTCTACCCCTTATGGCCACCGTGCAAAAGAACATGTGCGTTCCCGAGCCCGGGCCTGCGGAAGAAGGAAAGAAGGCGGCTGCAAAGCCTTCCACTTCTGGAGCAGAAGCCCCGAATCCCGCCGACCTGGCGCAGGCTCACGCCGAGTTGCAGGAGAGGTTCCAGCGCACGACGAATGCCCTCGGATCCGCGGCACATGATCTGAAAACACCTTTGGCCATTCTGAACGGGTACGTTGAGTTGCTGCAGAGCGAAAAGTTGGGTCCCCTCAACGACCGGCAGCGAGAAGTCTTGACTGACATGCGATCCAGCGGCAAGCGCCTGCAGCAGTTCATTCAGGATTTTTTGATGTACAGCGCGTTGGAAACCGGCGGTCTCAAGATGCAGTTCGAAGTGGGCAATGTTAACGATTGCCTGTCCGACGTCTGCCGCCTGTGGTCGACCCGCTTTCAGGAGAAAGGATTGGCGCTGTATTTTCTCGCTAACGACAAAATTCCGGTGTTTCCCTTCGATTCCCCGAAGCTAGAACGCGTGATCTCAAATTTACTCGAGAACTCTTTCAAGTTCACTCCCCAGGCGGGAACGGTTTGGCTGCACGCGGAGCCCTACATGTGGGAGCGGCGTGCGGCGGCACAGCCGGCTGAAGAGGGTGAGAGACGGCGGCAGGATAATCCGCAAGCGAACTCTGTGAAAGTAAGCGTGTCGGACACGGGTCCGGGAATTCCGGCGGAGTTTCATCTCGAAGTCTTCGATGATTTCTTTCGGCTGCCGGGCAACGAGAGCCAGGAAGGCATGGGGCTCGGTTTAGCAATTGTACGGCGCCTGGTAAATGGCATGGGCGGAAAGATCTGGGTCGAAAGCGATCCGGGAGCAGGCTGCAAGTTCTCCTTCCTCATTCCCTTCAAACCGTCTCCTAACGCTGCCGGCAAAGGAAGGAATCGATGAGCGACGCCGCCAAGATCTTGCTGGTGGATGACGAACCCGCGATGCTGCGCTATATCCGGACGCTGCTGGAAGTGGACGATTACAAAGTCGAAACTGCATCCACCGGTGAAGAAGCGCTGCAACGCGTGGACAAAGGCCTGGAGCCGGATCTGGTGCTGCTCGACGTGCTGATGCCGGGAATCGACGGACTGGAGACGCTCGAACAGCTCCGCCAGAAGCGGCCCGGCGTTAAGGTGGTGATGCTCTCCTGTGTTAACGACACGCGCAAGGTGGTGCAGGCCATGCGGCTCGGGGCGCACGATTACCTCACCAAGCCTTTTCAAAAAGCCGAGCTCGATGCGGTCATCAACCAGTGCCTGGGACAGGGGAAAGGACCGGCTGGAGGAGAAGTCGAGGAAGTCTGCGACGATGTGTTCTTCATCGCCGCCAGCCCGCAGATGCGCAAAATTCGCTCGCAGGCCGCGCTGGTTGCGAATGTGGACATTCCGGTCTTGCTGCTGGGTGAAAGCGGCACCGGCAAAGAAGTGCTGGCGCGCCTGATTCACAAGCTTTCGCCGCGCGCGCATCGAACTTTTCTGAAAGTAAATTGCGCGGCCGTTCCCGCTGACCTGCTGGAAAGCGAGCTCTTCGGATATGAGCCGGGCGCATTTACTGGAGCCACCCACGCCAAACCGGGCAAATTCGAATTGTGCAACCGGGGCACGATTCTGCTCGACGAAATTGGCGAGATGCCGCCGGCGTTACAGGCCAAGCTGCTCCATGTTCTGCAAGACCAGAGTTTTTCGCGGCTCGGAAGCCGCTCGGTCATCAAAGTGGATGTTCGCATCCTGGCGGCAACCAACATCGATATCCCTCAGGCTTTGGCAGCCAAACGGTTGCGTGAAGATTTGTACTACCGGCTCAATGCTTTTACGCTGCAACTGCCGCCATTGCGCGAGCGAAAGGAAGAGATCCCCGTCCTGCTGAAGCATTTCATGACGCGCATGGCGGAACGTTACGCCCGGCCTCAGCTTCCACTTTCTCCGCAAATGCTCGACGCTTGCCAGGCGCATCCGTGGCCCGGAAATCTGCGCGAGCTGAACAATTTCCTCAAGCGCTATTTAATTCTGGGCGATGAGAGTCTGGCGGTCGCGGAATTGCAGCCCCGCTATGACGGTAACGGCGGCGCCAGAGCCGATTCCGGTACAGGAACGGGGATGAAGGGCGGAGAGCCTGGGGGAGGCTTGAAATCGCTGGCCCGCAGCGCCAAAGACGAAGCCGAGGGAGAGGCCATCCGTCAAGCCCTTGAACAGACCAACTGGAATCGGAAACAAGCGGCGGCGTTGCTCCAGATCAGCTACAAAGCGCTTCTGTACAAAATTCGGCAATACGGAATCGCCGAAACCAAAAGCCATCACAAACTTTCGGCCGGCGCCTAGACGGAAGCCATACCTGGCTTCGCGTGCCGAGTCCCGCCTTATTGCACGGTCAGGTTGAAGCTCGCGCTTTGATTAAACGAGCCTGAACTCGCTGTGACCGTGAGACTGTAGTTTCCTGCGGGAGTTCCGCTTACCGTGGTCGGGGTTTTACCTTTGCCACAGGCCGGTTGCAGAACGACCAGAGCAAACAGCAGCATCAGAGACAGGCCGCCCAGCAGCCATCCGCGCCATCGTCTCGTGCCCGAGCCGAAACCAAGCAAAGCCATTCCTGGAACCATCAGCCAGCAGGCGTAAAGCGGACCGTGCCGGCCACGTACGTCTCCCGCGGAATTTACGGGGCGGGCGGTAGTGGTGAGATTCAGAACGGTCGAAGCGCTGTTCGTGCCATTCAGCGTGATGGAACTTGAGCCGAAGTTGCAAGCCGCACCGACCGGGGCAGAGCCGCAAGTGAGCGCGATACTTCCTCCGTACACCGGATCGGCGGTGATCTGCACGGTATAGCGAGCGGTGTTTCCGGCGGAGACGGTTTGGCCGTTCGGTAGAACGGAGATGGCAAAAGTGGTCGCGGTGAACGGAAAAGTCGTCGTGTTGTTGCCCGGAACCGGATCGTTGTTGTTGATCGATGACACGCTGACCGCCGGAGCATAACCACCAGCCTGCGTGGGCGTCACCGTGAAGACAACCTGGGATGTGGCGCCGGACTGCAACGCGGGAATGGTGCAGGCAATCGAATTGTTGGTCGGCCCACTGCATGTGCCGGAGCCGGCCGTCGCGCTGGTGTAGGGCGCCCCGGTACCGGAGACGATAACGTTCGAGGCCAGATCGGGCCCGTTGTTCGTCACAGTAAAAGTGATGGAGACAGGGTTTCCAGCCCAGACAAAGGATCCGGCAGGGGACACGACCGGTGGCACGCAGGTGATACACAGATCAGCCGCTGTTCCCAGCTTTACAACGAAGGCGTCGCGGGGTCCATTGAGCTGGCTCTGCACCGGATCGTCAGTCTGAAACAGGCTGTTAGACGTTGTGTCCCCGGCGAAATAAGTATTGAGGCTGGAATCCAGCGTGATGCTTGTCCCCTGATCCACGCCATTGCCACCAAAATAAGTGGCAAAGGAAGCGACGGCATTATTACCCAGAATCGTCGTCGTCTGAATGTGGGCGAAGAAAGCGTTCTGCGTTCCATTGAGCTTGCTCTGGATGGTGTTCGGACTCGTGACCGGGAAATCCGACGACCGTGTCCATCCGGTGACTAGCGCGCCGCTGGCAGTATCCACAGCAATGGCCAGCCCAGCATCGTCCAAACTTCCGCCCAGGTACGAGAAATAACCGAGAGTTAAGGGAGTTGGGGTCGTGGTCCCGGTCCCGGTTCCGGTCCCTTCGGTCGGGTTAGTAAACCTCGCAACGTAAGCATCGGTGTTGCCCCCGCCAGTCGTAGTACAAACTCCGCTGGTCGGGTTGACTGGAGTATTCAGGCACTCCTGGAAAGCTCCGGTCCCGGTGGGAAGGACAAAGTCGCTCGAATTTGTGGTGCCCGTAAGGTAGATATTGGCGGAGTCGATGGTAATCCCGGTGCTCGAATCATCCGAGGTGCCGCCGAGATAAGTCGAAAAGAGCAGTTGGGCCGCTCCCGTCTGCGCGTTGGTGGGATTTAACTTCGCGAGGAAGGCGTCCGTGGGAAATGGAGTGGGAAGTCCCGTCGATGAACATGCAATGGGATAATTGAAGGTGGTCGGCGGAATGGTATCCAGGCATGGCTGATACGCATTCACGATGGGGAAATCGGTTACCTGGCCGCCGCCGCTACCCGCCTGGCTTTCACCGCTGTTGTAGAAATTCGTGGTACCGCTGAAGTAAATGTTCCCGGTCGTATCCACCGCGATGCCGCCACCAACGGCCACCGGGGATGTCGGCGTAGCGCCACCGAAGTAGGTGGAATAGGCAATGCTGGCGGTACCAACATTGTTGGTATTTATTTTGGTCACGAAGAATTGGATCGCTGCGCGGGGCACGGTTTGATACGGCGGAGGCAGGTAGCTTGCGGGAAAGTCGACCGTTTGGCTGGGCGCGTCGGCAGTAGTCGTGGAGGTTGTAGTGCCCGTGACGAAGACATCCGAGTTCGTGTCGATCGTCATCCCGGTGGCTTGATCGTTGCCAGTTCCAGAGAGATACGTCGAATACGCAAGCCCTGCGCCTCCCGCACTCAGCACGCTGGCGAAGATCGAGGTGCAGGTGATCGAGGCGCACTGCGCGCCTTTGGCGGTCGGCGCAGTCTGGTAGGGCAAGCCGCTATGCGGGAAGTCCGGGGATGTGGTATTGCCTACGACGTAGACCTTGCCGGTAAGATCCACGCCGACGCCGATGCTGGTGTCTGATCCGCTCCCCCCCAGGAAAGTTTCATAGATCACCGAGGACGGCGCGGCCGGATTGATCTTGGCCACAAAAATGTGGTTCGGGCTGGTGGTGGTGAGGGCGAGCGAGGTTGGAATCAAAGTCTGGGTCGCGGTGGCAGCATCGGGAAACGAGTTCGCCGGTGAGCCCTGAGTTGTGCCGACGAGATAGATGAAGCCGTCGTTGTTCACTGCGACGGAAGGCGAGGTCTCCGCACCAGTGCCGCCGAAATAAGTGGAGAACTCAAGCAGGGGATCGATCACTAGTTCGCGGCTGCGATCATAGGCTCCGACTTCGAAGCCGACGCGGTTGGCGGCGCGGAGAACGAAGTGTCCCGCAACCGTTTGCTGCTGGCCTCCAGCCCGCTGATAAATGCGCGGAGCATGCAACCGCACGCGCCCCTCGCCTTCCTTGCCCGCGAGAATCAGATCGCCATCTTTGAGTTCGACCCGGGCAGCTCCATCGAATTGCAGCTCGGCTCGCGACGGGTCGGCGCCCGGAGCAATCTGAAAGTCGTATTCCAGACGGCCCTGGTTTCCGTAGAACGCCAGGTCGATTCCCGGATAGACACTTTCGTAGCGAACTCCGGCAAATTCTGGAATGCCGGTGCGCCACTTCCTGGGATCGTTTCCGAAAAGGTAGTTGGTCTTGCCGGGAAGAGCGCCGGTTCCGGCGAGAACTGCCGACGGGTCGGCACCCACCAGGGTCATGCGGATGGATTCGTCGTTCTGTCCCGAGCGTTTGCCGGGAGCAGTCTGCAGAGCGAGTTCAGCTCGTGCCGCATTCAGCAAAAGAGTGTATCCCGCGCCGCGCGCTAGAAACTTCACTCTGGGAGCGGCCTGGCCCTGGTTCGGCTCAAAGATCAAAGGCAGTTGCCCGAGGAGCGACCGCGCATCCGGCTTCGCACCCTGGGAGATTCGCAATGCAGTCGGAACTGAGGCAGTCGAAACCGGAGAAGCCGGAACTGAGAACTTAGCATTTGCCTGGTCAGAGTAGCGGCGGGAACCCGTTCGAACCAACACGCAGCCGGCCACCAGCAGCACAACCGTTGCCGCGAAGATGCGAACCGATATCCACCCTTTTCCCGAGCCTTTGCCCGACCACGCACGGCCATTTCCCATTACGCTGATCCTCCGGCCTCAGATAGATTTGGAGAGAGTTGAGACGCCACTAGTCAGTTCTTAACCCCGGCGCCGGCGAAACCGCCTGCTGCTGACATGTCATTAGAAACTGGCGGAAAGTAAACACCTACTTAAACATCTGAGCGATAGCCAAGTCAAGCGAGGATGCCCCTCGACAGTTGGCCCCGGTTCTGTCAGATGCGTCGATCAAGGTCGAAAGATGCCGGAGCGTGGCACGAAAGTGGAATGAAGCGAATTGCAGAATCGAAAGATTGGATCCGATTTCTGCAAAGACTTGCGCGCCGGAATAAAGCGGAGGGGCCACCCAGTCAAGTTTTCTCACGAATATCGCATATTTTGCCGCGAATTTCGAAGACAACGAGCTAGCGGACAAAAAACCCTCTGGCAGCGCGATTGCTCTTGAACCCACTGGAATCCGATCGGCTGACTCTCCTCCCAGGGCAGTCGTCAGTCTTCAACGAGCATTTACCGAAGAAGTTCCATGGTCTTTTTGCTCTTGCAAACTGCCGGCGAATCTATACATTTAAGTGCTATCAGGCCTGCCGAGTGGTGGCGGGACGTTGGCTCTCCCCAGCCCGCCAGTTCATTCCGTTCCTGTGCTGGATTCGGTCTTTAAGAATTTAGTTTTTCTGAGGAAGAATGCTTTCCGAAAACAAGCAAGGTTTGCAACCCGGCTCTCAGGAACGGCGCACGATGCGGCGCTTCGATATGCGCTTGCCGGCGGTGGTTCGCCTGGATGAAAGCTCCGAATTTCAGACTGAGACCCAGAATGTAAGCGCCCGCGGAGTTTTCTTTTACCTCGACCGTGCTGTGGCCGAGGGAACTCGCTGCGAAGTCACGCTTACTTTCCCGCCGCACATCACGCTCACCGACGCGGTGCGGGTTCGCTTCCATGCTCGTGTGATCCGCGTGGAATCGCCGCTGCCCTCGTTGCGAATCGGAACCGCAGCCACCATCGAAGACTACGAATTTCTGCGCTCCGCCGGAAGCGCGGACTTACTCAGCGCCCTGCAACAGGAATGGAAAGCCACGAACTGAGGCCGGGCTCGCGGGTTCCACCTTTCAGACATCAGCTAAACTCATCGCCGCTGACCGGACGCAGGCCGCTTCACTTCCTTAGATCCTTCATCTGCTGCCGCAGCCGGCTGTATCGACGCTCCAAACTGCCGATGTACACACCGTGAATCACCCAGGTGGCAATATAGGCAGCATAGAGATAATGGACCGGATTCATCGCGTCGACTCATGTAGGGATTCCATGCTTTCCGCTTCCTCAACCTCACGGTGCAAACGCTCCAACCGGTAACGCGCCCAGCACAGCATCACCGCAAAGCAGGAGAAGGCCAGCCAGTTGATCAGCAGCACATGCAACATGCGGGGATCAATGGAACCACCGCCTCCAATCACCGGCTGTGGGTGTTGCGTGCGAAAGAACCAGATCGAAAAATAAACCAGCGGCACATCCAGCGCACCAAAGATGGCCAGCACCGCCGCCAGCTTCGGAGTCTGCGAGCTATCAGAGAATCGCCGCAGAACCAGATAACTGACATAGATTAACCAAAGCACCAAAGTGGTGGTAAGGCGAATATCCCAGGTCCACCAGATGCCCCATACCGGCCGCGCCCATATGGGGCCGGTTACGAGAACGATGGTGCAGAACACTACGCCAACTTCAGCAGATACCAGCGCAACGGCATCGGCCTTGGGATTTCGGCGTACAAGGTAGGTCACCGAAGCAACCAGGTTCACGAAAAAGAGCAGGAAAGCTGTCCACGCAGACGGCACATGATAGTAAAAAATTCGCTGGACGTCGCCCATCGTCCGCTCCATCGGCGCAACCCACATAGCCTCGTAAAAGGCGTAACCCAGCAGCAGCGCCGTAGGGACCGCGAAGATGGGGAAGGCACGCTTCATTCTGCTTGCAACACCGTTTCAAACAATGCCAGACAAGCAGTAGTAAACACCACATCATAGGTAAGGAGCAAGATGATCCAGAAGCGTGCGTTGCCGTCGCCGGCCAGAATGATGCGCGTTGCCTCTACCATCGATTGCACGGCCGGAATCGAGATAGGAAACAACAGCAGGGGCAGCATGATTTCGCGGCTGCGGGTGCGCAGCGACATCGCCGCGAAAAATGTTCCGTTCACTACCAGCGCCCAGGTTCCAAGTAACGCAACAGGAATCAACTGCCACGCCGGACCGAGGGCGCGCAGGTTGTAGAAAATCATGAACAGCGGCGCCATTAAAGCTTCCAGCAGGCTGACAAGAATCAAGTTGCCCAACGCCTTGGCGAGGAACAATGCTGTGGCCGGAGCTGGAGAGACGCGGTAAGCGTCGAGCACCTGGTTGCGCAGTTCGCGCGCCCATGTCTGGTTCAGAGCAACTACAGCGGCGAAGAGAAAGGCAACCCATATGAGCCCTCCGGCGATTTCCCGCGACTCCTCCGCCGTCGGATCGAACGAAAAGCTGAAGATAACGACTACCAGCAGGGAAAAGAACAGCATGGAGTTCAGCGCATCCTTGGAGCGCCACTCCAGGCGGATGTCTTTCGCAATCGTCGCCCAGGTGACGGATCGGAGCGAACTCATTGTGCCGCCGATCTGGCGAGCCCTGGAGTGCGCTCGACGATCTTGCCCGCCTGCATCCAGACAAATTCGTCGGCTGCGCCTTCGAGAAGCAAGGCCTGATGCGTGACCAAGAAAATAGTCTTGCCCGCGTTCCGCATAGCTTTGAGCAACTCGACCATCTCTCGCGCGGAATGCACGTCGACATTCGAAAACGGCTCGTCCAGCAGCAGAACCTGCGGATCGTGCAGGATCGCCCGCGCCAGCGACATACGCTGCCGCATCCCTTGAGAATACTTGCCTACGGGACGCTGCAACTCCGGGTCCAGCCCCACCCAGCGAATCACCTGCTCGCAACGGCTGTCGCCGGAGATATCGTAGAGCCGAGCGAAGTAGCGCAGGTTCTCCAGTCCGCTCATCTCGTCGTAAAGCAGCGACGGGTGAGCCATATAGCCGATCTTGCGGCAGGCCTCGTCCGGATTCTTATCCAGAATGGAAATGGTGCCGCGCGTAGGATGCGCCAGCCCGGCCAGAGCCCGCAACAGAGTTGTCTTCCCTGCCCCATTGTCGCCCAGGATGACGTAGAACTTACCCGCTACAAAGTCCGCATCCACGCCGCGCAGTGCGGCGAAGCGGCCGAACTGCTTGACCAGGTCGCTGATGACAATGAGCGGAACTGGCATCGCGGCCGCATCAGTCTCTTTTTCTTCGATCACGGGAGCGACTTACATTATCAGGATAGCCGCTGGCGGGACAATATCGGCACCATGTGGAGGACCCGAGGGCAAGGTGCGCGAATTCGCGGAAGACAACCCCCCGAAAAATATAAAGAAAAGTGCCGGGATCCAGCCAACGGATCCCGGCGCCCTTACAAAGGCTTAAGGCCTCGGGGGACCCGAGGTCCAGCGTGACTTGCCCGCGCGAATGTCAAGGCTAGTGTTGGATCCTGGGCAGCTGTCGGTACCTGTCAGTACCAGATTGACCGCGGTGTAGTAGGTGTTGGTACCTATACTGTTATCGGTGACAGGCGGACCGCTCAGCACTCCCGCACACGTGGCACTGATCGTATTGCCCGATACCGAGTTACCCGTTGCACTGCCGTAGCAGCTGTCGTCGATGTGAATGCCGGACTCATCCGCGCCTGCAATCTTGTTCCCCGAAGCGGTGGTATTGTTGGCGCACAGGTCAATTGCGTCGTAAAAGTGGGTCAGCGTGATCGTATTGTTGGTTACCTGGGCTCCGTCGCCGACACCGCCGTTGGGGCCGCATCCAGAACAGCCCGCAACTGCGATTCCGTACTGTGTATTGCTCACCTGGTTATTGGAGATAACTATGTTCTCAGACCCATAACCGACCAGTATGCCGGCGGCGGCGTCTTCGGTGTCCCCGAACACATCCGGAGCCCACACATCCGACCCCACCGTGTTGTATGTCACGCTGCCGGTCGCTCCGCCATAAACAAGGATCGAATTCTGCCCAGCTCCTCCCCATGGCCCCTGCCCAACGGCAACGTTGTAGATGATACTCACGTCAGAGCCCGTCGCGGCCGCTGCAATTCCGTTCTTCTGGAAATTGGCGACATTGTTGTCGGAGATGGTCACCGTAGAGGAGCCTCCGGCCGAGGGATTCGGCTGGATGGTCGTAGCGCCGCTCTCCACATATATGCCGTTCCCTCCCTGGCAGCCGGTATAGCCGGAGGGCTGGATCGAAGCCTGAACGTTGTTCCGGGTGATGGTTCCAGACGCATTTTGGTAAAAAATCCCGATGGGATTGTCAACACAGCTGGTGAGATTGGTGTTCGTCCCGTTTATCGTTAGATCCTCGATGGTGGCAGTTGTGTTCTGCACCAGGATCTGCGCCTGAATACACCCAGCGGAGCCACCGCACACCCCGCCGCTCGGAACGGTATAAATACTCGTGGCATTCGTTTGCAGGCCTCCCGACGGAGCCGTGATAGTCGCAGTGTTCGAATTGCCGGAAGCAACTCCTTTCAGGGTTAGCTCTTTCGTGATGACGACCTGCTCGGGGTAAGTACCTGGGCACACGTAAATTGTCGCGTTGGCTGGGGCATGGGTAACAGCGTCCCCGATGGTTGAGAAAGAGGTGTATTGAGGCTCGCAACTGCCTACTGCGAGCTTGGTCGCGAACAATGGCGCAGCCGCCACCAACAACGCAGCGGCCAGGATACATTTTGTGATTCGCATGTTAACTTCTCCTTAAATTGAACTATTTCTTCGATACCAGAACGGTTCGTATTGCTTTCCCAAAAAATTCGGACCGCGATGCGACCGGCGCATGTGACATCTTTTGTGTTTTCCTGGGTGAATAAATCCTGCGTCGGTAGTGAGGCATACGCGGACGAACGCTCGCTCACGCATCTGGGGTTGAGTATCGGTAGCAAGCTGAATTCCGACCCTTGGAAGGTGGTGACATAGCCAGGACTACGGTTGGAGTTACCGCCTCGGCTCTAGCGAAGAGGAAGGCAAGAGGTAGGGCCAGCCGGGACCTCGAGGCGCTCCGCACGATGCGATACATGAAAATCCTCCAAGCGCCGAATGGAGTGCTAGGGCCCGAGGGTGACTGAAGAGAAAACCCACGTGAAGTTAAACCCCACCCGTGCTTAAGTCAAAGCAAATTTATGGCTGTGGGAAAAAATAACAATGGTTGCCCCGATTCCCGAATTGGGACGAGCCGTAACTAAGCCGTCCAGCAGCTCAGTTCGCAAACGTGGTGGAGTTCCCTGGCGCCCTCGTGATGGTTTTGGCCGGGTCGGCTTGCATCTGGTTTCCGGGTTGTTGTGGCGCATATTTGGAGGCGCACTTGGCCTGCAAGGCCTTCGCATGGAAGACGCCATCCCGGCCAAAGCTGCCGTCGGCGAGCGCCTGCGAGTCGTCTTTGAA
>Ga0181525_10001379_pt1 | contig 20728 bp, 11 predicted proteins | sample PEATcosm2014_Bin_48_FD_121100 | JGI IMG/M metagenome (GOLD analysis project Ga0181525, IMG submission 121100) | Peatland microbial communities from MTU Mesocosm Facility, Houghton, MI, USA - PEATcosm2014_Bin06_10_metaG | ecosystem: Environmental > Terrestrial > Soil > Wetlands > Peat | place...
GCGTAGGTGGCGGTGCCGCTCAGGATGGCGTTGTCCGTGGTGTCGTAAACCTTGTTGTCGGCCACGACGCCGGTGATGAGCAGCGGCGCCGGGGTGATGGTGCCGATCAGGTCGTTCGTCACGCTGGAGACGATGGAATAATCATCCGCCTGCGCGCCGGTGAGGGTAAGGCCGCTGGCGGTGATGCCGATGCCGGTGGCGACGTCCTTAGAGGCGTAAGCGCCGCTGGTGATATCCGCGACGTCGAGCGAGACCGTATCGCCGCTGTAAATGCCGCCATCGCCGTTGCCCAGCACATAGGCGGTGGACGACGATGGCAGGCCGGTGGTGTGGTCGTAAATCTTGGTCACGGAGACCAGGCTCAGCTGGTCGGCGGTGATGGTGCCGATATCCGCGCTGATGCTGTTGGAAGCCAGAACGTAATCCACCGCGTCCGTGCCCAGGAGTGTCAGGCCGGTGGCGGTGATGTCGATGCCGGTGCCGACATTGGGGCTGGCGTAGGAGCCGCCGGCGGGATCATTCAGGGTGATGGTTTCGCCGCCGATGGCGCTGCTCAGCGAGTAGTTGTCCGAGGCCAGGCTCGCGGCGTCGGTGCTGTCATACACCTTGGTCACCGTGTTGATGAGGCTGGCGGTCAGCGTATACGGGTCGATGGTGCCGGCACCGGTGGCGGTGGTGGGCAGGATGTAGTTGGACAGGTCTGTGGTGCCGGTGGCGGTCAGGTCGGCCGGGACCAGGATGGAGGACACTTCCTCAGACCCCGCCGTGGCGGAGGCATAGGTGCCGCCGGGCTGATCGACCGTGGCGCCCTGGCTGCCGATGAAGCCGGTCAGCAGGTAGTTCGCCGAAGTCAGGGTGGCGTTGGTGTTGGTGTCGTAGGTTTTGGTCGGGTCGCCGATGATCTGCGCCGTCAGCGGCGCCTGGAGAATGGTGCCGACACCGCTGACGGTGGAGAAGCTGTAATTGGCCAGGTCGGTGCCGGAGAATGCGTCAAAGTCCGACGAGACCAGCGTGGCGGTGATGTCTTCCTGCCCGGCATTGGGGGAGACAAAATTCGCCGACGCGGTCTGCGGAATCGTGGTGCCCTGGCCGATGGCGAAACCCGCGGCGTTGTAATCGGCGGCGTTGTAAGCCGAGCTGGACACGGTCGAGTTGGGCAGGCCGGTGGTGCTGTAATCGCTGCCGAGAATGGTGACGGAGGGGGAGCCGTCATACACCTTGGTCGGGTCGCCGGTGATGGTGATGGTGATCGGCGCCGGGATGATGTTCGCCGTCAGGCCGCTGGGCTGGGCCAGGCTGTAATCCACCGCGTTCGCGCCGGTAATGGCAAAGCCGCCATCCGAGACCGAGAGGCCGGTGCCGGCATCGGTCTGGCCGAAGGAGGCGGTGGCGCCGCTGCTGTTGAGGGTGACGCCGTCGCCGCTCAGCACGCCGGAGAGGGCGGCAAGGGTGGTGTTCAGCGCGTCGTATTCGGTGTTGCTGTAATACTCGTTATCCGCCGTGACGCCGGTGATGTTCAGCGCCTTCTGGAAGATGTCCGCGGTCAGGCCGGTGGGCTGGAACAGCTGGTAGTCGGCGGCGAGAACCGGGTTGGTGCTGGAGATGGAGAAACCGCCAACGGTGACGGCGAGATTATTGCCCGCCGTGGGCGAGGCGAAGCTGGCCGTGGCGCCGGAGGTGGACAGGGTGATGCCGCCGATATCGCCCGGCACCAGGCCGAAGAGGGCCGCGTTGGTGTCGGACAGGGTGTCCGCCGTGCCTTGGTTATAGGTGATGTTGTTGGCCGACACGCCGGTGATGACCAACGGTGCTGGCGTGATGGTGCTGGTGGTGTTCGTCACCGTGGTGGGCAGCACGTAGTTGGAGAGCAGCGTGCCGGTATCGGGCGTGTAGACCACCTGGGACAGCAGGGTGGTGACGGTCGTGGCGTTGGTGTTGGCCGTATTATAAGTGCCGGGGACTTCCTGGACGCTGATGCCCTGGCCATCGACAAAGCCGCCGAGCGTGAAGTCGCTCGGCGTGAGATAGGCGGTGGTGGTGCCGTCGTAAACTTTCGTCACCGAGGCCAGGGTGGCGGTGAGGGATTTCTGGAAAATGGTGCCGGTGCCATAGGCGTCGGTGAAGGTGTAGTTGCCGAGGTTCGTGCTGCCTGTGGCGGTGAAGTCGCCGGCCGCCAGCGGCACGGTGACGTTCTGCGTGCCGGCATTGGCGGAGGCGAAATTACCCTCCAGCTGCGCGGTGTCGAAGGTGACGCCGTCAGTGCCGACAAAGCCGCTCAGGGCGATGTCCGAGGTGTCGACTTCAATGCCGGTGGTGCCGTCATACACTTTGCTCGGGTTGACGGTGAGGCCCGCCGTGATGGTGTAGGAGACCGCCTTCTGGAAGATCGTGCCGCTGCCGGTGATGACCGTGGGCAGGAGGTAATTGGTCGAGAGGCCGGTGGTGAAATCGTAATTCGCCGCGGTGACATCGGCGGTGACGCCCTCAGCCCCGGCATTGGGGGAGGCGTACGTGCCGGTAGGCTGGGAGATGGTCGCGCTGTCGCTGCCGACGAAGCCGGTGATGAGGTAGTCCGCCGAGGTCAGCGTGGCGTTGGTGTTGCCGTCGAAGACTTTGCTCGGGTCGTTGGTGATGCTGACATCGAGCGGGGCGGGGCTGATCGTGCCGATGCCGGAGGCCGTAATGCCGGTGAGGTCGTAATTGGTCAGCAGCGTGTCGGGGCCGGCCAGGAAGTCGGAGGGGGTCAGGGTGGCGGTGACGGCGATGCTGTTGCCCGCGTTGGCCGAGGCATATTGCGCAACGGCGGTTTGCGGAATCGTGGCGCTCTGGCCGTTGACGAAGCCCTGGATGGTGTAATCGCCACCTTCAACCACCGCCGTCTTGTTGCCGTCATACACCTTGGTGACCGTATTGGGGTCGATGGTGATGGTGATTTGCGCCTGGTTGATGTTCGCCTCCAGCCCGCTGGGCTGGGAGAGGGTGTAGTCATCGGCATTGGTGCCGGAGATGCTGTAACCGGAGACATTGACCGCGATGTCCTGGCCCGCATTGACGCTGGCGAACGTGCCGGTGGCGCCGGTGGTGGACAGGGTGATGGCGTCGTTATTCACCACGCCGACCAGCGTCGCGTTGCCCGCAAGCGGGTCGACCGCTGAGTCGTCATAGCTGATATTGGTCGCGGAAATGCCGCTGATGCTCAGAGCGGCGGGGGTGATGTCCGCCGTCAGGTTGGCGGGGGCGACAAGCTCGTAATTCGACGACGCCGAACCGCTCAGGCTGAAGCCGCTGACATCCACCGCCAGGCCGTTGCCGACATTGGGGGTGGCGAAGCTGCCGGTGGCGCCCGCGCTGTCCAGCGTCACGGCGTCGGAGCCGATGACGCCGTAAATGCCGACCTTGCTGGTGTTCAGCGTGTCGGTGATGCTGCCGCTATACACCATGTTCTCGGCTTGAAGGCCGGTGATTTCGAGCGGCGCCGGGGTGATGGTGCCGATGCCGCTGATGCTGGCGGGGAAGGCGTAGTTGGAGAGAACCGTGCCGGCGCCCGGGGTGAAGTTGGTGGCGGCGAAGGTCACGTCAATGGTGTCGGAGGTGGAGGCGTTCGCCGAGGTGTAGGCCACCGAGCTGGGCTGATCGACGGTGAAGGTGTTGCCGTCGATCATGCCGGTGATTTCGTAATTGGCGTCGGTCAGCGTGGCCGTGGTGGTGCCGTCGTAAACCTTGGTCGGGTTGCCCACGAGGGCAACGGTCAGCAGCAGCGGGTTGATGGTGCCGACATTGGCCGACAGCGTGGGGTTGGTGATGGTGTAGCCGTACACGTTCACCCCGAGGGCGGCGTTGTAGGCGGAAACGCCGGTGACGCTGACGGTCTCAACCGCCGCAGCGTTGGCGTTGCCGTAGACGCCGGTGAGGATCAGGCTGTCGCCGCCGAGCAGGCCGGTGCCGGTGACGTTGGTGGCATTGAGTGTGGCGGTGGTGGTGCCGTCATAGGGTTTAACGACCGGACCGGTGAAGGAGAGCGTGACCGAGGGCGCGACGCTATACAGGAAGCCGTTGCCGGCGGCGTCCGGCGTGGTGCTGCTGGCGCCGGTGTTGGGCAGGGTGGCGTTATACTGGAGGAAGTTCGGCAACAGGCCGCCATCGTCATCCTCGCCGGGCTTGGAGGAGTAGATCAGCCAGCTATCGCTGCCCGCGCCGACCGCGCCGGAACCGCCGTAATTATCAAAAATGCCGCCGGTGCCCAGGGTGACGCCGCCGTCGCCGGTGACCGAGCCGGTGGCGCCGATGGTCAGATTGCCGTGAGCGGCGGACATCAGCACGGCGCCGGTGCCGTTGACCGCGGCGTCCACATTGATGGCGTTATACGCCAGGATGCTCAGCTTGGCGGTAGTGGTCCAGCTGATCCCGGCTTCAATGTTGATATCGCCCGCGCCGGAAGCCTGGGTGCCGGAGCCCGAAGCGCCGGTGGCGGTGGTCTGTTCGGTGACGCTGGTGCCCGCGTTCAGCGCGGCTTCAATCTGCGTCGCGGCGGTGGTGTCGATGGTCAGATCGGTCGGGTCGAGCAGCCAGGTGCCGCCCTCGCCTGCGGTGATGGTGGCGGCCCCCATGCTCAGGGTCTTGCCCGAGGTTTCAATATGCCCGCCATCTTGCGTGCCGTTGGCCGCACCCGTGGCGCTGATGACCGCGCCGCTGGCGATGGTGGTGGAATTAGCTTCCCCCACGCCGCCCGGAGCGGAAACGCCGATGAGGACGGTGCCGCCCTTGGTGCCGTTGGCGGAGATTTTGGCCGTCCCGGCGACGTTGACCGTAGCGCCGTCCGCCGTGATGGTGCCGCCGGAACCGTCGGCGTTGGTGGCGGTGACGGTGCCGTCCACGGAGGTTGTGCCGTGCGGGGCGGAGAGCCAGACCTGGCCGTTAATGGTGCTGCTGCCGGTGGCCTGGATCAGCCCGGTGCGGTTGCCCGCCAGCGTGTACACATCGCCGCCCGCCGACTGCAACGCCACTGCCGCCGCTTTGATCGCGCCGCTGTTGGTGACATCGCCCGAGACGGTGTTGGCCACATAAATGCCGGCCGGCCCGCCGGCCGGGGCCATGATGACCTCGTTGCCCGCCGCCAGCGCCGCCGTGCCCTTGGGCGCGGAGATGCTGCCGGTATTCGTTGCCGCCTCGCCGATGAGAACGGCATTGCCGTCCTGCGAGATGATGGTGCCCTCGTTGGTGACAGCCCCGGCGGAGCTGCCCTGAGCGGTGAGCGTGCCGCCCGCCATGAACTGGCTGTTGGAAATGTCGCGCGTGGAGGCAACGAAATTACCGCCGGTGAGGACCTTGCCGCCGGGGCCGACGACGATGCCGTTCTGGTTGATGAGGTAGATGGAGCCGGTGCCGGACAGCTCGCCGTCGATCTGCGAGAGGTTGTTGCCGGTGACGCGGTTGAGCGTGGCGCCGGTGCCGTTGTTGATCTGCACGTCATCGCCCGCACCGACCGAGAAACTCTGCCAGGTGATGATGCCCAGCGTGCTGGCCTGGTTGATGACCAGACCATTGGACCCGGCGGCGGCAATCTGCCCGGTGCCCGCGATGTACTGGCCCCCGGTGGGCAGAATCGCCCCGGCGGCAAGCGCGTGATGCGGGATGAGCAACGCGCCGGTCACGCCGAACACGGTGCGGCGCAGATGGCTTCTTAAGTTGGAACGCGAGGTTTTACGCACCTGGACCAATGTGAGGGGACGCTGATTGGCAACCATCGGTGCGGAATGTTTCATTTTTGTTCCAGCTGCGTTTAAAAGACTTGTTGGGTAGGCGAAGACATATTTTCAGCCAGAGAGCCGTTGCGGCGCTTGGCTTTGTAACCAGTGCAACCAAGAAACTTGGCGTTTTTTAATCATTTTTTAACGAGTTTGTTACGCCCGCTATCAAAGCAATTTACATCCGTCAAGGTATCGTTTTTGAGACAAAACATGCATTTTTCGCCTGCGGAGGGCGGCAAGCGAGATGAACCCGCCCTTTTCCTCGTTAGGGACGATCATGGTGGCGCCAATATGTTTGATTACTCACGCTAATGTGACGGTGTTGCGCTGTAGCTTTGCCGTTTTGCAGCAGCCTTGCCATTCTGGATGCGCAACAGGGGAGCGGCGGCGCTGGCCGGATGAAATCAGGCCAGCGCCGGATGCGGACGCTCAGCGTGCAGGGGCGATCCGGCGTTCTTAGTCGTTGCGGCCAAACATCTCGCGCGTTGATTCGAAGAGGAACCAAGTGCGCCGTTCGGTTTCGTCGAGCCAGACTTCGAGCAGGCTGGTGGTGGCGGCGTCGCCGTAACCGCCGCAGACATTGTGGACCTGGCGCAGAATGGAGGTGAGCTGTTTGTTGTCGTCGCGCAGCTCGGCCAGCATGTCCTGCGGTTCGACATACTCGGCATCGTTGTCGAGAATGCGCTGGCGGCGCGCGATTTCGCCGATGGAGTGCAGTGTGGTGCCGCCGATTTTACGGGCGCGTTCGGCGATGGGGTCGGTCATGGCGAAGAGTTGAGTGGATTGTTCGTCGAGCAGCAGGTGGTAGTCGCGGAAATGCCGGCCGCTCATGTGCCAGTGGAAGTTTTTGGTTTTCAGGTACAGGGCGAAGACGTCGGCCAGCAAGCCGCCCAAGGCGGCGGAGATGTCCCGGGTGGCTTCCGGCTTCAGGTCGGTCGGGGTGCCGAGATGCTCGCGCACATGCGTTTGCGCGGTGCCGGCCAATTTGGCTTTTTGGGCGTCCTTGCTGGGCTTTTCTTTGCTCATCGGTGTTCTCCTTGGCTTGAGTTCAAGTGAGGGCGGCGCAGTCCAGATTAAGGCGGCGCAAGGCTTCCTGCGCGAGGCGGCGGGTGAATTCGCCCGCGGGTAAGGGCCGGGCCAGGCGCGCGGCCTGGCCGGACCAGAGATGGGTGAAGTCCGCCGAGCCGAGGGGTTCGGCGATTTCCCGCAACGGGACGAGTGCGCCGCCTGCCAGGGGGAAGGCCGGGGGCAGATCGGAAAGCGGGCCCAGCTCGCGGATGAGGCGGTTGAGAATGCCGCGCGCGGGCCGCCCGGTGAAGAGGTTGGTGAGGACGGTGTCACTGTCCCCGGCGGAGGTCAGAGCCTGGAGGTGCAGGGGCGAGATTTTGGCCTCGGGCGAAAAGAGATAGGCGGTGCCGATCTGCACGGCGGCAGCCCCCAGCGCCAGGGCGGCGACGAGGCCGCGCGCGTCGGCAATACCGCCCGCGGCGATGACCGGGATTTTAACCGCATCGGCGATCTGCGGGACCAGCGCGAAGGTGCCGATCTGGCGCGACATGTCGGTGGACAGGAAAGACCCGCGATGGCCACCGGCCTCCAGCCCCATGGCGATGACGGCGTCGCAGCCATGGCGCTCCAGGAAAAGTGCTTCGGCCACGGTGGTGGCGGAAGAGATGATTTTGGCGCCGCTGGCTTTGACGCGGGCGAGCAAAGGCGGCGTGGGCAGGCCAAAATGGAAGCTGACGACCGGCGGGCGGGATTCTTCGACAAGCTCGCAGAAATTCTCGTCGAAGGGCGCGCGTCCGCTTTCCGGGGTGGGGGTTTCCGGCGGCAGGCCGAGTTCGGCGTAATACGGGGCCAGGATCGCGCGCCAGGCCTGGGCGCGCACGGGGTCCGGGCTGGGCGGCGTGTGGCAGAAGAAGTTGAGGGCGATGGGCCGGGCGGTGGCGGCGCGGATTTCCGCCAGCGCGGCGCGGGCCTGGGCCGGGCTGTATTGCGCGCAGGGGAGCGATCCGAGGCCCCCGGCCGCGCTGACGGCAATAACCATTTGCGGCGTGGTGTTGCCCGCCATGGGCGCCTGGATGATCGGCAGCTCGATGCCAAAAAGGTCGAGGATGCGGCGGTCGGGCCACAAGGACATGAGCGGTCTCCGGCGGGGTTGGGTTGCGTAGATGGGCATGGCGGGGCGGGGCGGGAAGAGGGCGGTCATGTTTTAGCCGCGCGGTGACTTGGCCGGACGGGACGGACATGGCAACCTCCACCCATGCGGCGTTGTAAAATTCTGCGCCTGGCCGGCATGGCCGTCTGCTTGGGATCGACGGCGTTTGCCGCCGATACGGTGGACTATACGGTAAAATTCGCGCCCAGCGGCGATGCCCAGCTGGATGGGCTGCTGCGGCAGACGTCTTCGCTGGTCTCGGTGCAGAAAAAACTGCCGGCCGAACCGTTTGCGCTGATCGGCCGGGCGCAGGCGGATGAGCAGCAGTTTGCCGTGGTGCTGCACAGCCTGGGCTATGATGCCGGGCGCGTGGACATCACCCTCGGCGGCGAGGCGCTGAACGATCCGGCGCTGCTCGATATGCTGACCCAGACCCCGGCGGGGCAGAAGGTGACGGTGCAGGTAACGCCGCATCCTGGCCCGGTGTTCCTGCTGGGCAAGGTGGTGGTGGCGGGGCTGCCTGCCGGGTTTGTCGCGCCGGGGATGGTGCAGCCGGGCCAGCCCGCGCTGGCGGCGCCGGTTTTGGCCGCCACCCCGCTGCTGCGGACGGACTTGCACAATGCCGGCTACGCCTTTGCCACGGTGAGCGAGCCGCTGGCGGTGGCGCAGCTCGCGGCGCATCGGCTGGATGTGACCTATACGGTGGTGCCCGGGCCGCGCGTCAGCATCGGGGCGATTAGCTTTTCCGGCCTGAACCGCACCGATGCGGATTTCCTGCGCCGGCATATCGCGCTGCGGCGCGGGCAGCGGTTTTCCGACACGGCGCTGATCCAGGCGCGGGATTCGCTGCTCAGCCTGGGGGTGTTCGCCTCGGTGGCGCCGGTGCCGCAGCCCGCTGCGGGGGGTGAGGTGCCGATTGTGTTTCGCGTGGTGCCGCAGAAGCGCCATGCGGTGACGCTGAGTGCGCTCTACGCCACCGATACCGGGGCGACGCTGAGCGCCTCCTGGACGGAGCGCGATGTTTTTGCCCATGCCGAGCGCCTGACCTTCACGGCGGCGGCGAACGGTCTGGGGGGCACCGGCACCATCGCGCCGGGCTATGATCTGCGGGCGGTTTTCGCCAAGCCGGATTTTTGGGCGCCGGGGCAGACGCTGAGCGTGTCGCTGGAAGGGCTGAAGGAGTCGCTCATCGCCTATAGCCGCCGCGCGCTGCTGGCGGGGGTGACGCTCTCGCGCCCGCTGACCAAGCACATTACCCTGACCTACGGACCGCAATTCACCGATGAGACGGTGAGCCAGCAGGGGGTGAGCCGGGACTATACCCTGGCACAACTGCCGGTGACGCTGGCGTATGACACGGCGGATAGTCTGCTGGAGCCGACGCACGGCATCAATGCCAGCATGACCGTAACGCCGAGTGTGCCGGTGCGCGGGTCGGGGGAGATTTTCGTCATCGCCCAGGCGTTCGGCGCGGTTTATCTGCCGGTGGAGGCCGGCGGGCGCGGGGTTTTGGCGCTGCGCGGGCAGCTGGGCAGTATTCAGGGGGCCTCGCTGTTTGGCGTGCCGCCGGACCAGCGGCTGTATGCGGGCGGCTCGGGCACGGTGCGCGGCTATACGTATCAGACCATCGGCCCGCTTTTCCCGGACGGCCAGCCCGAGGGCGGCTTGGCGATGGATGCGGCGAGTGTGGAGTTTCGCCAGCGCATCGGGGACAATTTCGGCGTGGTGCCGTTTGTCGACGCGGGCCAGGTGAGCGCCGGCAACGTGCCGTTTGCCGGAACGCTGCGCGTGGGGGCCGGGCTGGGGCTGCGGTATTACACGAGCATCGGGCCGATACGCCTGGATGTGGCCGTGCCGCTGACGCGGGTGCCAGGGGGAAATGGCTTCGCGCTCTATGTCGGCTTGGGCGAGGATTTTTGATGCGGCGGCGGTGGCTTTGGCTGGGCTTGGCGGCGGCGGTGCTTGTGGTCCCGCTGCTGGGGACGGTGGCGCTGAATACCCGGCCGGGGCGGCAGGTTGCCGAGCGCGGGGTTAACACTTTTCTCGCCCCCGGGGTGCAGATTTCAGGACTGGCGGGGCATTTTCCGGCGGATATTAAACTGGGCACGTTGCGTCTGGCGGATGCCGATGGCGTTTGGCTGAGCGCACAGAATGTCGAGCTGCGCTGGCAGCCGCTCTCCCTCCTGCGCGACGATGTGGACATCACCACGCTGACGGCGGCATCGCTCAGCCTCTTGCGCGAGCCGGTGGCGGGGGCGGCGGGCGGCGGGGGCGGTATGCCGCCATGGCGGGTAGATGTTGCCCGGTTCGCCGTGGGGACGCTGAACGTGGGCGCCGCGCTGGCGGGCCAGAATACCGCGCTGAGCGTCACCGGGGCGGGGCATTTCGCCGGCGGGACACACGGGCGTTTTACCCTGAACGCGGCGGCGGCGGACGGGGCGCATTATGCGCTGGCGGCTGGGTTTGACCCCGCCAATGTGGCGTTCACGCTGCATGCCGCTGAACCGCCGGGCGGGATACTGGGCCATTTTGCCGGGCCACAGGCGCGCGGTCCCTTGGCGTTGGATGTTTCCCTGGCCGGGCCGCGCGAGGATGCGGCGCTGAAATTCAGCGCGGCACTGGGGGCGGCGCGGGTGGAGGGCGCGGGTACGCTCGGGCTGAATACCCCCAGGGCGGATGTGGTGCTGACGGTGCCCGCATTGGCGCCGTTCGGGGCGATGGCGGGGCAGAATCTGGCCGGGAATACGCGGCTGCATCTGGTGGTCGCGCAACAGGCGGGCGGCGCCGACCTGGCGCTTTCGGGCGATGTCGGCCTCGTGGCCGCGCCGTATGATTTGCCGGAACTGGTCGGCCAGGACGGCACGCTGGCGATGGCCGCAAATTTCCGGGACGGCGCCTTTGATATTCAACAGCTGAAGGTGACGGGCGCGGATTTTGAATTTGATGCGTCCGGCAGCGTGGCGCAATCAGGGGTGAACCTGCGGACGCATGCGCTGCTGAAGCAGATTGCGAGGGTGTCGCCCGGGGTTTCCGGGAATGTGGTGGAGGACGGCACGATAACCGGCCCGCCAGGGGATTTTTCCGTCGCGGCGGTGCTGAGCGGGGAGATTCATGAGAAGAATTTGCCGTCCGGCCCGTTCCACATGGCGCTGGAGGCGCAACATCTACCGCACCTGCCGGTAGGAACCCTGACCGGCTCCGGCGCGGTGGAAAATGCGCCGCTGCGGCTGGACGCGGCGTTTTCCGGGGATACGCTGACGGTGAAAGATGCCGCATGGCGCTCGATGAAAGCGCAAGGGGCGGTTTCCCAGCCGCCCGGCGCGGCGCTGCCGGAGGGCGTGGCAACCCTGACAATCGGGCGGCTGGAGGATTTCGCGCCGTTTTCGCCGGTGCCGTTGCGCGGCAGTGTGGTGGCGAATTTCTCCCATTCGGGCGGGGGAATTTTTCGGCTGAACGTGGCCGCGCAAAACCTCCTGGCGGACCCGCGGCTTGGCACGGTGAACGGCACGCTGAGCGCGGTGGGCCCGGCGGATGCGTTGGCGCTGAACGTGCAGGGGGTTTCCTCCGCCCCGGCACGGCTGGCGCTGGCCGGGGTGTTTAACCTCGATGCGCGCGCCGTCGCGGTCTCGGCATTCAGCCTCTCCTGGCGGGCGATCAACGCAATGCTGCAAGGCCCCGCAGGGGTCACGCTGCGGCCGGGGCTGGCGGTGCAGCATCTGGCGCTGGGGGTGAATGGCGGACGGATCGGGCTAGATGGCGCACTGTTCCCCCGGCTGGATGCGAACCTGACGGTGCAGAACCTGCCCGCCAGTCTGGCGGAGGCGGATGCCACGGGCACGCTCTCCGGCACGGCGGCGCTGACCGGCAGCGTGTTTGCGCCGGACGGGCGGGTGACGTTGAGCGCGCAGGGCATCAGGCTGCGTTCCGGGATGGCGAGCGCAGTGCCGCCGACGGATTTTAACGCCACCGCCGTGCTGTCCGGCACGGCGGCACAGGTGCAGGCGCGGCTCACCTCCGGGCCGGATGTGGCGTTGACCGCCGATGGGGGGGTGCCGCTCAGCCTGGCCGGGGCGATGAACCTGCATGTGGCCGGGCGCGGCGATCTGCGGCTGCTGGACCCGATTCTGGCGGTGAATGAAGGCGTGGTGCGCGGCCTGGTGACGGTGGATATAACCCTGACCGGCACGCCCGAGGCGCCGCAGGCACAGGGCAGCGCGTCTCTGGCCGAGGGCAGCGTGGAGAATATCAGCACCGGGCTGAACCTCACCCATGTAACCGCGCAGGCGCAGGCGGCGGGGCGGACGGTCAACCTGCAAAGTTTTGCGGCGGTCGCGGGCAAAGGCAGCATCACCGGGCACGGCACCGTGGATCTCGGCACGCCGGGTTGGCCCGTGGACCTCGTGCTGAACGCCGCCAACGCCAGCCCGATTTCCTCCGATATTCTAACCGGCAACCTGGATGCCGCCCTCACCCTGACCGGGGCGCTCCAGGGGCAGATGGCGCTGGCCGGGAAGGTGAATATCCACAACACCAACATCAACATCCCGCAATCCCTGCCGCCGAGCGTGGCCGATCTGCCGATTGTGAATGAGGGCCAAGCCCCGCCCCCACCCCCTGCCCCGGCGCCGCCCGTGTCGCTGGACCTGCTGGTAACGGCCAAAAACCAGATTTTTGTGCGCGGCGACCAGATATTTGCCGAACTGGGCGGGCAGGTGCATGTGTCCGGTACAGTGGCGGACCCCGACCCGGAGGGCGGGTTCGACCTGATCCGCGGCTATGTCTCGCTGGCCGGAAAAAACCTGGAATTCACGCGTGGGAATGTAAATTTTAACGGCGAGGGCTTCATGCCGGCGCTGGATTTGGAAGCCATGTCGGTCACGCCGGACAACACCACGGCAACGCTGACAGTGGGCGGCACGGCGGCCAAGCCGGTGATCACGCTGGCCAGCACGCCGCCTTTGCCGTCCGATGAAATCCTGGCCGAATTACTCTTCGGCCAGAGTGTGACGACGCTCTCGCCGTTTCAGACGGCGTCGCTCGCCGTGGCGCTGGCGCAGCTCTCCGGCGTCGGCGGCGGGCTGCCGAGTCCGCTGAACGCGGTGCGCAATGCGCTGGGACTGAACGAACTCTCGCTCACCAGCACCGGCAGCGGCCCCCCCTCGGTGGCGGCGGGGCGCTACGTGGCGCCGGGCGTTTTCGTCGGCGCGACACAGGCCACCAACGGCCAGGGCTCGCAGGCGACGGTGGAGATTAATCTCTACAAAGGGCTGAAACTTCAGACCTCGACGGGAACATCCAGCACCGGCAACAGCAGCAGCCTGGGGGTGACGTATCAATTTAACTATTAACAATATGAGGTTTTGAAAAATGAATTATAGCGCCAGCATCGAACAAAAATGGGCCCGGCTCGCCGAGGCGATCACCTATGCGCTCAACATCCACGCCGCGCAGATGCGCAAGGGCGCGCAGACGCCGTATATCGGCCACCTGCTGGGCGTGGCGAGCCTGGTGATTGAACATGGCGGCGATGAGGACCAAGCCATCGCGGCGGTGCTGCATGATGCGATCGAGGATTGCGGCGCGGCACAGGAGGCGGTGATCGCCGCCCGGTTCGGCGCGCGGGCCGCCGCCATCGTGCGCGGCTGCACCGATGCGGACACCCTGCCCAAGCCGGACTGGCAGCTGCGCAAGGACCGCTACATCGCCCATCTGGAACATGCCGATGCGGATATTCTCCTCGTCTCCTGCGCCGACAAACTCCATAACGCGCGGGCGATTCTGACGGATTTGCAGACGCACGGGGCCGAGGTTTTTACCCGCTTCAGCGCCGGGCAGGCCAAGACGATCTGGTATTATCGTGCCCTGGCCGACGTTTTTTGCCGCCGGTTGCCGGGGGCGCTGTCGCGCGATCTGGACGCGACGGTGCGGCAGATTGAGGCGGCAGGGTAGAAAGCAAGCAGCGCTTTTTTGCAAAAAAGCGCGCAAAAAACTCTTTTTAATCTGGGCCATGGGCGCTGGCGCCGTAACCGCCCATGGCCCAGAGTCACAGAAGTTTTTTGGTTCGCCGCGTCCCGATGTCTGAATCGGGCCGCGCGGAAAGGGTTTAAAAAAGAACTGCTTCTTCCCGCCTAGCGCCGCCAAAACGGCACCAGCACGGTGAGCGCCAAGACGTAGAGGAACGCCGCACTGTAAAGCACGCCGAAGCCCCAGAACGGCAGGTGCCAATAGATCATGCGGTTGACCCAGTGCATGATAAGCGGCTGCGCCGGTTGGGCGATGCCTGAGAGGTTGTTCTGCCAGACCGAGAGGAAGCAGGCGCGTCCGGCCAGCGCCTGGAGCACCACGACCGCCAGGATGGCCAGGTGCAGCAGCCGCAGCCAGGCGATGCGCACGATGCGCCAGCCGCGCCACGCGCCGAGCGGGATGATGATGAGTCCGGCGACGTTGAAGGTGATGATGAGGAGGTGGAAGGCGAGGATCGCCTCGGCGAGGGCGGTGTTGGACATGAGGGGAATATAGGGTGGTTCCGGGGAATATCGCCCCGCGCCCTTGCGCCGCCGGGCGGTCTGGGCTTGAAGCCCCCTCTCTGCGAAGATTGGGCGGGACGATGACAAAGCTGATCGGTATTGATTTTGGCACCACCAACAGCGTGGTGGCCGTGCTGTCGCCCGACGGCAGTGTGCAGACGCAGCGCTTTGCCCTGGGTGCGGCGGAGTTCGACGTGTTCCGCACCGTGCTGTGTTTCTGGAGCGAGCAGACCCAGGGGCGCAGCATTCTGCACCATGCAGGCGGGCCGCGGGCGATTGAGGCGTATCTGGATGATCCGATCGACAGCCGGTTGATCATGTCGATGAAGACCTACCTGGCGCAGCGCAGCTTCATGCAGACCAATATTTTTGGCCGGATTTTCACCCTGGAGCAGATGGTCTCGGTGTTTTTGCGCGCACTCCTGGGCGAGGCGCATACCGGCGCGCGCATTGTCGCCGGTCGGCCCGTGCGCTTTGCCGGCGACTTTGCCGATGATGAATTTGGCGAAGTGCGGCTGCGCGCGGCATATGCGGCGGCGGGCTTCGCCGGCATTGACGTGGCGCTGGAGCCGGAAGCGGCGGGCTATCGCTTCACCCGCACGTTAAGCGCCCCGGCCACCGTGCTGGTCGGCGATTTCGGTGGCGGCACCAGCGATTTTTCACTCCTGCGCTTTACCCCCGGCGCGGCGCATCCGGTCGTCTCGCTCGGCCATAGCGGCATCGGCATTGCCGGGGACACGTTTGATTACCGCATCATCGACCATGTGGTGTCCCCGTTGCTGGGCAAAGGCAGCACCTACAAGGTGATGGGCACGGCGCTGCCGGTGCCGGTGGAGTATTTTTCCGGCTTCGCGCGCTGGCATCGCCTCTCGCTCATGCGCACGCCGCGCATGTTGCGCGATATCGAGGAAGTGGCGCGCGCCAGTGCGGACCCGGCGCCGCTGCGCCATCTCATCAACCTGATTGATGACGAGATGGGCTACCAGCTTTACCAGACGGTCAGCGCGGTGAAGGCGCAGCTCTCGCGCGCACCGAGCGCGAAGTTGGCGTTTTCCCATGCGGGGTTTGTGATTGACCGGGAAATTACCCGGGCGGATTTCGAGTCCTGGATTGCCCCGGATGTCGCGCGGCTGGGGGCCACGGTGGATCAGGCGCTGGAGCGCGCGGGCGTGCGGGTGGAGGACGTGGACCGGGTATTTTTAACCGGCGGAACTTCATTTGTACCCGCCGTGCAGCGGATCTTTTCCGAGCGCTTCGGCGCGGCGCGGATTTCAACGGGCGGCGAATTCGTTTCGGTGGCCGAAGGCCTGGCCTTGATCGGGCGGGACCGGATGGCGCTGCACGCCGCGCCGGGCTGATGGAGGAACCGTGCAGCGCAAGATCATCCATATTGATATGGACGCGTTCTTCGCCTCGGTCGAGCAGCGCGATGCGCCGGAGCTGCGCGGCAAGCCGGTGGCGGTGGGGTACGGGCGCGCGCGCGGCGTGGTGGCGGCGGCGAGTTACGAGGCGCGGAAGTTTGGCGTGTATTCCGCCATGCCCTCCGTCACCGCCGCGCGCAAATGCCCGGAACTGATTTTTGTGCCGCCGCGCTTTGAAGTTTACAAAGCGGTGTCGTTACAGATCCGGGCGATCTTTGCCGAGTACACGCCCGTGATCGAGCCGCTTTCGCTGGACGAGGCGTATCTGGATGTAACGGAGAACCTTCCCGGCATGGCTTCGGCAACGCAAATTGCCGAGGAAATCCGGGCGAAGATTCGCGCGCAGACCAGCCTCACAGCGTCGGCGGGCATTTCCTACAACAAGTTTCTCGCCAAGCTGGCTTCGGATTACCGCAAGCCGGATGGTCTGTTTGTGATTCCGCCCAGGCTGGGCCCAGCTTTTGTCGAGGCGCTGCCGGTCAAAAAATTCCACGGCGTCGGCCCGGCGACGGCGGCGAAGATGAACCGCCTGGGAATTGAAACCGGGCTGGATTTGAAGGCGCGGAGCCTGGCGTTTTTGCAGCAGCATTTTGGCAAGTCCGGGGATTATTACTACTGGATTGCGCGCGGCGTGGATGAGCGCCCGGTGCGGGCGGACCGGGTGCGTAAATCGGTCGGCGCGGAGAACACCTTCGCCGAGGACATCGAGGATTTTGCCGCCGCGCGGGCGGCGTTGCAGCCGATCCTGGAAAAGGTCTGGCGCCACTGCGAACGGATGCAAATCCACGGGCGCACGGTGACGCTGAAAGTGAAGTTCGCCGATTTTCAGCAGATGACCCGCAGCCGCACCAGCGCGGCGCCGGTGGTGGAGCGGGGCGAGTTCGAGCAATCTGCCGACGCGTTGCTGAAATCGGTTTTCCCTGTGCACAAGGGCATCCGCTTGCTGGGCGTTTCGCTCTCCGCCCTGGGCGATGACGCCTCGGCGCAGCTCAGCCTGTTCGCCCCGGAAGGATGATGGAAGATGGACGTCTTTAAAGAGCACATGCTGGCCGACCCGGCGCTGCAGGCCGAGGTAATCCGCCGCGCGCTGGCGGGCGGGTTTGGCGATGCGCCGGGCCAGCCGGTGCATGATCTGGGGCTGCTGGCGCTGCCCGGCGGCGTGCCGGCGCGGCTGTATCTGCGCCATGCGGCGGATGCGATCATGGTGGACGATGCGGATCAGGTCGTGCTGATCACGCGCGCGCATAACCCCGGCATGGGCAAGCTGGCGCTACCGGGCGGGTTTATCGACGGCGTGGGCGGCGCGGTGGAAGTGCCGCTGGCGGCGGCCCTGCGCGAGGCGGTGGAGGAAACCGGCATTGACGCGGCGCTGCTGCGCGGCGGTGTGGCACTGGGGGCGCGGCGGTATGAACGGCCGTTTGATATTCGCAAGGCGTGGAGCAATCTGCGCGATACCGAAATCAAAACCGGGGATTTGTTCGCCGTATCCACCCAGGGGTTCCGCTTTAAAATCGCGGGCAATCTCCACGATGTGGCGCTGAAAGCGGGCGATGACGCAGCGGCGGTGCAGGTGGTGAAAATCGCCGATCTTCACCCCGGCCTGTTCGCCGTGCCGGATCATCTGGAAATGATTTTGGCCGCAAAAGGTTAACCGCCGGGGAATTCTCCGACGTTCTCGCGGCGGTCACGTTCACGTTTTTTTAACCATGGGGGGTTAGGCTCACGGGAGCACTGAATCCTTTGTGAGGAATAACGCCGTGAACAACCCGTCCCTTGGCTTCCTTGACCGCTCCGCCCCCACCCCGGCGCAACATGTCGAGGTGGGCGATCTCGGGCTGATCACCGGGGGCCATAATAGCGGGAATTCGTCCAGCGGCACCGCCATTTCCAGCGGCACCGCCCCGGCATCGGCACTGGTGACGAGTCCGGGTTCGGCTTTGGCGTTTAACCTGGTCTGGGATTCGAGCGTGAGCGCCGCGCCCGCGGCATTCATGAGCGATATCATCGCCGCCGCGAAGTATCTTGAAAGCCAGATCTCCTCCGCCGTCACCATCACCCTCGATATCGGCTACGGGGAAATCGCCGGCAGCGCCCTGGGGAGCGGCGCTCTCGGCGAGAGTGAATCCTATATGCAGAACGTAAGCTATGCGAACCTGCTCGGCGCGTTGAATACCAACGCCACGGATGCAACGAATAAAAGCATCCTCGCCGCTCTGCCGGCGGCCAGCCCGGTGACGGGTAATTTCTGGCTGACCACGGCGCAGGCGGAGGCGCTGGGCCTGGCCGCCGCCAACGGCTCTTCGCTGGCCGGATATGTTGGTTTCGCGCCCTCCTCTAATTTCACCTATGGCGATACCGCCACCACCGGAACGGTAGCTTCCGGGACTTACGATTTCTTCGCCACCGCCGTGCATGAAATGACCGAGGTGATGGGCCGCGTCATGCTGACGGGCGAGAGCATTAGCGGGGCTGCCGGATACTCACTGCTGGATCTGCTGCATTATTCCGGCTCCGGGGTGCATGATTTTAAGCAGTCCACCGCAGGGTATCTTTCCGTCAATGGCGGGGTCAGCAGTCTCGGCGCGTTCAACACCGTTGCGGGCGGCGATGCCGGGGACTGGGCGAGTTCGGTGGGAAATAATTCGTTCGATGCCTATGCCACGTCCGGCGTGCTGGAGCAGATCAGCGCCAACGACATCACCGAAATGAATGCGCTGGGCTGGACCGTCGCCGCGTCAACCGTGGCGGCGGCGCCCGCGGCACCCACCGGCGTGCTGCTGGCGCCGCAGACCAGCACGCTGGCCGCGGCGCAGGCGGCGGCAGGGTTAACCGCCGGCACCGCGCTGTTTAGCCTGGCCGAGACGGGCGGAAAATCCGGGGATAGTTTCACCTATACGCTGGGGGGTGCGGGCGCTGCATCCTTCCGCCTTTCCACCAGCGGCAGCACCCCCTTGCTCTCGACCGGCAGCGCCGCCGTGGCCGGGGCGGCCAACGGCAAGCTCTACGCCCTGACCCTGACCGTGAACGACACGACGGCGGCGGTTTCCTCTCCCGCCATTGCGGTGGACGTTATCATCGGCGCCGCTGGGAATGACGCCATCACCCCCGCCAGCCTGAGCGGCATCACGCCCTCGGCGCCGGTGTTTATTTACGGTCTGGCGGGCAACGATACGATTAATGGCACCGGAATGACCGGCACGCTGTTCATGGATGGCGGTGCCGGGGCCGATACGATGACCGGCGGCAGCGGCGCCAATATTTACGAATATGGCGCCGTGACCGATTCAACGCCGTCGCTGATGGACGTCATCACGAATTTCAATGCCGCCAAGGACATGATTAATCTGACCGGGTTGGGGATTAATCTTACCACGCCGGCGGCGCTGACCAGTGCCGGTGCGACCCTCACCGCCGATACGATTAAGTGGCAGGTTTCCGGTGGGAACACCTTTATTTACGTGAACGATACGAGCAAAAGCGAAGTTCTGAGCGCGGCAAACATGAAGATCGAGCTCAAGGGCAACATCGCGCTGAGCAGCGGCAACTTCGCGTATCTTTAGGCCAGCCGTCATTGGCAGGGCGGGAAATCCGCTATAGGACGGAGGCCGCGTGATGTGTTTCGCGCGGCGTCCCTCCAGCCTCGGAAGCTTCAATGGCCTCGTTAAAAAAGCGGATTCTTGTAACTGGCGGCGCGGGATTTTTGGGCTCGCATCTGTGCGAGCGCCTGCTGGCGGACGGAAATGAGGTGCTGGCGGTGGATAACTACTTCACCGGACGGCGCGATAATATCGCGCATCTGATGGGTAATCCCAATTTCGAGATCATGCGCCATGACGTGACATTTCCGCTCTATGTCGAGGTGGACGAAATCTACAATCTGGCCTGCCCGGCCTCCCCGGTGCATTATCAGTTCGACCCCGTGCAGACCACCAAGGTGAGCGTGGTCGGCGCCATTAACATGCTGGGCCTGGCCAAGCGGGTGAAGGCCAAGGTGTTCCAGGCCTCCACCTCTGAAGTGTATGGCGACCCGACCGTGCATCCGCAAACCGAGGATTACCGCGGCTCGGTGAATCCCATCGGCCCGCGCGCCTGTTACGATGAGGGCAAGCGCTGCGCCGAGACATTGTTTTTTGACTATCACCGCCAGCATCATCTGCGCATCAAAGTGGTGCGGATTTTCAACACCTACGGCCCGCGCATGCATCCCGATGACGGGCGCGTGGTCTCCAACTTCATCGTGCAGGCGCTGCGCGGCCAGGATATCACGATTTTCGGCGACGGAATGCAGACGCGGGCCTTCTGTTATGTGGACGATCTGATTGAGGGCTTTGTCCGCATGATGGCGACGCAAGACGACGTGACCGGCCCGATTAATCTGGGCAACCCGGTGGAGCTGCCGATGCTGCATCTGGCCGAGCGGGTGATCGCGCTGACGGGAACGAAGTCTCGCCTGGTGCACCGGCCACTGCCGGTAGATGACCCGATGCAGCGCTGCCCGGATATCAGCAAGGCCCGCGAAACACTGGGCTGGGAACCGCACGTGCAGCTCGACGAGGGGCTGGGCCGGACGATCGCGTATTTTGATCGGCTTTTGCGCGGGAAGTAAGCAAGGCCAAGGGGCTCTGCCCCTTGGAACCCCGCCAAAGGCTCGCCTTTGGAATCCTGAACCAGGTTATAAAAAAGGGCCTCACCTGCGAGGGAGTTTAAACTCCCGGCGGTGAGGCCCTTTTTTATAACCTGAATCGAGCGGGTTCTAAGGGCGCGGCCCTTAGTGGGGGTCCAGGGGGCAAAGCCCCCTGGCCTTGCTTTACTTGCCCACCCCAAACGCCACCGAGATCTGATCCAGCACCGTCGGGTCCTCAATCGTGCTCGGCA
>Ga0181525_10001380_pt1 | contig 20725 bp, 20 predicted proteins | sample PEATcosm2014_Bin_48_FD_121100 | JGI IMG/M metagenome (GOLD analysis project Ga0181525, IMG submission 121100) | Peatland microbial communities from MTU Mesocosm Facility, Houghton, MI, USA - PEATcosm2014_Bin06_10_metaG | ecosystem: Environmental > Terrestrial > Soil > Wetlands > Peat | place...
CAGCTTCCATCTACCGAGAATTGCTCCCCGTGAAGGGCGGAACCACTTGGGATTTCTCAGGCGGTTTCGGCGGACGCCTCCTCGGCGCTATCGCATGTCGCCGTGTGAAGAAGTACATCGCTACCGAGCCGAGCACGATGACAATGGAAGGGTTAGAAGCGATGGCGTCGGAGTTGATACCGCTATCGGGAAGGAGAATCGATGTTGAACTCCATCGCGTTGGTAGCGAGGACTTCATTCCCGACCGGAATTCGCAGGACTGCATTCTCTCGTCACCACCTTTTTTCGGATGGGAGCGGTACGCGGATGAGCCGTCACAGTCGTGCATCCGGTTTCCCGGCAAGCGCGAGTGGTTGGAAGGGTATCTTGGGAAGACGCTCGACAACTGCCGTATTGGCCTGAAGACCACAGGAAAGCTTGCTGTGAATATAACGGGGGTGGGCACGTACCCAGAGCTTGAGACTGACTTTCTTGCGCTGGCCAAGCGCGGTGGATGGAAACACACAGGCACGCTGCAGATGGAACTCTCCCGGATGTTAGGGACACGGAAATTCAAGGGCCTTACGCCTCAGGAGTGCCTCTACAAGAGGGAGCCTATCTTCATCTTTACCCCACGTTGACGTGGCTGCCCCGAGGCCGCGATGAAGTTGGCGGCGGTGGCAACGGTCTCCACAGCGGCGGTGAGGCAAGCGCCGAAGGCGTAGCAGCCTTGTGAATATCATCGAGGGCTGGGCACTGTACCCGGAACTGGAAGCAGATTTTCTGGGGTTGGCGAATCGACGGGATGGTGGAAACACACTGGCAGAAATACCAAAGGTCGGATTCAGGTGACTAATTCCGCCATCTTGTCTTTGAGCTGCATCCTACGCTGCGCTAGCGCCCGGAGATTCTGCTGATCGAAGTGCAGCATCTTTGTCTTTGGCGCTCCATTAACGACAGTCAATTCACGAAATGCTCTCGGCAACTCCCCACCCGAGTCGGCCTTGCGCCAACTCTTTAGCAAAACGTTACCGAGCATATCGGCTGCCTGCACTGGAGGATGGCGCTTATCGTCACAGAAGCACAGAGCACTAAGGTGATTCTTCATAAATTCGTTCTCTCGCTTCATCGCTTCATAGCGGGCATAAAGACATGGCGCATTTCTTGACTCGTCCATCTGAATCGCGACGGCATCTGAGATGTTGAACTTATGCCCTAGAGCCTCACATGAGAGCCGAATAGCCATCTCGAAGCTGTTTTCTTCTGGAGGCCGGACAAACTTCTTTTCTTTTGCGGTGAGTTGGTCGTAAGCATCGCAATCGGTGATGACGCAGACTGGAATTGCTCCCTCTGCAAGTAATGTTGCCTTTACCGCTTCGATGAATGGTGCCAGTATCAGGCAAATCGCTTCATCATCTATCCCCTTACCGCCCAGCAAAGGGAATTCATTCAGGTAATGCGCCGTGTGAAGGTACGGTCTTTTCAACTGCTCAAGGGTTATCAACCAACGCCAGTTGAACTTGTTCCATGCATCCCGATACGCTACGTATCCGACAACGGCGCTCATCCCATCCTTGCCGCAGTTGCCTACGTCGTCGAGAGTAGAGTGAATCTGAATCACAGGCAATCCCCGAGAACCAGCCGACCGAGGGCACATTTGACAGCGGGAAAACACCTCACTCGCGATCTTGCCTACGGCTGGTAACGCCAGAGGTCGTTGAGATATCCAACCGTCCCCGTCGAATCGTAGCCTATTCCGCCGAAGAGCCAGAGGTTGCCGTTGCTGTCAATCCAAGACACGGAACCTTCCCGGCCTCCGGGAACATTGCTGGCGGCGGCAACACCCTGTGTGCCATAGATGCCGCTGACATTTCCCGTATTACTCCCGCTCACCCACGTCCATTCCTTCGTTGTGGGGCTGAACTTCCAAAGGTCGTTGAATTGGCCTCCGCCTCCGAAGAGCCACAAGCTCCCACTGCTGTCAGTCCAACTAACAGCGCCAGCCCGGCCTCCGGGTACGTTGCTGGCAGAGGCGACACCTAGTGTGCCGTACACTCCGGTTGCACCGCCCGCATTGCTCCCGCTCATCCATGTCCACATCTTGGTTGTTGGGCTGAACTCCCAGAGGTCGTTCAGAGCGCCGTTGCAAGCAAATCCTCCTAATAGCCATAGGTTCCCACTGCTATCAGTCCAGCTAGCGGAGTTCTCCAAAGTCCCCCCTCGCCCAGCAGGGACGTTGGCGGCGGCGGCGACGCCAAGCGTCCCGTAGACTCCGGGCAGGCAATCCGGTACGCCATTCACTGAACTAGACCCGCTCACCCACGTCCACATCTTGGTTGTGGGACTGAACTCCCAGAGGTCGTTCAGAGCACTCCCACCGAAGAGCCAGAGGTTTCCGCTGTTGTCAGTCCAACTTGCGGCAGCCTCCCGTGCACCGGGTACGTTGCTGGGCGCGGCCACTCCCTGTGTGCCATAGACGCCGTTTCCCTCCGACGTACTTCCTGCATTGCTCCCGCTCATCCATGTCCACATCTTGGTTGTTGGGCTGAACTCCCAGAGGTCGTTGAGGAATCCGTTCGGAGCATCCTGACCATTACCCCCAAAGAGCCAGAGGTTGCCGTTGCTGTCAGTCCAACTGACGGCACCAAATCGTCCACCGGGGACATTGCTAGCAGAGGCTACGCCCAGTGTGCCGTAGACACCCGGCTGGCTACCGTTTGCCCCCGGCACAGTATTGCTCCCGCTCACCCACGTCCATTCCTTGGTTGTGGGGCTGAACTTCCAAAGGTCGTTGAGGCCGAAGCCCAGCGTCCCCGTCGAATCGTAGCCCATTCCTCCGAAGAGCCAGAAGTTGCCGCTGCTGTCAGTCCAAGAGACCGAACCTTCCCGGCCTCCGGGGACGTTGCTGGCAGAGGCGACACCCAGAGTACCGTAGATGCCCGACTGGCCACCAAACTTAACCATTGTAGTGTTGCTTCCGCCCATCCATGTCCATTCGTTGGCGGTGCTCGGAGGGGGTGGAGGCGTGCTACTTCCCCCGCCCGAACTGCCACCACAGCCGATGAGGAGAAGGGCAATCGAGAGAACGAGGATGGTGGGCAACGCGGCAGATACTCTTTTGACAGCCGGATGGAACACGGGCATAAAAGTCCAACCTTCTATTAACTCAGATCAATTCATAAATCCTAGCTACTCACGACACGGCATGTATACAATCCGCCAGAGTAACACGTTCGCCACTTTTGCGCCTTGGAAATGGGGCTGGACTAGCAGCCAGCCTCCGGTTGTGACGGCCACCGCTTAATGTGTACTGTGTAGCCAGCGGGCTGCTGTTGACGAACGCCAGACACGACCCATCCGCCGAATCCTGTTCTCCCAAAGAGATTAGGTTGACGATTAAATCGACCCGCTCAAGCCAACTCTGTACGCTCAGGAAGGTTTAGCAGTGTTGCGGCCTGAAATCAGTCAGAATTTTCATCTAACGTGACGTACCTACGTAAGCCCGCAGGTGCGCTATACTTCGGCTTTCACGAGGAACTTACGATGTCCACAACGAAGTCCGGGCTCCTCTGTGGTGCGGGCTGTGCACGTTGAGGCGACCCAGCGGCGGACAAATCAGGACATTCTGCTTGGAGTTTGGAACAGTAGCTCGACCGGGTCGAACCCACATGACGCACGCCGAGACAACGAAGAAGCTGATGGCAACCGTCAAGAAATGGAACGTCTGGTGAATAGATAATGGACGCCTTCCTCTTCATCTTCATTGTTTGTATTGCGTGTTGGGCTATATTTGCCGTCAACAAGCGACACGGAGACATTCAGCTTGCAGGAAAGGCACAGGAGTCGGCGTCGAAGAAGAAATGCGGAAATGGCCTAAATGATCACGCGAAGACACTTGAAGGGCGGAATGAAGACATCATACATGGGCACGTCGAAAGGCTGGATGTTGCCTCTCATCGCCCGCACTACCTTGATGATTCCGTCAGAAATTGCATTCAGGATATCGCGGAAGGCGAAGGCAGACTGTCAGAAGCCCCGAATCACGCTTATCTGTACAAGTGGTCTCAGAATGCATCGCCAGACCTTCAATCTCTCGCTACATCATTGAAGTCGCGCTTTCGCGACCGCTTAGACGAACTGACTCGATTAGAGCGAGAGCGACAGCAGCGAGAGACTGAAGCAAAAATGCACGCTCTCCAAGAGAAATACACCGCGTTGATTACCACGTTTTACGAAGTTGCGGAGAGAAAGGTCTCGTTGCGGGATGATTACGGAGACGAGCGGTGGGATGCACTTGATAAGGAACTCGAACGAGTGCTCTGCAAGATTGCGACATCGGAAGGCTGTGGTAACGTGTCGCAATGGAAAAAGTACGACTTCTTGATGCCTGAAGAATACAAGCGATTATCGACCTTCCTCGCTCAATCCTTCAAGGAGCATCACCAGAGAAGAAAAGTTGAGCACGTTCAAGCGGTGGACTGCTCAAATATGTCTGGCATCGAGTTCGAAGTTTACGTGAGTGGACTTCTAATCCAGCTTGGATTCACGGATGTTCGAAGCACCCCTGCAACAAATGACCAAGGTGCAGACCTGCTGGCGAAAAAGGAAGGGAGAACCGTCGTAATCCAAGCCAAGCGATATGCCAGTCCTGTTGGGAATAGCGCGGTTCAAGAGGTCGTCAGTGCTCTGCACTTCTACTCTGGAGACGAGGGTTGGGTAGTCACCAACTCGACATTTACCCAGTCTGCGAGAGAACTGGCGCAACGAGCAGGGATACGTCTGATAGACGGCCATGAGCTTGCGCGACTGTCTATAAGGAGCTAGGTCGGGAGGGATATGAACAGAGGTCTTAGAAAGTTTGTTCTCATCGTGGCGTTCTTGGTTGCTTTTGAAGGGTTCGTATTTCTTCGCTGGACATTCTTCAACGGTCCCAAGCCATCGCTGCACGATTGGCAGACAGGACTCGGGATACTAATCGCACTCTGGGCGGCAAGCAAGATTGCGGGTTGGTTCGAACAAAGAGAGGCACGCGATAAGGAAATCGCCGCAAGAATCCGCGACATAGACGTTCGCGTCGAGGCGCTCTATAAATGGGGCGGATTGTGTTCTTCAGAGCATGACGGGGAGGAGAACGACGACTGGGAATGGGAACTTGACGACGAAACCAAGGCAGAGATTACCGAATATAGAAAGGGTATAAGAGAAGGGGACAGGACTTCCCGGCATAATCTCGGCGTCACCTTCTGGAACCGCGCGATGCCTTACTACAACGCACATACCGACGACGGCTATCGAGAGGCAATTCGTTGGCTCCGCAAAGCGGCAAGTCTGGACTATAGTTGCGAGAACACACTTGGTGACGCCTACATTAAATTGCAAGACTACGACGAGGCGATGTACTGGTACCGCAGGAGTTTCAAGCGAGGGGGAAGCCTCGTATGGATTGCTGAGAGCGACATCGCCGACATGTATGCCGAGGGGCAGGGGGCATCACAGAACCATGCTGAGGCAGCAAGGTGGTGGGACAGAGCCGCAAAGCACGGCTCAGACTGGGCTCACTATAAATTAGGCAAGCTGTATGCCGAAGGTGCAGATGGTGTTGAAAAGGATAGGCGCAAGGCGTACTTCCACCTATATATCGCATCGTCCGCCATCGGACAACACGGGCAACAGGCATCCTGCATCGAGTTGCGTGAAAAAGTTGAAAAAGAGCTAGGCGAGTACTTCGTCTTGCAAGAGAAAAAGAGGGCGGAAGAATGGCTTGCAGCTAAGAAGGAAGTTGCTCCCCGAAAAGTCCAGCCATTACCGCTACCAGAGTAAAAGAATGGGTTTGGTGAGCCAATCCCAGCCATCTCTGGTTCTACTCAGGCTGGTTATCGCGAGACAATGCGGTTCAAGTCGTCACCGGGGTAGTAAAAATGCACCGTGTCCTCCTATGGAGACGCGCCCCGTGCGGTGTTACCGTTGGGGCGGGCGAATGCACAACAGTTCAAGAGCACTCTTGAGTTCATCCAGCGAAAACGTGTAGTTGGTATCGTAGGCAACAAAGTCGGGTAAATTCGCCGGATATTTTTCAAGGAATGCGGCGTTGCTTTGTGCCTTCAAATACTCTGGCCGCTGTACGAAAAAGGAATGCATCCCCGCAACGATATTCGCAGCATCCATTTCGTCTGTGCACCCTTTAACCTGTGTTTTATACATCAGGAGCGCGGCTTCATCCTGATCTAACCTCTCGTCCTTTTTGCGTTGACGTTCGGCTTCCTTCCTCGCCTCCTCTCGTTCTTCTACGCGTATAACACGCACGTCCGCCGCTCGTTGTTTGCGTTCTTCAAGCCAATGTTCCCATCCAGCTTTCAACACTCCAAGAAACCAAGTGCCAGCCGTGCCCGCAATTGCACCGACAGAAAATTGAGACCAGTCCATGCCCACCCGTCGCCTTCCGTTCCCTGAAGCCATGTTGCTGGCCAAGCCTAGTCCTGAGAGTTCATTCAATCCCGTCGATGAACACCAGAGTAGACCATGGTATTACAGAGCTGATTTGACCTACACCGCTGGCCAGCCTGATGTCCACGGTCTTGGTATCTTCATTGGCTGCGATTACTTTGAAGACACCATTGAGTCCGATAGCACCGACACGCTCACCTGCTTTTGGAATTCGTCCAACAAAGAGAGCGGGGTCTCTGTACCTTATGCGGATTATTGCATCCACTGACAGGGTACATCGCCTTCCGATTTTGCGGCCCTTGGGACTCCCTTCGTCTCCCCGACACGACAACCGGATGCTCTTCTCAGCAACGTAATTGCGTATCATTTCGCCAAGTTCCCGGTCGAACTCATATCCACCACGTCGGCAGCAGGGATTACCGCAAGCCATCAAGCCGCCTTCGTAATGCATGTGGAACCTTCCGGTGCGTTTTGTGACCCCGAAATCCGACTCGGTAAATTCGACAACCGCTTCCTCAACCGTTGGGAACACGTTCTCGAACGTATCCAGATGCCCGAAAACCCTGCGTGACCTGTCCATGACTTCGCCCATGTTCGTTCTCCGATCTCAGCGCCCGCCTTGTTTACTCGATCTGGCTGCTATGCTAAGAGAATTCAGGAGATATGGGAAGGCATGAAAAGCAATAACAATAACGAAGCCATAACACACGTCGCAATGCCAGAGAGACAGGCTCCGATCTTGATCGACGCAAAGCACGCTTCGCAAGTGTTTCTGCCACCGGGAAACGCGGAGGGATATGTTTCCTTGGACGCTGACGCACCCGCGATTGAAGTGAGGCGAGTGCAGCCGAAGTCGATCATTGATGCGCTCAAGAACCACAAACAGCGTCAACAATTCCAGAAGGAATATGGCACGGCATGGAACGGGTTGCTGGAACTGCTTGCGTTGGTAGAGCGCATGAACGCAGGGGACTGGTCACCAATTATCGCTGTAGATGCAGCCGATGCAATGAAGCAGTTGTCCGCCCTATTAGACCTGAGTCCTGCGGGCTGGTTTGTCGAGGAAGATCAAACACGAATACTGTCATTGAGGTCGGCTTCGGATAATAAGCAAAGATTGACGATAGATATTGGGGAACTCTCGATCAGCCCAATTGGCGAACCGCAGGTTCACAAACCTGCTTCTCGTCTCCATCCTGTAGCAACAGGTGGCGGCAAAACTACGGAGGGGACAATCTCTGCCAGTGCAGTAGTCAAGACAGCCGCCCTTGCCTTTTCAGAAGCATTCACAAAGGGGATGAGCAAGGCGCGGTTTGTCGTTTGGTGGTACGCGGTGACCAAGAGATTCGTCACGGGACTCTATTGCCCGGACACGATGACCGCTCTTTATGCTTCGGTTCTCTCGGCCATTGGAACATCTGGCGGAATTGGCGTCTGCCAAAATCAAAAGTGCAGAACTCCGTTCATTCGTTCCCGGTCAAAGCAGCTCTATTGCTCACACAGATGCCAAGTTGCAGCGGGAATGAAACGCTACCGGGAGAACCTCGAAAAGGTAGCGAAGCCAAAATCCAAAACCACGACCAAGAATAAGAACAAGAAACTCACAGGGAGGAAATAGCGATCTCATCGTCCGCAGCTCTACCACCGGAAAAGTTAGGGAAGGTCACGCTCCAGAGACCACCGCCAACGTGGTGCAAATAGTTATGCGCCAGTCCCGCACGTTCATCCTTGGGCACAACCCTCCACACGCCGCCCGTTGTAATCGCTCTGGGCGCGTTACGTGGTTTCAGGAGATCGATGGGATGCGGGTTTTGGGTTTAGATTCCCGAGAATGAAGCCCGCCCGCGATCTGCACGTCATCCCCGAAGATGTCCACCACCCCTCCTGACGTCCACAACTATTCGATGGGAGATTCGCGGGACGCAGTCTCAGCGTGAATTCCGGGGCTCAGCGCCGGACTGCAGGAGTGTCCAGCGCCCGCCTACAGAGGGCTCCGGGGCACGCTGTAGCCTCGCGGCGGAGTCGCGGTACCCAGAGGCTCTCGACCTGTGCCTTTCACAAGATGCCGGGCGCTGGTGGCCGTATGGGCTCAACGTCATCATCCCCGTAGGTCGCCACCAACTACTTTCTCTTGGTGATCAGTGATCACAATCCAGACAGCATACTCACACGCTGGTGCACAGCTTGCAGGTCGGCAGTTTGCAGGGACACGTAGCGAGACGTCATAAACAGCGTGGTATGCCCAAGGACTCGTTGCAGATGGAGGGCTGACCCACCGCGCTTGAGGTAGAACGTTGCAAAGCTATGTCTAAAGCAGTGCACCAAGCGTCTAGGGTGCTTGATGCCAAGGTTGTCGAGCATGTGCCCCAATGCATGATGAGCGTTCCGTATGCTCACCACCATCCCCTGCTGAGTCCCAAACACGAGGTCGTGCTTGACCTTCTGCTTCCATTGATAAAGATACCGTCGCAGCTCGTACGAGAATGGGATTACCCGCTCCTTGTCTCCCTTGCCTCGGACAGTGAGCAGGAGATTATCAAAATCCACCTGCGCCCATCTCAAGGTAAGAAGTTCGCTGCTTCGGCATCCCGTATCGGCGAGAGTGAGAGCCAGTACCTGAGCCCGCGTCCTAGCCCACTTCCGAGGCTCCTGTGGCTTCCATTTTGCAATGAGCTTGATGTCGTCCTCAGAGTACAGGGCGTAGACACGCTGAGGCTCCTTGAGCTTCCCTAATTTCAGAGGAGAGCCCAACCACCGGAGGTAGGCGTTGACGGCGCGAATACGATTGTTGACGGAGGTGGCAGCCAGACCGGACTCCCGCATCTTCACCACGAACTCGGTGAGGTCAGATTGTGTCGGGTTGGGAATCTGAAGCCGGGTAAAAGTTTGTCGATACCACTCAAGAGTGGATTGGGAGACAGACTTGAGGTATTTCCGCTCCCGCATAAACTGCTCAAATTTGGCGTCCATTTCATCTCCTAGACAGAGGGTCGCAAGGAGTAAAATTGGAAACCGAAATTGTCGCTAAGTACTTTAGAATCAGGTATATGGTAGGAGCGGCAGGACTCGAACCTGCGACCCTCTGCTTAGAAGGCATGTTACAGGCTTTTTCACCGCTGCTGAAAACAGACGACTTGGTTAAATTCTTCAATTAGATACCGTCTTCTACCAGCCAGCCTGCTTTGATATGGATTGATACGCTCGCATATCAGGAGGAGGCACAAGAACGGGCACAGTGGAACCTGTCGCCCCACTTTGGATGGATAGCATCACCTTCTCGGGTATCGGCTCGTGTAATAGGCCTCAGATTTCCCAGTCTTCCAATTGGGCACGGATGCAAGGTCGTCGGCCACTTCTTCAACCACCGTACGAAGCTCAAGCGGTTCCAGCCACCTTTGGGGAATCTGTCTTATCCCATGGATGCACCCAAGCAAATTGCCTGTAATGCTTCCCGTTGAATCACTGTCACCGTCGTGGTTCACGGCCAGCACTACACCTGATTCGAAATCCCTTGCACACAGGGCACAGTAAAGGGAAATTGCTAGTGCTTCCTCCGCAATCCACCCTTCCCCAAGCTTCCGAACGGCATCTGGCGAGTTTGGCTCGGATACGGATAGGTGTTCGGCCAATTCGATGGCGGCCAGCGTTTCTTGATGCCAATCATGCTTACAAAGCTCGGCTTTGGCGGTGCCTATTGCCTCGCTCAAGGTTGTGCCGCGAAGCAGAAGTGCCACGATTGCCGCAAAGACTCCTGCCGTCAACTGCCCTGTTGGGTGCCCGTGGGTAATGCCTGCAATGTCAGTGGCAACTTGGAACGTCCGCTGAACCTGCCCATCATCATTAATCCAATGAAAGAAAAACATTCCAACGGGGGCGACCCGCATAATCCCGCCGCAACCTTTACTTTGGTTGGAAGCCACCACACCAGTCATACGGCGCAAAGCCGATATGCAGGTTGAGCCGGGCGCACGTCGGCTAAACAATTCACGATTTGTTATCAGCCAACCTGATTCGTTCGTGGGGCCGCTGCCAGAGGAGTTGCTATAACCCTGCGTACGAAGCCAACGCAGATAGGAAGCTGCCGTTGCTCGTACGAATGCGGATTTCACGTCACGTTTGCCTGTCACAACCCAAGCCCGTAACATTCCCTCGGCAGTGAACAGGGCCATCTGCGAATCATCCGTGATTGCACCTAGCCGTCCGTATGCTGGCACAAAATCCTGAATGCCACAGCTTCCAAACTGCCTCAAGATTTCGGAACGGTGCATGAACTCCACAGGAGCGCCGAGGGCATCCCCCACTGCACCACCGATGAGACAGCCACGGAACCGTTCGTTGAACTGAGAATTAGCGGGAACATACGTAAGGTTTTTCATGTCCATTTAGGCGGCACCGATGGAGTGTGCTCTCAATTTTGATGATATTGAACCTTCATTTTCGTGGGCGTGTGATAATTCTGCCTGCGATGGACAATCTCTCCCCTGAAGAGCGAAGCAGGCAAATGGCATTGGTGCGTTCGAAGAACACAAAGCCAGAGATGCAGGTTCGTCATCTGGTTCATGGTATGGGATATCGATATCGGCTCCACAAAGCGGAATTGCCGGGCAAGCCCGACTTGACGTTTCCCGCACGGAAGAAAATCATTTTTGTTCATGGCTGCTTCTGGCACGGGCACCACTGCAAACTTGGCAATCGTGTTCCCAAGACGCACACCAGCTACTGGGTTGGCAAGATTTGTCGGAACTGCGAACGAGATGGTGTATTGCTTCGGCAGCTTCGTAGGATGGGATGGCGATGCCTTATCGTCTGGGAGTGTCAGCTATCGAAACCAAATGTGCTCGTGAACCGAATAAAGCGATTTCTGGGATGAACTGAGCCTTCGCCTTCGCTGATTTCAACCTGAACACGACCTAAATTCCCCCCTTCTGCATTGCCCCCGTTCAAAGTACAATCCCGAACAGCGACACACCTCTGACATTCTCAACCGAGTCGCTACTTGGGATGGAAATGACAACTGAAACCTTCGAGAGCCTTCTGACGGCTGCCGCAGCGAAATTAACAAAGGAAATTAGGAAAGACACAAACCTTCATGTTCCACGAACCTTCGAGGATAGAGCGCGTGAGGTCTTACGTGGTCTGGCTAAAGAGAGCGGAATCAAGGTGGACGAGGCCCGTCCGCAGACCTTCCCCGACATCGTTCTGAATGCCTTTGGGGTTGAAGTCAAGGTGGCGAATAAGGATACATGGCGGAGCGTTGCTAATAGCGTTTTTGAAGGCACAAGGAATCTTGACGTAAAGGAAGTCTATGTTTTGTTCGGCAAAATGGGCGGTGTGCCAGAGGTACGATGGGGTCGCTATGAAGACTGCGTGATGCACGTCAGGACCTCGCATGTTCCTCGATTTGAGGTGGAGATTGGCGCTAAACAATCTCTCTTCAAGAAGTTTGGAATCACATACGACAAGTTCTGCGAACTTCCCGAAGAGGAGAAGATGCAGCACATTCGGAAGTATGCCCGAGGTCGATTGAAAGATGGAGACCGTTTGTGGTGGCTCGAAGATACCTCGGAACCACAGCATACTTTGCCGCTGGAGGTTAGGCTTTACATGGGGCTATCGCAGGCGGAGAAGAAGAAGTGCAGAGCGGAAGCCGCACTACTTTGTCCCCAAGTCGTCAAGCCTTCTCGTGCAAAGAAGAAGTACGATGATGCTGCCCTCTACTTGCTTACCTACCGTGGCGTGCTTTGCTCCCAAGTCAGAGACCTATTTTCGGCAGGGAGTGTTGCATTGAAGAGCAACGAAAAACGGGGTGGAATCTACATTATGCGTTCACTGGCAGACCTTGAGAGCGAGATGAAGAGTGCTGCGAAAAAGTTGGAGGATGCCCTTTTCGTGGAATACTGGGGAAAATCTGTGCCGCCCGAAAAACGAATCAGTGAATGGCTGACCCGTGCCGACAGCTTTGCTACCGATTGGAAGCCGTCAGAGTGCATGTTCTTGAAGAAAAAAGGGTAGCTCCAATGAAGAGCTACCGAATAATTCGATTTACGAAGAACTTCTAAGTGAGGCACTTTAAAACAGCATTAGCGATATGCCATGCCAGGACAGGTGGCACGGCGTTGCCGACCTGCCGTTCGGTTTCTCGGAGTTTGGCGTCGAAGATGAACGAATCTGGAAACGTCTGAAAGCGAGCGGCCTCACGCATCGATATTCGACGCGGAAGTCGATAGTGGTACTGGATGTTTCCGTGGCATTCGGCTCGGATGGTATAAGCAGGTCGGTTGGCAATGAGTTTCCTGTTGCCCTGCTCGGGGCTTCGGTTAGCGCGGCTCCACACGTGATTTATATCGGGAGCTTCCAAAACTGCCTCTAAATCTTCGATGGCATCCTTCGCTGTCATCCACTGTTCTTTTGGCCGAACTGCGACAGGGGGAATGAAAGGTTTCGTCTTCTTTGATGTTCCCACAATGATTACCCTCTCGCGGGTCTGGGGAACTCCATAGTCTGGAGCCATATAAAGCTGGTAAGAAACTGAATATCCTAGCTCTCCGAAATCCTTCATCACCTGCCGAAGCGACTGCTCGTTGTATTTCATGAGCAATCCCTTCACGTTCTCGGCAATGAACACCTTCGGTTTCGTCCTTCTGATGCCCTCTAGCATCGCTTTGTAAAGACCGCTCCTCTTGCCATTAACCCCTGCCTTCAATCCGTTAACGGAAATGTCTTGACAAGGAAATCCGCCCACCAGAATATCGGCCTTCTTTGGCATCGAGTCGATTGCTTTCCACACATCGCCGCAATGGATATGCTCTCCAATGTTGCGGCGATAGGTTCGGCAAGCAGCCTCATTGATTTCGTTGGCCCAAACAATATTGAAGGGAAGACGGGGGTAGTCGCGCCCAAAGATTTCAAAGCCGCCGAGTAAGCCAAAATCCATGCCACCGCAACCAGAGAACATCGAAACTACGGTGAACGTTCCTTCTGGGAAGCGTTCCTTTTGAGCTTGAGCCTTGACGATGCCAGTCTTTCCGTCGCTCGTGGTCTGAGTTGATAGCTCAGGAACTTCGAAAGGCAACGAAACTTGCGGGTTTTCGATGAGATGCTGCGATTCGCTCAAAAGGACACCCAATTCTCTTTCTGTGAAAAGTCGTCTTCCGTTGCGGTCTTTGAAATGCGTGTCGGTTAATCGTCCCTGCTTTAGCCATCGGAAGTAGGTTGCCCGACTGACCGAAGCATGTGCGAGAGCTTCCGCAATTGGGTAGAGCGTTCTACCTTCGATTGTCAGTGGCATAAATGGCGTCCCAATACGTCTTGAGACGCCATGATACAGCATTCAGGGTTGTGGAAATCAGTTCACTGCTTCAGCGCCATGAAGTTGCATCACCTCTTGGTGCCCGCTGTTCTCCACACGAGCGATAGCAACGGCAGGTTCAACATCGGTTGACATCATGATTTGTAGGAGGGCAGGAGCGTATTGCTCCGTCAGCGCCCAGCACGCGAAAATCACCCGTTTAATCTGTTCATCGGTCAGTTCAGCGTCATACAGGGGCATATCCGCTCGAAGCCGTAGCTCACCGTCATCCGAATCCATTTCCAGTCTGGCAAATTTTAGATTCCAATTGGCACGGCTGAGGCCTTCGTACATCGCGGCACGTCGTTCAACGGGGATGAATAGGCCGATATTGGCACATGCCGTGAAGGTGGATTTGGTGGCCGTCACTCGAATTCGAAATCCGAGGGTTTCACACCTTGCTTGAATAAAGAGGTCGTCGCCTTCAATGGTAGAGGTTACATCCCGCTTCAGTAAGAATTCCTGAACTCGATTCAGTAGCTGCATCGTTGTTCTCCTCGAACTATAGGGGCGAGGCAATCGAGCCATCCTCTCAATCCTTGGGAATGAGAACTGACCGAGGGGCACCCGCCACGCTCACCAGGAGGAAAAAAGCATGTTCGAATCGTTCTGGAGTCCGAATGGCAAGAAGCTTGGTTCAATCCGCTCAACGGGGCCATCGAAGGCCAACGTCTATGACGGACAGGGGAAACCGTTGGGAACCGTCGATAGGCAAGGCACGTTCGATTTGGCAAAACGGCGAATTGCCAACAAGCCACTTCCCGGCCTGCTGATTAGGAACAACCTGCCGAAGAGGTAGAAGGGTGGGGCAGCGGTTTCGTTATCGCTGCCTACAACCTAAGCGGGTGGCGTTCGGCAAGCAAATCCACGGTAGGGTATTTGATAAAAGCCGTTATCCATTTATTCGGGAAAGCTCCAAGGATATATGGATGCTGGTCAAAGGCGAAAACGGATTACACTCCTCGTCCACGGGGGAGCTATGGTTAGAAGTTGCATTTCTAACAGGGTCGAAGTTTCAAAAAAATTGACAAAATTCCGATACCCCCTTCTATGGCGAATTGAAAATGCATTCTGTTTAAGCAAGGGTGGAGAAGCATTTTGTCAAAATCAAATTGCTTTTGTATCCGCTGCACTTGAGAGCACATCCCCTCCAATCCGCCACAACACCTGTAATCGTTGGCACGTTAAGAATAGGAGGAGTGATGGCAAAGAAGAAAGTAATAGCTGCACGAGTTTCGTTCCAATGGAATCGCTTGCAGACCATGTGGAACGCTGGGAAATCTTATCTTGAAATGGCGAAGGCTCTGGATTCCCATTTCAATGAACAAGGCAATGACCCAACCAAGGCTACAAGGGCACGAATCAGCATCGCTGTGAACAAGGGAATCCGTATCAATGGAAAGCTGGTTCGCTTTAAACGCCGCTCCAAGGCTCCTGTTGAAAAGAAATCGAAGGCCATGTCCGTGAAGGTTAAGAAGGTGCCAGCCATGACCGTTCCCAAGAAGAAGTCGAAGGCTACGGGCAAGAAAGCTGAAACGAAACCAGCGGCCACGGTCAAGAAGGTAGCACCCAAGAAGGTCACGTTGAAGAAATCGGCCATCAAGCCGAAGGCAATACCTACCGTTGAAAGAGCAACAAAAGAGGTAGAGGCCGTTGCCATGAATCCCAAGGATGAATCCGTGGCCTCACCTCAGCCGTAGCATGGCATCTCCCGAACACCCAGCAGGAGTCGGCATTTCTGGTGGGTGTTCGGGTTTAGCCACTCCCTTGAATCCAGTAGGCCCCGTTCTTAGCCCACAAATGGCCTCGGGCGAGTTGGTTCATTCCCAGTGAACCCTTGCCTCCATACGTTATGGCATAGGCCCTCAGGCCGTTCTGAACGATTTATAGAAGCCGAGTCATAGGATTGCTTCACTGGAGAACCGAAAACCGTTCCAGTGGCATTCAGGCTCCATTGGTGAACATCAGGGGAACCATGTCGTTCGGCCAATCTACCGATTCTCGTGCTCGGCAAGGCAACGTTATTCATAATTGAAGTTCAGCGTGGAGGTGTGGGGGTGGTCTTGCCTATGGCAATCTTGTTGTTGTGTCGAGTTTCATGGGAACAACATACCCTTACTTATGATTACTGGTGCTGTTGAAGGATGTTTCTATTGTCATCACCTAGTGATTGCTCATCCATATAGTAATTAACAACAACCCATTGTTACTTTGTTTATTAGGTTGTCGCATATCTTTGTAATGTATGGCTGTCCTTCAATTATGAATAACGTTGCGTTCTATTAGACGGCTCCGCTGGTAGTATTTACCTGTTTTTCTTCTTGAGATAAAAATAAACCCGCTCCATCATCCCCTGCACCTCGGGTGATTGGGGTAGATATACATTGACGAAACAGATATGTGGCTTCTGTTCCTTCGCAATCTCGATTGGAGGCAAGTAGAGAAGTGATTGTGGATTCCCTGAAAAGGGTCTTGATGCACTCTTGAAATTACTTTATGAAGTTGAAACTGCTGGGAGGAATTGATTTTCTGGAAGTCAATATGCCCGGCCCAATTAATCCTGATGTTTTCGAACTGATGAATTCGAAGAAGCTCGGAACCAATAATACGCAGTCGTGCTATGAGCGAATGATTGACCTACAGGAAATAGGATATCCGCTTGTGTATCACGACAACAACCGATGGAACGGAAGAGGCAAGCTCCAAGTTAAGAGCATTGGAGAAATGGGATTTGCCGAAGTTCTTATCGCTTTGGCTTGGGTGCATGAGGGTAATCCACTAGAACTGGAAATCATGCGGCTTGATGTCAGGGTGGACGTGGATTATCCCGTGGGTTACTTCAAGGAACATGCTCGGATTCCGTACAAGCGAAATAAAGGTGAATTCGCCTGCCTGAAGCACAAAGAATCCAATGCAAAGCAAGTCGAGACGCTGGAAATAGGCAAACGTCCGAGCCTTTGGCGTTTCTACGATAAGGTCGCTGAGCGTAAGCATAAGTACAAAGTGTTGTGCGCCCAAATGAAGAAGGCTGGAAAGGCAGTAGTTCCATTCGAAGAGCTGTACGGGCATTCCAAATCAGGGGTAGTCCTCACCCGTGTGGAACGCCAGTTCGGTGGCCGTGGGATTCCCGAAGAGGTCAGCAATATGGAAAAGCTGATTTGTAATGCTGATTCCTTTAAGCCGTTTGAAGGAATTGATTTTCTGGAGGCAACAAAGAAGCCTGTTGCCTCTGTAGATGTACCACTAAGGAAGCGCATCGTTGGGACGTGGCTTGCTGATGAAGTTCAAAAGGTGGGAAGGCAAGAGTTGGAATCAATTATCCGAAAGAGTGAGGGTTCGAACGCTTATCGCTTTTTCAAGGAATTTGGCCATTACATGTCAACCAGCCCGCTTGAACCACCTGATTTGAATGGGATGTTTCAAGCCGAGTTTCATAAGCAGCTAAACTCATAAACGGAGCAGGGGTGCATCAGGAAGTTGTCTTTTGCACCCCTATAACCTTAATCGGCATCCACCAATAATTCGTCCGTGCAATCCATTGGTTCATCGTCGTCGCAGGCACAATCATCAAGTTGAGTTGAAGCACTCACGGGAACCTGACTATTCTTGCTCATTTCACTTTTTACTTGGTCAACCCGCCGTAACGTCATCTCGATGGATTCAGAATCGCTGTCAATGGCGATGATTCTCCGACCCGCCTTAAGTGCAGCGGCAACCGTAGTGCCTCCACCTGCAAACGGCTCACACACGAGGTCTCCGTTTTCAGATAGATACTCAATAATCCAACTGAATTCGTCTTCACTCTGGCCCCATTCATGCCAGTTTTTATCAACACCACCGCCTTTGATTACGTCCTTCATGGAACGCCCCGTGTAGGTGCCTTTGGTGTACCAGAGCATAGGTTTGTAGCCTACCTCTACACGTTTTGATTGTATGTAGGCTGCTTGCCCTGTGTTGGTAACAATCAGGGGCCAATGCCATGTGAGGTGCTTGCCTAAGTCGTTCATGATTTGCGGAAGGTGGTACTGGCCGACCATGGCTACAAGCGAGCCACCATTTCTTAGTTTCTTCGCGGCAAACTCTCCAAGCTTGTCGAACACCCAAAGGCTTTCTTTCAGGTATGGCGGGTCACAGAGGATTAGGTCTACTGAGCCATCCTCAATCTGGTCGGCCACCTCGCAGAAGTCGCCAAGAATTAAACGGTAATCCTTGCCCTCTTTTGGAAGTTGGCAAATGCGGGAGAGGGTGTCCTGACGCTTAACAAGCAGTTTGGCTTTGGGAACAGAATCGGCTTCACCAGAAGCAAGCTTCGTGGCGCATAAGATTTGCTGCTGATGTGGCCCTTTGACCCTCGCCAGCTTCGACAAATCATTCATGCTATCCGCGAACGGCGTATCCCGAAGGATGTCCCTTGCTTCCTGTGGCACCTTGCCAATGCGAACATAGCGTTGAATCGTGGTGTCCGATAGGCCAGTTTTTTCCGCAACGAATTTACAAAACGGCTTTTCGGCTTCCTCGGTCTTAATCCCGCCTGTGTACTGGTTTCCCCTTTTTCCACCATGCTTCTTTGAAGGATGCAGGGCCTCGTAGATTCCCTTACGCATCCCGAACTGCTCGGCCTTCTCCAGCACAGTAAGGGGCTTGTGCTCAAAGTTCTCATCAATCTCAGCAAGGGTGGCTTCCAGTGCGGTAAGGGGAATGATGCTAGCTGGAATCTCCTTCCACTCCATCAACTTACAAGCGGCCAACCTGCGTGCCCCACACACTAGGCGAAGGTTGGGCGTAAGAACGATGGGTTGAAGAAGGCCAACCGTTTCGATGCTTTTTGCCAAGTCGGTCACATCGCCTTCTTGCCTGTTCCTAGCAACTACTTGAATGTCGGCAATGCAAACGGGGTGAACGGCATTGGGTGAAATCCCGAAGAACTCGGCTTCTGATGCGATATGTAGCAGCGGTGGTGGTTCGATTGACATGTAATCCATTTCAGCGGCCCCAGTTGGGCTGCCAATATGGGCGGGAATCGCATAGTCTCCTCTCAGATTGGGCAGCTTGCCAGATTCGGAGCGTTTGGGTGGATTCGCTGATGGATGCCAGATTCGAACTGTCATTGTGATTCGATTTGAGCACAAAGCACGTTGGTTGAGTAGCACATTGTTCCGATGCATACCGCGTCATACCCATTTGAGAGGAGAACACGCATTTTCCGCCCCTGTCTGCAAGTTCGGTGAATGAACAGCCGAACAGACGGAGTCAACATGCGGAACATTCAACCGAAGTTCTTTTCTGTAAAAGAAGCAGCAGGCCTACTGGGGCTGGCCGAAGTCACTATTCGTGTTTGGCTTGCCCAGCGCCGTTTAGAGCACGTACGGATGGGAAGGGCTGTTCGGATTCCTGTTGGGGAAATCACCCGCCTTGTTGAAGAAGGCACCACACCCGCCCAGTCGTGGGGAGGTCGGTGATGGCGGTCTACAAGCGTGGGGATTTTTGGCATTACAAATTCCGATTCAATAATCAGGTTGTTCGGGAGTCCGCCAAGACAAAGAGCAAGCGTGTAGCCGAGGCGGCGGAACGGGAGCGTCGGCATCAGCTCCAACTCTCGTACAACTACATCCCCAAGAAAAAGATGGCTCCGCTCTTCAAGGTTGCTTCAAAGCAGTGGCTTGAGACAAAACGTGCGTTAGCTACGAAGACATATAACGGCTACAAAGACCGCACAGCAGCAGTCACGGCTATCATGGGAAACAAGCTTATCTGCGACATTAATGAACAGGAAATCGCAGGTTATCAGCAGAAACGCTTGGGAACGGGGCTATCTGGGCGTACTGTCAACTTCGAACTGGCTTGTATCCGTGGCACCTTAAAGCTTTATCGGATGTGGGGGCAACTTTCAGATGGAGTCAAAGCAGTTCGTGAAAATCGGGGTGTAGGGAAAGCGCTGTCGCTCGAAGATGAAGGCAAAGTGCTCCAGGCTGCCGCAAAGAACGTGTCTCCTGCAATCTATCCAATGTTGGTTCTTTCCCTAGACACTGGCTTACGGGCATCGGAGGTTCGTTCATTGCGCCGTGGAGATATCAAGCTAATCGAAGAAGGGGGCGTAATCAGGGAGGGCCAGCTTGTTGTCCCCAAAAGCAAGACTGATGCGGGCAAGGGGCGCGTCGTTCCGTTCACAGGTCGGGTGTGTGGTGTGTTATCGATGTGGTTCGGAAGGTTTGGCAAGCAACCAGCATCGAGCTACGTCTTTCCCCACCATTGTGTTGCATATCCCAAAAAAGGCGGAGTCGCCAACATCTACGACATTGATTTCAGTCGGCCAATTGGGGAATGGAAGAGTGCATGGCGCAGGGTGTTGAAGGATGCAGGGGTGAAGTACCGTTGGCATGACCTGAGGCATACATTTGTATCGCGGCTGGCCGAAAACTCAGCTATATCGGAGCAGACCATTCGTGAGATGGCAGGGCACGTAAGCAAAGAAATGATGCAGCGCTACAGCCACATCCGCATTGAAGCCAAGAAAGATGCAATCGCGAGTTTGGAGCGGGGAAACACGAACCAAGGCACCCACCTAGTCAAATCACATCAGAAATCAGTTGGGCAAGCGAACTAACCCAATTCTGGAAGACCTGACGATTCAGGTCTTCCAGCGTCATTAGCCGTGTAGAAGTCGAAGTGACCCACCGAAGGAATCACCAAAATCATCTCGGAATCCATCAACATTGGCTAGGTACGCGGAAATACAGGCAGAATCGTATTTCTGTAGGGGGTGGGTCACATTATGTGGCACAAAGCCCCTCTTCTGAAAAATTGGCTACGTTGTAAGTGATTGAATCTAAATGGTAGGAGCGGCAGGACTCGAACCTGCGACCCTCTGCTTAGAAGGCAGATGCTCTATCCAACTGAGCTACGCTCCCACTTGACTTGAGCTGGCGCTCAAATCCATTTTAGCTGAGTTCTCAG
>Ga0181525_10001381_pt1 | contig 20717 bp, 19 predicted proteins | sample PEATcosm2014_Bin_48_FD_121100 | JGI IMG/M metagenome (GOLD analysis project Ga0181525, IMG submission 121100) | Peatland microbial communities from MTU Mesocosm Facility, Houghton, MI, USA - PEATcosm2014_Bin06_10_metaG | ecosystem: Environmental > Terrestrial > Soil > Wetlands > Peat | place...
AGGGCCGGGATGGCGATCGCCGACATCGACCTGGTGGAGATCAACGAGGCGTTCGCGGCCCAGGTCATCCCGTCCTACACCGAGCTCGGGGTGGAGCTCGACCGGCTCAACGTGAACGGGGGGGCGATCGCGGTCGGGCACCCGTTCGGCATGACCGGGGCCCGCATCACCACGACCCTGCTGAACAGCCTGCAGTTCCACGACGCGACCACGGGCCTGGAAACCATGTGCGTGGGCGGCGGCCAAGGCATGGCGATGATCTTTGAACGGCTGAGTTAAATTCTGGTAACGCCAGGGGGTTGCAAGGCGGCCTCCGGTAAGGCACTCTCAGGACAGGAGCAGATTCCATGGAGGTGCAACTTGTCGCTGACTCACTCACCGCATCTGCACAGTAGTCTCATCGCTCGCATCCCGGTCGTAACCGGGCGCGACCTTGCTGAGTGGTTCAGCCGACTTGAATCTGGCCCCGCGTTCCTGCGCCGCGAAGAGCGCGCGACCTGGCTCGCGGACGATACCGGCATCTCCCATGGCTACGCCTACGCGATCGTGCACGAGTACGAGATGCGCCGGCGGCTGCGCCTGAACGGCGCCTGACCTCTACCTGTCGTAGCTCTTGGCGGGTGGCTGGTTCATGTCCCGTCCTGGGCTGGGTTGTGGCGCGCCCGATTTTGGCTTGCCTTGCCCGGCTCCGGTGCAGGCGCTTCCGCCCGGCCTTTGTGCCGGGTTCTCCGCTTCTTGGTGCTGACCCCTGCGCGGCGGACACCGCAGATACCGCGAGGCGACATATCGGGATTTAACTGGCTATGCGGACTTATATGCCAGGCATAAACTCTCGCGCACCGCTATGACCGGCCGCCCGGATTGAGGGCGGGAGTCGTCGTTGATCTTTGAGACCAATGTTCCAGGTGGGACTGCTTTAGACAAACGACGTTGCGGACCTGCGACGTTGATCAGTGCCCCCGGTCGGAGTCGAACCGACACTGTGGACCCTTTTAGGGGGCCGGCCTCTTCCCTTGGGCTACGGGGGCGGCACCATATTACCGCTCATGCAATTGCCTAACCGAGGAGTGACAAAGACCTCTTGCATAATTTTGCGCATCCTGGCCGCCGTTTTCGGACAGAAATGCAGAGCGTAGTTAATTACATGATCGACATTACTTTAAGTAACCGGACGGGTGCGGTTGGGCCATCGAGTCCCGCCTGTGCCCGGGCCCGGGTGAATACGGTATCCAGCATCTCCGGGGTGACGCGGCCGGTGAATGTGTTCTGCTGGCTCGGGTGGTAGCAGCCGATGAGCAGCACGCTGCCGGGGGGCTGCGCGCCGCTGTCAGGGGGCTGCGCGGCGCTCTCCAGCCGGACCTCGGCGCCGTGGCCGAAGGCAGGCCGCGGCCGGGGCAGCGCGAATCCGCAGCGGCCGAGCACCGGCCACATTGCCTGCCAGGCGAAACCGCCCAGGCAGACGATAACGCGCAGGTCGGCGGCCACCAGGCGCAGTTCGGCGATCAGCCATGGCGCGCATGAATCCCGTTCGGCCGGCTCCGGCTTATTGTCCGGCGGTGCGCATCGGACGGCGGCGGCCATCCGAGTGTCCAGCAGTTTCTGGCCGTCGCCGAGGGCCACGCTGGTCGGCTTTTCCGCCAGGCCGCACCGGTACAGGGACGCGAAAAGGAAGTCCCCGCTGCGGTCGCCGGTGAAGACCCGGCCGGTGCGATTCCCGCCGTGTGCGGCCGGCGCCAGGCCGACGATCAATATCCGCGGGGTGGCCGATCCCCAGCCGGGAATGGGGCGGCCCCAGTACCGCTCGTCCCGGAAGGAGCGGCGGCGGACCTCGGCCACCTGCTCGCGCCAGGCCACCAGGCGGGGGCAGGCCCGGCACACCGACTGCCGCGCGGTCAGCTCGGCCAGCATGCCCGCGTCCGCCGCCAGTTGCTCGACTTCGGCGCGGTCGCGGGCCACCGGGGTGTCGGGGCCGGCTGGATCGCACGGCCAGCTGCCTGGTTGGAACGCGTCCGTCATGGTCCCTCAGGAGGGGTTCGCGGCCAGCGACCAGGCGATGCCGTCGAGGATGTCGTGCTCGCTCACCAGGACCTCGCCGAACCCGAAGCGCGACATGATCCGGTCCAGCACGAGCGCTCCGGCGCCGATGACGTCCACCCGTCCCGGGTGCATGACGCCGATCGTCGCCCGGGCGGCCCGCGTCTGGGCCAGCAGGTCGGTGGTCACGGCGTGCACGTCGGCGGCGGACACGCGGGCGTGGTGGATGACGGCGGCGTCGTAGGCCTGCAGGCCCATCGCGATGCCCGCCACCGTGGTGACCGAGCCCGCCAGCCCGACCAGCGTCCTGGCCTGCCCGACCGGTACCGCCTCGGCCACCGTCTGCAGGGCGGCGTCGATGTCGGCGGCGGCCGCGGCGATCTGCTGGCCGGTCGGCGGGTCGTCGTGCAGGTGCCGCTCGGTCATCCGGACGCAGCCGATGTTGACCGAGACAGCGCTGTCCGCGGTTTCCCGGCCGAGGACGAACTCGGTCGAACCGCCGCCGATGTCGGCGATGAGAAAGGGGCCTTCGACGTCCTCGGACACGAGCTCCGCGGTCGCGCCGGTGAAGGACAATATTGCCTCCTGGGTCCCGGTGAGGACCTCGGGGACGATGCCGAGCTCCTCCTTGACCCGGCGGGTGAAGTCGGCGGCGTTGTCCGCGTCCCTGGTGGCGCTGGTCGCCACCATGCGCACCGCGGACGCGCCGGAATCGGCGATGATCGTCGCGTACTCGCGCAGCACCACGGCGGTCCGGGCGAGGGCCTCGGGCGCCAGCCTGCCGGTCTTGTCCAAGCCCTGGCCGAGCCTGACGATCTCCATCCGGCGGTCCACGTCGGCCAGCTCGCCGCGGCCGAGGTCGACGTCCGCGACGAGCAGGCGCAGCGAGTTCGTGCCGCAGTCCACGGCGGCCACCCGACGGGTCACCCGACGGGTCACCCGGCCGTCCCCGGCATGAATCGCTTCAATGGGCTCCTTGCTCGTGCTCGTGTCGCGCGCCCGGTGCGGGCCGGGCCCGGGGGCGGGCCGAGCCACGATGGAGACGGTCCGCGTAGGCCGCCGCCAGCGTATCGCGCAGCGCTTGCTCGCCGAACCGTTCGCCAATCCGGGCTCGGGCGGCGTTCGCCATGCGGATCGCGGCGCCGGGCCGGTCGAGCAGGTGCCGCATGGCGTCCGCCATCAGGTCCGGGCGCCGCGGCGGCACCAACAGCCCGGTCTCGCCGGGAACGACGACGTCGGATACCGCATTCACGGCGGTGGCCACTACCGGGACCCCGGCCATCATGGCCTCCACCACCGCCGTGGGCAATCCCTCGTATCGGCTCGGCAGCGCGAATACGTCGAACGCCGGCAAGATCTCTGGCACGTCCGCCCGTTCACCGGCCAGCATCACGCGGGCGGTCGGCTGCCTGGCGGCCAGGCGGCCGACACGGTCGGCCAGTTCACCGCTGCCAACCCAGACACCGATCACATCGGGCCGGCCGAGCTGGCGCAGGGCGGCCAGGAAATCCTCGGGGGCCTTCTGGTACGTGAGCCGGCCGACAGCGCCCACCACCGTGGCGTCGGCCGGAAGACCTAGCAGCCGGCGCGCCCGGTCTCTGGCCTCCGGCGCGCGGGCGGGAAGGCCCGCTCCCGGCCCGCTATCCACGGCCACCCCGATGGTCCGGATCCGGTCGGGCACCACCAGGCCGAGCCGCACGGCCTCGACCGCCACTCCGGTTCCGACGCACAACGCAACGTCGGTGATACGACCCAGCCGGCGCTCGATTGCCACGTAGGTCCAGCGCCAGGTGGGTGACTGAAACTCATGGAAGGGAAAGCCGTGATAGGTGTGGATAATCCGCGGTACCGAGACCCGGCGGGCGGCCGTGCGGCCGAGCGCCCCCGCTTTAGCGGTGTGCGTGTGCACAACGTCGAACCGGCCACGGCGAAGCAGCCCGGACAGTGCGTGCAGCGCCCGCACATCGGTGCGCGGATCGATCGGGGTGCGCAAGGTCGGCTCGAGGATCACCTTCAGGCCCGCCTGGGCCGCCTGATCGAGCAGGTGATTGCCGCTGCCGGTGATGATGGTGACCTGGAACTCATCGGGATCGAGCGCCTTCGCGCCGCGCAGCGCGAGCACGCCCGCGCCGCCCTCCAGTCGCGTGATGAGGGTTGCCACCCGCAACGGCTGGATGTTCATCCGCTTGCGCAGCCCGCCGAAGCGTCCGAGACCTCGTAGGACCAATAGCTGGGCAATCCGGCGTAGGGATTGGCACCCGATTCATCGGTAATGTAGACGTGCCCGGCTTGCCGCTGTGTGGCCAGCTTGAACGCGTTCGGGACGCTCGATGCCGGGGCGGCATAGATCGTGTCCGCGAACTTTGACGCGGGATACCTGTACGCCCAGTCCGGCGCCCGGAAAGAGACGTACTGAGCGTACGTGCCCTCGAACACCATCACCACGTCGCCGATTGACATGTAGGCCCGGTCCGGGAAATCGCCGGGGTTGAGCCAGACCGAAGAACCCGCATCATACTGGTGAATATAGCTGGCCAGCTGGCGGTAATAGGCCACCTGCTGCTGCTGTCCGGAGACCCGGTCGAGAAAGATATCGGTCACGCCGTACCAGGCCTGGTAATTCCTTACCTCCGTCTCGACCTGCGCGGCTGGCCGCTGGCCGTCGACAGTTGATATATAACCCAGTACGGTTACTCCCCTGGCCCTGGCCTGGCGGACTACCGCCTTGAAATGCGCAATCGGCGCGTCGCCCGCGCCTATCCCGGAGATATCCAGGATGATATCGCTGGGCGGCGGTTTGCTGTCACTGGCCTGCGCCCATAGGGCCGAAGAATAGAAATAGGCGGGAATCACCAGTTGCCGGCAGTACCGGGCGGCGGTGGCAGCGGTTGCCGGGTCCGCCGCCGAGCACCCCGACACGGCGGTCGCGGCCGACATCAGCAAGGCGAGCCACCACCACGCCCGGCCAAGGCGCCTGCTGGATCTCATTGACCTTGACATCTCAATTCCTGCTATCAATTGGCAAGCGGTCGTACGGGTTGGACCCGCCGCGCTCGGTAATATATACCGATGCCGCGTGTCGTTGCGTGGCAAGCCTGGCGGCCTCGCCGAATCGCCCGGGTGGCACCGAGTACACGACATGGTAGAACTTCTCGATTGGCCATGTCACTGCCCAGTCCGGCACTTTGAGCCGGCGATAAGCGTGCCACGGGCCTTCAAATGTGCCGAGCAGGTCCGCGAGCCCGGCGTAGCCTTCGTCCGGGTACGCTCCATGGTTGAAGAACACGACGCCGGCCCCGCGCTCGCGGACCCGCGCCGCCAGCGCGTCGTAATAGGCCAGGCCTGCGCCGGTGGCCGCGACCCGGTCCAGGCATACGCCGCTCACCTCGTACCAGTCCAGGTAGCGGTCCAACTCGGTCATGACCTGGCTTGCCGGCCGGCTGCCGTAGTTGGTATCCACGTAGCCGATGACCGCCACCCCGGCATCGCGAAGGCGTTCCGCCGCTTCCGTGAAGGGCGCTTCCGGCCTATTGCCCGGCCCGTTATGGACGTTGAGGATCACCAGCCGGACCCGCGACGAGTGCGCGGCTAGCCATTCCCACTCGCCGGGATGAACGGCGGGATGAAAGTAGGCAGGCACGACGAGCAGCGGCGGAGCCTGCGGTGCCCCATTATCCCTCGGCGGCACCGCAGCTTGCCTCCCACATGTCGGACACCGACGCCTTCAGATCACGGGACGGCTGCCAGGACAGGTCCCGGCGGGCCCGGGTGATGTCCGCCTCGATCCAGGGCAGGCCGGCTGAGCGCACCGAACCCGCGGCGTCCTCGTGCACGGCCGCCTCGTAGCCGCTGATCGCGAGCAGCTCCTCGACGAGGACCCGGGAGGCAACGCCGTGACCACTGCCGATGTTGATAACCGAATTCGGCAGCACGGGTGCGGTCATGGCGGCGAGCACCGCGTCGGCGACATCTCGCACGTCGACATAGTCGCGGACGGCGTCCAGCGGGCCAAGCCGGAGATCGGTGCCGTGCGCTATCGCCTGGCGCAGCTGCGCCGCCGCCCGCCCCGGCAGGCCGTTCTCCGGCGCTCCCGCGCCGACCACGTTGAACACGCGCAGCACCACGGCGTCCAGGCGGGCGGTCCGGGCCAGCTGGACGAGCCTGGTGCCCGCGAGCTTGGTGGCGCCGTAGACACTGGCGGGCCGCGGCGGGACCGACTCATCCACGGGAACCCCTTCTTCGGTGCGCCCGTATTCGGCGGCTGAACCGATCTGCACCAGCCTGGCCGGGGCTCGCGCCTGCATCATCGCCGTGACCAGCGCGTAGACGGCCGTTATGTTCGCCCCGGCCAGCACATCCGGGCTGCCCGTCGTTGCCCCGGCGCAGTTGACGACCGCGTCGGGGGCGATGGAGGCGATCAGCTCGGCGATCCGGGGCGCGCCATCGGCCGACAGGTCGAGCCGGTAGTGCGACGGCGACGCTGGTACCGCGGACCGCCCGGCCGTCACGACTTCATGGCCTGCGGCGGCGGCTTCGCGCAGCACGTGGCGGCCGAGGAAGCTACTGGCACCGATGATCAAGACACGCATCAAAACTCCCACCGTAACCACTGGGCGGCGCGAAGGGGAAACATCGCCCCTCCGCTCATTGGTGGTACTCGCTGGTCCTATTGGTGGTACTCGTTGGTCTTGAAGCGGGCCAGGTTGGCCGGCTCGAGGAACCAGTCGATGGTCTGCTGCAGGCCCTCGTTCCTGGTCAGGCGAGGCCGCCATCCGGTCCGCTCACGAAGCTTGGTCGCGTCGCAGACAAGCCGCATCACTTCGGATTCCTTGGGCCGCAGCCGCTGAGGGTCCTCCACGATGTCCGCTTCCGAGCCCATCAGCGCTGCGATGTCCGCCGCGAGCTGTCCGATCGCGATGTCGTCGCCTGGCCCGCAGTTGAATACCTCGCCGAGCACCGCCGAGGCCGGGGCCTCACCGAGCTCAATGAAGGCCTGAACGGTGTCGGTGACGTAGGAGAAGTCCCGGGTCGGATCCAGCGCGCCGAGCATGAGCTGACGCGCGCCGGTGGCGAGCTGCGTGATGATCTGCGGGATGACGGCGCGGGTTGACTGACGCGGGCCGAAGGTGTTGAACGGCCGCAGCGTCACCACCGGGAGCCCGAAGCTCAGGTGATAGGACTCCGCCAGCTTGTCCGCGGCGATCTTGGAGGCGGCGTACGGGGACTGGGCCTGCAGCGGGTGCGACTCGCTGATGGGCACCGTCCGCGCCGTGCCGTAGGTCTCGCTGGTCGACGTGTGCACCATCCTCGGCGTGCGGCAGGCCCGCACGGCCTCCAGGATGTGCAAGGTCCCGATGGAATTGTTGTCTACGAAGGACCTCGGCGCCTTGTAGGAGTACGGAACCGATCCGATCGCGGCCAGGTGGTAGACGACCTCGGCGCCCTCGACGAGTTCGCGCGCCGAGGCGGGGTCTCGCACGTCACCGAAGACCACGTCAACGTGGTCCATGACATCCCCGTCGAGGGTGTCGAGCCAGGCAGATGAGCTCCACATGTTGTAGAGCACCATGGCTCGCACCCGGCATCCGCGTTCTACCAGCGCCTCCACCAGATGGGATCCGATGAATCCCTCGGCCCCGGTAACGGCGACGACATCTGTCATGGTCAGGCCTTCCTATGAGTTACGGGCGCCGGTCCGGCGCACGGATCGGAACAATCTCAGCCGGGCTGCCGCTACCCATGTCGCACCGCTGACCCCAGCGACATCATGGCGAAGCAGCCGATGACGACGAGCAGCGCCGCAGGCGTCACCACCTGCACGAACATGCCCGTGTGACGGAAAATCAGCTCGGCCGCCAGGCCCGCCGCCACGGCGGCAAGCGGGACGGCGCGGATACGCATCGTCTGCAGCATGAGCGCGAGGAACATGGCCGAGCCGAGCATCAGGTACGCCGCTATCTCCGGCAGGTCGCTGCGCTGCGGGTGAGCGAAACCGGTCTTAGCCGAGATGGCGACTCCGGCGGCGATCAGCGCGGCGGTGCCGCACATGTACTGCAGCAGGGTAGCGAGCAGCGAAAGACGCGCGTGCAGCCGGAACCGGCGCAGCCCGCTCGTCGTGGCGAGCAGCCGCCGGGTGCGCCGCCGGTACCAGAGCAGGCTCCACTCCGCCGCGCCCATGCTCAGCGAGAGCGGCAGCGAGGCGAGCAGCGCGCCGGCATTGAGGCCGCCGCGGCCCTCCGGGCCGGCCACGACGGGAAAGGTCAGCAGCCCGGCCGCGATGAGCCCGAAGACGATGGCCGGTACGGCGGCCCGCAATTCGTGGGCCAGCACCAGGCGGCCGGTGCGCGGGCGCTTCCTGCGGCGGGTAACCGCCAGGGCGATCAGGCACGCGGCGATCGGCGTCGCGCCGAGGGCGGCCCAGGTCGGGTGCTCGAGCCGAGGCGGGCGGCCCAGGTACAGGAATGCCGCGCTCCCTACCACGCCCGGGGCCAGCGCGACCGGGAGCCAGACTTCCGCGCCCACCACCATCACGACGCTCGCGCCGAGCATGTAGACGCCTTCACCCGCGCCGAAGAAGAGCACCAGGGGGTCGGTGTGCATGTTGAGCCAGGCCCCGAGCATGGCGAGCCCCACCAGCACCAGCCCGGCGCCGAGTCCCGCCCTGAGCACCCGCCGCACTTGACCCTCGTCGGCCGTGCCCGAGCGGCGCAAGTATCCGATGCAGGCCAGCCCCTGGCTGAGCCCCCACGCGACCAGCAACGCCGTCACCAGGGTGGGCAGCACGCCCGGGCCGCCCAGCAGGCCGGCTGCCGCGGGAAAGCAGACCGCCGGCAGTGCGTAGAGCAGGCCGTGCAGCAGCGGCCTGAGCCGGTTCACCTGCCACGGGTCCGCGGCCGGCGCCGGGTCGGCCGGCCGTCGCGGTACGCGGAGATACATCGCGCGCGCGAGCGCGAAGACGTCGTTGACGCCGTACCCGTCCTTGACCGCACGGTCGCCGAAGCCGTCGAACTCCAGCGCGCTTGCGATCTCCAGCGGATCTACGGCCGACTCGCAAACCGTGCCGAACTTCTCGCAAAGCGCGGCCACCGTGACCGTGTCGGTCTCGTAGAGCGCGACTTCCGTCGAACCGCCCGGGGTCGGCGCGCCTGCCTGCGCGCCTGCCTGCGGGTCGGCCTGCGGGTCGGCCTCCGCCACGACGGGCCGCACGTCTTCTACGCTGTCGGTACTCACGTCACCGCCTCCGTCAGCTCGGGCTGAGCCGCCGCCTGCTCGTCCTGGTCCTCGTCCTGGCCCTCGTTCTCGTCGGAGGGCGGAGGCTTCTCGTCCGGCCGGTCCGCGGGCGCCGTGCTTTCTTCCTTCGCCGCCTGCGATGCCGGGTCGGGCCGGGGCCCGATCAAGGTGCTTTCTTCCTCCGGCGGCAGCGCGATCAGGACGGATGCCGGGCGTTGGGCCAGTTCCTCCTGGCGGGCCTCGGCGGGCGGTACGACCGGGACGGCAGCGGCCTCTTCGCCCGCCACCGCGACCTGTTGCGGAGCAGAGCCCAGCAGCGTGTACATCTCGTCGAATGCGCTGACCGACTGATCCAGGGTGAAGTGCTGGAGGGCACGCGCCCTGGCAGCGGCGCCCATCGTCCGCCGCATGCCTTCATCACGGAGCAACCGGAGGCAGGCGGCCGCCAGGGCCGCCGGATTGCGAGGCGGCACGACGAGGCCGGCCACGCCCCCGATCGCCTCGCTGACGCCGCCGACATCGCTGGCCACGCATGCCCGCCCGCATGCCATCGCCTCGATGAGGGTGTAAGGAAAACCCTCGGTGATGCTGCAGAGGACGACGACATGACCCGCGACGTAAGCGTCTCGTATTTCGGGCACCCTGCCCTCGAAGACCGCCTGCGCGCTGATGCCAAGCTCCACGGCCAGCGACTTGCAGCGATCCAGGTAGGCTTCTCCGCCCGGCGGCGCCGAGCCGAACATCCGCAGCCGGGCCTCCGGTATCTCCTTGACGACCAGGGAGAAAGCTCGCAGGAGCGTCTCGAGATCCTTGAACGGGTCGATCCGGCCCGCCCACGAGATCGTCGGGACCTCGGGCTCTTCGCTCACTACGGGGAAGGCAGCCGGGTCCACCCCGTTATAAACGGTGCGAATACGCGAGACGTCCGCGCCGAGCTCCGCCTCCCAGCGCTGGTTGTAGATGTTGCCGGGGGTGATGATGTCTGCCTCGTAATAGCCGAGGGTGCACAGCCGACGCAGGAATCGCAGGTACAGATTCTTCACCGGCCACCCGAACTCCGGGCGGCGCATATGCAGGTACTGCTCGCGCATGTACACGCCGTGCTCGGTGACGATCATCGGCAGTCCGTACGCCCACTTGCTCACCAGCCCGGGCAGCAGGCCGAGCCCGTTGGTCACCACGTGCACCAGGTCCACCTGCACGGGCGGATGCGAGAACGGACGCAGCGCATGCTCGAGAAGCTGCAGCGCGACGACCGCGTCGCCGAGAGTAGGCACGGGTCGCGCGGGGCCGGCTTCACCGGAGTCGCCTGGCTGTTGGCCGGCCTGACCGTTTAGCTGGTTCCCGGTTAGCTGGTTCCCGGCGTGCCCGTTGAACCAGCTCATGGTGGCGGTATCCGGCAAGATTTCCGGCCATCGCTGCCGCCACGCGTCGCTGAGCAGACGCACCGCGGCCTCACTGGCCAGGACGGCCCGGAGGTTGCCGGACTGCGCGTAGGCGAACAGCTCATGCATCACGGCGGTGAACCGGTCTTCCGCCTGCGACGGCGGGCTGAGCAGGACGTCGATCAGTTCGGGCAGCATCGAGTCATTCCGGGCCCTGGACAGCTGCGACCGCAAGGACAGCGCGGGCGGACGGCCCCACAGCGCAATCGTCCGCACCGCCTTGACGTTGGCGGGCAATTCCCACCGCATCGGCTCGTTCCCGGTGGCGACCAGCGGAATCAGGGTGAAGTCATACTGCGGCAGTCCCCTGACAAGCTGGTCGCACCAGACGCTGACCCCGCCGAACTGATGCGGATAGGTACCCTCTCCGGTTAGTCCCACCTTCATGCCAGCCGACGTCACCCCGATTCGCACCTCCGATCTCACAGCCGCCGGTAGGCGGCAGCTATCAACGCGACTCCTGCTGGGCGCTGGCCCGCGGCCGCGAGGGCCGCCGCCGACGGAGGCCGAGCCGGCTGGCGGACCTAGTCCGGTTCGCCAGGATGCGTTCGTACAGGTCATCGATTTGCCCGACCACCGCTTCCATGGCGTAATGCTCGAAGACCGCCTCGTCGAAGTCGCGTGGCAGCGGTCCGGCCTCGACCGCCTTCTGGATTTCCGCGCGCAGCGCCTCGGCCGTCCCCGCCACCTGGCGAGCCTGGCTGGTCTGGATCCCGTCTAGGGCAGGGCAGACCGTGTAAAGCACGGGCAGGCCGCTGGCCATCGCCTCGAGCACCGACAGCCCGAATGTCTCCTGTACCGAGGTGGCGGCGTACAGGTCGAAGGAGGCCATCATCGCGGCCGTGTCGGACTGGAAGCCGCCGAAGATCACGTGCTCGCGGGCGCCGACCCGATCCACCGCCGCCTCGATCCGCGCCTGGTCCTCGCCGCGGCCGATCACCAGGATCTTGCACCGGTCACCCAGGATCGGCTGGGCGGCCTCGACCAGCAGGTCGATGCGCTTGTTCGGGTCGAGCCGCCCGAGCGCGCCGATCACGTACGTGTCAGGCGCGATACCGAATTTCTCGCGCACCCGCAGCCGCGCCGCGGGGTCGAAGGCGAGCGCGGCGGTGTCCAGCCCGTTGGGGATGACGGTGATCTTCCTGGCCGGGACTCCCCAGCGGATGAGCCGGTCCTTGACGATGTCGGAGACGGCGATGGTGGCATCGGAGAACAGTTCCGACGCCAGGTAAAGCGCGCGGACCTTGGCTGTCATCTTCCGTCGCTCGATATGCGTCTCGCCGATCGAGTGTTCCGTGGTCAGCACCACCGGCGTCCGCGCCAGCCAGGCCGCCGGGCGGGCGTAGACCTGAGCCCGGTACAGGTGCGTGTGCACCACGTCGTAGCGGCCGTCGGCGATCAGCGAGCGCAGCCGCCGCAGGGCGCTCAGCTCGGTGTTGCGCCGCATGCCGATATCACGGACGCTGGTTCCGCCGTCCCGGATCCTGTCCGCCACCGGGCCGGGGTTGTACAGCGTCACCACGTCGGAGTCATGCCTGGTGTACTTCATGATCAGAGCCAGCTGGATTTCCGCCCCACCGACGTCCAGGCCCGTAATCACATGCAAAACCTTCATTGAGGTCTCCCCTTTGCTGCGATGTATCGCCGGTAAAGAAACCGTTTGGCGGCCATCCGAGCCGCGCCGTCCTGCTGGCCGACGTAGATCCTGGGCAGCGCCATGAGCCCGAGGTCGGCCCGCGGAGTCTGCACGGCGCACGCGTAGTCGTAGCCCGCGTCGCGCACCGCGGACCGGGCGGCCGCATCCATCGAGCCGTACGGGTAGGCGAAGCCGCCGACCCGGGCTCCGACCAGCTCGGCCAGACTCGCCCTGCTCTCGCCGACCTCCGCTTTAAGCTGCCCGGGCGGCAGGCCGGCCAGCCGCACGTGGGTCGCGCCGTGCGACCCTATTTCGATCCCGGCGGCCGCAAGCTCGCCCACCTGGCTGCCGGAAAGCAGCGGCCACGCCGGTCCTTCGTCCCACTCATTGGTCCCGCCGAGCCGGCCGGAGATGATGAAAACGCTGGCCGTGAAGCCGCGGCGGCTCAGTTCGGGAACAGCCGCCTCGAGCACGCTGACGTACCCGTCGTCGAAGGTGATGCCGACCAGGCCACGCTGGCGGCCCGCCCGCATCGCGTCGACGAGCGTCCCGATCCCGACGCCGCGAAGGCCCAGCCGTTGCAGCGACGCCATCTGCTCGGCGAAGCGGCCCGGCGTCACGCATAGCTGGTTCGGGTCCTCGGCCACCTCCGCCACGCCGTGGTACATCAGGATCATCGGCACCTGGCCCAGGCGAAGCGCGCCGGTGCCCGCCTGGGCGCTGGCCTTGCCGTTGCCGCCGCCGCGAGCGATCATGACCTCACCTGCCCAGCGCCGCGCGCCACCGCGGCCAGCGTCCGCGCGAGGATGACCAGATCCAGCCAGACCGACCAGTACTCCACGTAGTAGTTGTCGAAGCGGGCTCGCTCGAAGATCGACGTGTCCCCGTTGAGCCCGTTGACCTGGGCCCATCCCGTCATGCCGGCCGGCATCCGGGTCCGGTCCTGGTAGCTGGGGATTTCCCGGCTGAACCGCTCGGCGAAGTACGGCCGCTCCGGCCTCGGGCCGACCAGTGACATCTCGCCCCGGATCACGTTGACCAGCTGTGGCAGCTCGTCCATGTGGGTCGCGCGCAGCCGCCTGCCGAGCGGGCTGCTGTGCTCAGCCGCCGTCCAGCGAGTGTCATGGTCGTCGTGAGCGGTCAGCGTGTGGAACTTCATGATCGGCACCACCCGTCCGTTGCCCGTCACCCTGGCCTGGCGGAACAGTGGCGTCTGGCCGGAGCGCAGCCTGACCGCGACCGCCAGGACGAGCATCAGTGGCGCTGCCGCCACGAACAAGATTGGTGAAATACCACAATCGAGGACACGCTTCAGCACGGGCCCGACCGGCGCCCGGCCAAAGCCCCGCAGCGGGATCAGCGGGATCCCCCACAGCTCGTCCAGGCAGCCGCGCGGCACGGCCATGCCAAGCTCGTAGAGCCGGGGAACCACGTACACATCGGCCCGGAGCGGGCGGCTGGCCCGCATCACCGTGACCAGATCCTCGTCACGGCACGTCGAGGAGAAGCACACGATGACCCGGCGGATGCCCAGCCTGCGGACTACGTCGGTCAGGTCGGCCGGCCCGCCCAGCGAGGGCACGGACAGGTCCCGCCGGGGCGGGCCGGCGTCGAGCAGTCCCATCGGCCGCAGGCCGAGCTCGGGGTGCTCGTTCATCAGCTCGGCGACATAAGCGCCGAACGTGCCGGCACCGACCACCACGGCAGGCTCGGTGAGCAGACCACGGCGGTGCGCCGCTCGCAGCGCCGTGCACAGCACGGCGCGGCCCACGACCACGAGCCCGCCGGACCACAGCGCCAGCCAGAGCACGCGGGTGGCTGGCAGCCACGCGAGCAAGACGAGCACCGGCATGGTCGTCGCTATCAAGATGCGGCCGACCTCGTCGGAGACGCGCAAGCAGATCCGCAGCTGGTGCAGCCGGCCTGCGGCCAACACGACCAGGACGGCGGCAATGTAGAGCGCGCAGAGCAGGCGGCCCCTGGCATTGCTGCTCGCCCCGCTGATGTCGGCTGCCGCCAGCAACGCGGCCACGTCCGCAACCGGCAGCGCCAGCAACCGGACCGCGGCCCGGGCGGTCGTGGTGCCCGCGGATCCGCCGGGCGTAACTCCCGGCCCGGCCCGGGCTTTCGCCAGGGCCCGCTGGTAGTCACCGGTCATGACCGGTCCGCAACCGTAGTCCGTGCAGGCTTGCGGGCGGAAACGGCCGCCAGATGAGCGCCGGCCGTCGGCGCCGCATGCTTGGTGCCGAAGACGAACCTCATGACGGGTCCCATGGTGGGAGCCACGGACGGCCCGATGAAGTAGAGCCCGGGGACGGAAGACTGGTAATCAGGCCCGACGGCCGCGCTCCCACCCACGGTCTGCAACGAGGACCGCATCGCCTCCGGCAGGAACTCCAGCCGCTTCAGGTTGATGCGGTAGCCGGTAGCCGCGATCACATGATCGACGGTCAGCTCGCGGCTGGCGGATCCCGCGCCGGCGACCCTCAGCTGCGCCTTCCCGTCCTCCGGCTGCGCCGAGGACACCGTCTGGCCGGTCCAGACGGGGAACTGCCCCTCCACTCGCTCGCGGAGCCACCAGGCCCCGGCCGGCCCGAGCGCCGTGCGCGCCCGGTAGACCCTGGTATTACGCGGCAGGCGCCGGAAAAGCTGCGGGTGGTCGGAGTAGAACCAGGTGGACAAGCCCGAGCCGAGCCCGGACTCTGGTTCCCTCAGCCGCCTGAGCAGCGGCCGGTGCGGGTCCAAGGGCGTGCCGTTCCACGCGATGACCTGCCTCCTGGCCAGAACCTGAACCGCCGCGCCGTTTTCGTGCAGCAGCGCCGCCGACTCCAGGGCCGACTGGCCTGCGCCCACGACGACGACCTCCTTGCCGCGGAACGCCGCCGGGTCGGTAAGCAGCGAGCTGTGCGTGCACGCCGAGGCGGGCAGACCCGAGATTGACTTGGGTACGTAGGCGAAGTGCTCGACGCCGATGGCCACGACGACCCTGCCCGCCACGAACTGCTCGCCGTCGGCGAGGGTGATCTCGAACCCGTCAGCCCGCTTGACCATGCCGGTGACGAGAACCTCCTCGACCTTCAGGTCGAGCTGCGACTGGAACCACTGGCCGTAATTGACGAAGTTCTCCAGCGACACCGGCAGCCCGTAGCTCTTGTAGGGGTGGTTCGTCGCCTGGCAGAAGGCCTCCAGCGTGTGCGTGCCCCGGGGATCGGAGATATTGGACGCGAAGCCCTGGGACTTGAGGAACATTCCCTTCGGCATTGCCTCCCGCCACAGCCGCATTGGCATCCCGAAGTGGCGGTAGTTGACTCCGGCGGCGCTGAGGTACGCGGCCAGTGACAGTCCGTAAGGACCGGCCCCGATGACGGCGACGTCAACGTTGCTCATGTCTATGTTTCCTCTCTTTGCGGACTCGGCGCTGCTGCCAGGCCGGTCGACGCATGGCATAAGCCGGACGCTGCGCGGCCGGCCCGGTAGCGGATGCGGTTCGGGCAGGGTTGTCCCCCGCCACCTGCGAACGGGCGGCTGGCAAGGCGCCAGCCCATCCACAGGCACATGAGGCCGAACGGCCTTAGGTCATCTCGCGCAAACCATGCAGTCTCGTGAACTGTGCGCATCGAAGCCAGCCAGGTCCTTGGCCTCAGGTCACCGCTGCGCATGTGAGAGAGCGCGCTGATCGGGTCATAGTTCTCCACCAGGAAACCGCGACCGTTCACTTGGTCGCCCGGCGGTATCGGCTGATCTGTCAGATCGAGGTAAGCAGCCAGCGCGACATCGGTGCCCGCGGTGTCCCGGAACAACCGGAACTGCGCACCGAGCCGCGGATTGAAATCAAGCAGGTGGTACTCGCCGTTCCGCTCGTCAAGGCGGATATCAAGATCAAGAAGTCCTCGGTAAGCCAGCTTCCTAAGCAACGAAGTAACCAGATCGCGCAGGTCTTCGTTTGCCACCGAACGCCCCAGGCTGGTCAGCCCGGCATCAGCCGGGTATGACCGTTCCTTGACGCCGGTAAAGGCAGGCCAGCAAATCGAGTTGGCGTCGCAGTACCCGTGAAAGAACCAGTCGTGGCCGGGCCCGCCCGGGATGAACTCCTGCAGCATCAGGCCGGCCCCGGACCGCGCGCAATTCTCGTAGCCGCGGTCCAGTTCCTCCTGACCTGTCAGGACCGAGGTGCTGCGGAGCCCGCTGCCGTTGTCCCATGGCGTGGTGAGCTTGGCGATCAGCGGGTACCCGACACTCGAAGCGAATTCGCGCGCCTCGTCGAGCGAATCGGGGATGACGGTCCGCGGGCTGGCGACGCCGAACTCGCGGCAGACCTCATGCAGCGAGTACTTTCCCGCGAGCCGCCGAGGCAGATCCCTGGGCGGATCCGGGAACAGGAACCATCGCCGCAGGTCACGGCCGTGTTCGGCGAGAAATATCGCGCCGGCGTCGTCGGTCGTGAGCAGCACGCTCGGCTGGCCGATCCGCTCCGCGAGACGCAGCAGGCCGGTTAGCACGCGGTCCACGTCGGCCGGGCTGGGCCGCCAGAAGAAGCGCCCGGCCAGGTAACGGGAACCGGCGGCCGGAGCCCACCGTGCCTCGTGCACGCCGTAAACAGGCACGCCTACCCGTCCCAGGCTGCGCATGACACCTAGCCCGCCGTGGTGCATGACATTCGGGTCGAACTTAAGCACCACCGCAGGCGTACTAACGTCGACTGGGTACTTACCCCTAGTCGTCATCATGGCAGCTGAATGAGGCTGGGAACTAGCATGAAGTCTCACCCTGAGAATGCCTCAGTAAGGTCTTGGGGAGATCCCGGTCAGAGCGACGTATCCCGCAGGTTGTACGGGCGAGCTCGCGCCTGACGCATGGGTGTTTTTGGCCGTGCAAGGACGGCCGAAAGAGAACATCAGAATTTCCCCCCACCCCACTCCTATAGTGCCCACTCCTGCAGCCAGGCTGTCTACCTAGGCTGCCCACCACACAGTGACAGATCATACCAAACAGCGAGCGGAGGGGATACATCTGTTTTCACGTGGATTTCACGCGCGAAGCCTATTTTCGTGGGACGAGAAGAGTCAATACAGAAAAAGGCTTGCGAAAGTAGATTATTGAGCCGCCTGTAGTGAACTGTAAATAGATGTCCGTTTTTTCACCGCAAAGCGTGAAAATTCAAATACCGATCGCGGCCGGCACGCAAGGCCCCGGCGCCCACCAGTCGCCGACGGCGTCCAGCGCCTCGCGGCCGAACGGGTTTACCGCGCCCGCGGCGAGTTCATGAGCGACCAGCGCATGCAGGCACTTGACCCGCTCCGGCATGCCGCCCGCCGATTGGGTGCCCGGCGGCAGCGGCTCGATTCCCGCCGCCCGCGCGGCCGCCGCCCGCCGGCCGAGGTAGTCGCGGTGCGCGGCCTCGTAGCGCCGCCGCAGCGCGTCGCCGGCCAGCCGCGCGGTCATCTCCCGCATCAGGCCGGAGGCCTCCAGCTTGCTCACCGCCGCGTTCGCACGCGGGCAGGTCAGGTAGTACAGGGTCGGGAACGGGCTGCCGTCGGCCAGCCGGGGCGCGGTCTCCGCCACGTCGGGCAGCCCGCACGGGCAGCGGTGGGCGACGGCAACAAGGCCGCGTGGCGGCCGGCCGAGCTGAGCGGCGATGACCGCCGCGTCCGGCGGCGCTATCACTTCGCGGGGCCGCTGTCGGCCTGCTGGACCGACCGCCACAGCTTGTCGTACCAGGCCGCGGGCCCTGACCGCTGGGTGCCGGCGCCGCCGGCCGGGGACGGACCGCCCTCGATCAGGTAGCACTGCGTGCCGGGAAAGCACATGTCCAGATCCTGGCGGGCCAGCTGTTCGACATACGACCGGCTGGACAGCCTGACCTGCTCCGCCTCTAGCCCTTTCACCTGGGCCTGCATCGTCTGCTGCTCCGCCACCAGCTGGTCGATCTGCCGTCGCTGGGCCACGTACTCACGGACCGGATACGCCAGGCTCAGCGCGATCGCGCAGATCACCACGGCAAGGACCGCGGCCCGGCCGGTCAGCCGGGTCGCCCGCGGAACGGCGGCCGGCCCGGACATCAACCCGTTCCGGCCCGACCCGCGAACCTCGGATAAGCTCCCGCCCCCGGGTACGTCGCCGCGTCGCCCAGAAGCTCCTCGATCCGAAGCAGCTGGTTGTACTTCGCCACCCGCTCGCCGCGCGCGGGCGCGCCGGTCTTGATCTGGCCGCAGTTGGTCGCCACCGCCAGGTCGGAGATCGTGGTGTCATCGGTCTCACCGGACCGGTGGCTGATCACGCAGCTGAACCCGGCCCGCTGCGCCAGGCTCACCGCGTCCAGCGTCTCGCTGACCGTCCCGATCTGGTTCAGCTTGACCAGCAGCGAGTTCGCCGACCGCTCGGCGATGCCGCGGCGGATCCGCTCCGGGTTGGTCACGAAGATGTCATCGCCCACCACCTGGACCTGGTCGCCGAGGCTGGCGGTCAGCTCCCGCCAGCCCGGCCAGTCCTCCTCGGCCAGCGGATCCTCGATCGACACGATCGGGTAGGCGTTCAGCCATTCGGCGTAGACACCGGTCAGCTCCGCCGCCGTGTGCGGCTTGCCCTCGAACAGGTAGCTGCCGTCGGCGTAGAACTCCGAGGCAGCGGCGTCGATGGCCAGCGCCACGTCCTGGCCGGGGGTGAAGCCGGCCTTGCCGATCGCCTCGACGATCAGGTCCAGCGCCGCCTGGTTGTGCTCAAGATCCGGCGCGAAGCCGCCCTCGTCGCCGACTCCGGTCGACAGGCCGCGCTGCTTGATCACGGACTTCAGCGCGTGATAGACCTCGGCTCCCCAGCGCAGCGCCTCGGTGAAGGTCGCCGCGCCGATCGGGGTGATCATGAACTCCTGGATGTCCACGTTGTTATCCGCGTGCGCGCCGCCGTTCACGATGTTCATCATGGGCACGGGCAGCACGTGCGCGTTCGGCCCGCCGAGGTAGCGGAACAGCGGCAGGCCGCTGGAGTCCGCGGCCGCGCGGGCCACGGCCATGCTCACGCCGACGATGGCGTTCGCGCCGAGCCGCGACTTGTCCGGCGTCCGGTCCAGGTCGATCAGCGCCTGGTCGATAAGGCGCTGGTCGTCCGCCTCGTGGCCGAGCAGTTCGGGCTGGATCTCGTCGATGACGCCCTGGACCGCGTGGCTGACCGCCTTGCCGCCGTATTCGGCGTCGCCGTCCCTGAGCTCGACGGCCTCGAACGCGCCCGTCGAGGCTCCGCTCGGGACCCCGGCGCGGCCGACGGTCCCGTCGTCCAGCGCCACCTCGACCTCGAGGGTCGGGTTTCCCCTGGAGTCCAGGATCTGCCTGGCATGGATTGCTTCAATGGAGGCCACCGCCGGCTCCTTGCCTGTAATCGTGTCGCGCGCTTGTCCCACTCAGGAGCCTAATGGACCCACGGCGCCAAGGCGCGAGGACCACGCCGGCTAGCAGGCTCGCTCCAGGACCAGCGCCTTGAACAGCGCTCCCCACTCATAGGCGATCTGCAGGGGCCAGCTGCCCGCGGCCAGCGGTGCCGTGATCACGTAGACCGAGCCGCCGAAGCAACGCCGCATAAGGAGGCGGGCGCGGGTGTCCTGGACCCGGGTGGTCACAAGCACCACCGAGCTCCAGTGGTACCGCTTCGCTAGCCGACCTGCGAACTCGGCTTCACCGCGGGTGTCGCCCGGGGTCGGGTCGAAGCAGATGAGCTTCACGCCGGGCGTCTTCGGCGGGCACGGTCCTCCGTAACCTTGCCAGCCCTGGGATACAACCAGCACCGGCGCCCGGTGCTGCCGAGCCAGCTGCACCGCCACCGGCAGGCGATTACCGGGTCCGTCGAGCATCACGATCGCGCTGACGCGGGCCGGCATTCCCGCCGCCGGCCAGACGAACAGCCGCGCGGTCACCAGGCCGAACGCCATCACCAGGGCCAGCGCGGCGGCAGATACCCGCCGCCTGACCCGGGAAGGCCCACGGCGCCGGTCAGCGGCACCGAGGCCGGTGCTGACGCTCATCCCCGGCGAGGGGTTAACGCCAGCTGGCCGGGTGCATGGGCCATTCCGAGCGTTTCGTCAGACTTGTCCGCGTCCACCAGCACCGCGGAGACAAGCTCCGTCCCGCTTCGCCTTATCAGCTCGCCGACAGCATTGATCCTGGTCGCCGACGACTGCCCGGCGGTTACCACCACGACGGCATCGCTCGCCCAGGTCGCCAGGTACTCGGCGCCCATCGAGGGATCCAGCGTCACCAAGGTGAACATCAGGTCGGCGGACCGGTAGGCGGCCGTCAGCTCCTCGGGAGCCGCGGGCAGGAGCTGGGAAGTGAGGCAGTCGAGGGGGCCGACCGGGACGACGGCGTAGGGGTCGGGTACCGCGA
>Ga0181525_10001385_pt1 | contig 20691 bp, 17 predicted proteins | sample PEATcosm2014_Bin_48_FD_121100 | JGI IMG/M metagenome (GOLD analysis project Ga0181525, IMG submission 121100) | Peatland microbial communities from MTU Mesocosm Facility, Houghton, MI, USA - PEATcosm2014_Bin06_10_metaG | ecosystem: Environmental > Terrestrial > Soil > Wetlands > Peat | place...
GCTGCATCCGAATGCGGTGTTCGATACCGCGATCTGGTCGGACGACGTGCTGGCGCAGCGCGCGCGGCAGTACGGCCTGTCGGTTGCCGAGTACCGGACCAACAACGTGCTGCAAGTCGAAGTCTTCAGCCGTGACGTGGCCGAGCTGGCGGCGGCGATGTGCGGATCGCTGTTCGACAAGACCACCGGCGCGCAGCTGCCGGTGGACGGCGGCAACGAGCGCGTGATCTGAGTGAGCGCGTGACCTGAGGGTGCGCGGAGGGCGACCATGCTGGCGATGATCGGGGGCAGCGGCGTATATCACATCGAGGGTCTGGCCAACACGCGCTGGCTGAAGGTTGATTCGCCCTTTGGTGCGCCGTCGGATGAACTGCTGCGTGGGGAGCTTGAGGGCGAGCCGCTGTTGTTCCTGCCGCGCCATGGCCGCGGGCACCAGCTACCGCCGTCGGCCATCAATTACCGCGCCAACATCGATGCGCTGAAGCGCGCCGGGGCGACGCAGATCATATCCGTGAGCGCGGTCGGCTCGCTGAAGGCTGAGCTGCCGCCCGGCATGTTCGTGATCGTCGATCAGTTCATCGACCGAACCTTTGCGCGCGCGAAGAGTTTTTTTGGCACCGGACTGGTCGCGCATGTATCGATGGCGCATCCGGTATGTGCGCGACTGGGCGATGCCCTGGAAGTCGCCGCGCGCGCCGAAGGCATTGGTCACATGCGCGGGGGCACGTACCTGGTGATGGAAGGTCCGCAGTTCTCGACGCTGGCGGAATCCGAGCTGTACCGCTCGTGGCGCTGCGACGTCATCGGTATGACCAACATGCCGGAAGCCAAGCTCGCGCGCGAGGCCGAGCTGTGCTATGCCACGGTGGCTATGGTCACCGATTACGATTGCTGGCACCCGGACCACGACGCGGTCACGGTGGACATGATCCTCCGGACCGCGCACGCCAATGCCGGTCACGCGCGCGCGCTGCTCCGGAGCGCGGTGGCCGGGACGCGCCAGCCGCCGATGACGCTGTGCCCGCACGGTTGTCAGACAGCACTCGAATTCGCCTTGGTCACGGCGCCGGAGGCGCGCGATCCGACGCTGCTGCGCGCGCTGGACGCGGTCGCCGGCCGCGTGCTGCAGCGCTGATATGGCCGGGCTTTGCCCCCCATCGTCGGTGCAGCCGCTGCGCTGGAACGATGCCAGCGGCCGCATCGAGATGATCGACCAGCGCGTGTTGCCGGGGCGCTTCGAGCTGCTGGCCTTCGATTGCGCCTCCGCTGTGGCGGGCGCGATTCGCAGCATGGTGGTGCGCGGTGCGCCGGCGATCGGCTGCGCTGCCGCGTACGGCATTGCGCTCGAGGCGCGGCGGCTGCAGCATCTGGACCGGGCCGGCTTCGCCGCCGGCATGAGCACCGCGTTCGAGCTGCTGGCGCAAAGCCGGCCCACTGCGGTCAACCTGTTCTGGGCGCTGCAGCGCATGCAGGCAGCGCTCGCGGGCGCGCAGCCGCAGGCGCCGTCGGCCATTGCCGGGCTGCTGCTGCAGCAGGCACACGAGATGCTCGCGGCCGATGTGCGCGCCAACCGCGCGATCGGTGCCCATGGCGCGGCGCTGCTGCCGCAGACGGCGCAAGTACTCACCCACTGCAACGCCGGTGCGCTGGCGACCGCCGGCTACGGCACCGCGCTCGGGGTGATCCGCTCGGCGGTGGCGGACGGCAAGCGCATCTCGGTGCTGGCCGACGAAACGCGTCCGTTCCTGCAGGGCGCGCGCCTGACCGTGTGGGAACTGCAGCAGGATCACATCCCGGTGACACTCATCACCGACAACATGGCCGGGTATATGATGCAGCAGGGAAGCGTGGATGCGGTGATCGTCGGCGCCGACCGCGTCGCTGCCAACGGCGACTTCGCCAACAAGATCGGCACCTATATGGTCGCCGTGCTCGCGCGTCGGCACGGCATTGCGTTCTACGTCGCCGCGCCGTTATCGACCATAGACCGCAAGCTGGCGACCGGGGCTTTGATCCCTATCGAGGAGCGCGATGGCGCCGAAGTGCGCGGCTTTGGCGAATTGCGTTGGGCGCCGGCCGATGTCGCGGTACGCAATCCCGCCTTCGACGTCACGCCAGCCGAACTGGTCACGGCGCTGATCACCGAAAACGGCGTGCTGCGATCCCCGAGCACAGCCGGCATAGCGGCGTTGTTTGACGAGTCGGATTGATCGGTCGCGTCTCCGGCTGTCAGTCGCGATCGCGACACCGCTACGCGGGTTCTTCCAGCTTCGGCGCCAGCACCATCTCGGCCACCGTGAAGCCGGGTGTGGCAGATTCGATCATCCGATACTCACGCACGCGCGCACTGGCGAACACATCCGCCAGCACGGCCTGCACGCGCGCGACGCTGCCGCTGTCGATCAGCAGATCGAGCTTGTCGACCGGCCGGCCGGCGCTGCCGCCACGATCGGTCTTGGCCTTGTGCAGCGTGGCCAGCGCATCGATCGCCAGCTGCAGGGATTCCGGATAGGCGGGCGGTTCGACCCAGGCGAGCTCCTGCGTGCCTGGCCACGGCGCGCGGTGGATGCTCGGCTGGCCGGTCTCCGACGCGAATGCCCAGCTCCACACCTCCTCGGTGATATAGGGCAGGACCGGCGCGAACAGTCGCAGCAGCACCTCCAGGCCCAGGCGCAGCGTCGCCACCGCGCTGGCGCGACCGGCGGCGTCGCCGACCTCGCCGCGGGCGCGGAATTTTGCCAGCTCCAGGTAGGTGTCGGTGAAGCGCGTCCAGAAGAACTGCTCGGTGTGCTGCAGTGCCTGTGCGAATTCGAAATTCTGGAAGCTGGCGCTGACGCGCTCGACCAGCGCGCGCAGTTCGGCCACGAACGCGCGATCGAGTTCGTGGTTGATCGCGTGCTCCAGCCGCGGCGCGTCGGCGGCCGACTGCGTGGCCGCGGCCGGCTGCGCGCCAGCGGCACCCTGCGAGTCGGCGGCACCGTGCGAGTCGGCGGCACTCTGCGAGTCGGCAGCACCGTGCGCGTCGGCGGCCTGGGCGAGCACGAACTTGCCGGCGTTGAACAGCTTGGTGACCAGGCGCCGCCCGATCTTGAACACCTTCTCGTCGAACGCCGTATCGGTGCCAAGGCGCGCGCTGGCGGCCCAATAGCGCACGCCATCGGCGCCGAAATCCTCCAACAGCTGCATCGGCGTCACCACGTTGCCGACCGATTTGCTCATCTTTTTGCGGTCGGGATCCAGGATCCAGCCGCTCACCGCGACATGGTGCCAGGGCAGCTTGCCTTCGTGCAGCAGCGCCTTGGCGATGGTGTAGAACGCCCAGGTGCGGATGATTTCGTGGCTCTGCGGACGCAGGTCCGCTGGAAACAGCTTGCCATGACGCACCGGATCGAGCAGCCAATGCGAGCTGATCTGCGGCGTCAGCGAACTGGTGAACCAGGTGTCAAATACATCCGGGTCGCCGATGAATCCGCCCGGCTCGCCGCGCTGCCCGGGGTCGAAGCCCTCGGGCACGTGGCTCATCGGGTCGATCGGCAGCGTTGATGCCGCCGGCAGTATCGGCGCCTGGTAGTCGACGCTGCCGTCGGTCCTGACCGGATACCACACCGGGATCGGCACGCCGAAATAGCGCTGGCGCGACACACACCAGTCGAGCTGCAGGTTCTCAGTCCAGTTGCCGTAGCGCACACCCATGAATTGCGGATGCCAGCGGATCAGTTCGCCGGCTTCAAGCAGCGCCTGCTTGTGTTTCATCAACTGGACAAACCACTGCCGCGTGCTGATGAACTCGAGCGGGCGCTCGCCCTTCTCGTACATCTTGACCGCGTGTCGGATCGGCCTGGGTTCCGCCACCAGCGGCGCACGCTGGGTGCCCGCGCCGGCTGCCGGCTCGCGCAACAGCTCCACGATCCGCCGTTGCGCCTGGGACACGCTCTTGCCGGTCAGCTGCGCATACGCGGCGTTGGCGGCCGGGGGATCGAGGCTCGGATACTGTTCGCTGCCGTAGACCACTGGCAGCAGCCGGCCGTCGCGGCCGATGATCTGGCGCAGCGGCAGACCGTGCTCGCGCCACCAGACCACGTCCGACTGGTCGCCGAAGGTGCATACCATCAGGATGCCGGTGCCCTTGTCCGGATCGGCGAGCTCGCTCGGGAAGATCGGCACCGGCACGCGAAACAGCGGCGTCAGCGCGCGCCGACCGAACAACTTCTGGTAGCGCGCATCATCGGGCCGGGCGGTCACCCCGACGCAGGCGGGCAGCAGCTCCGGCCGCGTGGTGGAGATCACGAACGACTCGGCGCTGCCTTCGACGCCGAACTCCAGGTCGTGGTAGGCGCCCGGGCGCTCCTCGTCCTTCAGATCCGCCTGTGCCAGCGCGGTCTGGAAATCCACATCCCACATCGTCGGCGCCTCGAGCGTGTAGGCGTGTCCCTTGTTGAACAGGTCCAGGAACGACAGCTGCGCGAGGTGCCGGCAGTGGTCGTCGATGGTGGCGTAGCTCTGCGTCCAGTCGACGCTCAATCCGATCCTGCGAAACAGCTGTTCGAACGCGCGCTCGTCCTGGTTGGTGACGTGACGGCACAGCTCGATGAAGTTGCGGCGCGACACCACGCGCGGCGGCGTCTTGCGGCGCTGCTGTTCGCTCAGCTGCGACGGCTCCAGCGCCAGCTGCGGCTCGTACGGTAGCTTCGGATCGCAGCGCACGTGAAAGAAGTTCTGCACCCGGCGTTCGGTCGGCAGGCCATTGTCATCCCAGCCCATCGGGTAGAACACGTTCAGTCCGAGCATTCGGCGCTGGCGTGCGATCACATCGGTGTGCGTGTAACTGAACACGTGTCCCATGTGCAGCGAGCCGGAAACCGTCGGTGGCGGCGTGTCGATGACAAAGGACTGCTCGCGCCCGCGAGCGGCGTCCCAGGCATAGGCGCCGGTGCGCTGCCACTCCTCGTTCCAGCGCGTCTCCGCGGCCGCGCCGTCGAAGTGTGCCGGCAGCGCGGCGGGATCCAGGATATGAATGGGTTGGCGCATAGCCGCTCAAGAATAGCCGTTGACGCCGCTGTTTGCCTGCTCCGCGGCGCTCGCCGAGGGGTAAAATGACGTATCGATTCACAGGAGTGGCATGTGGTAGAGCCGCCCTCAGCTCCGGCCAGTCAGCCCAGCGCGCTGCGCGGCGACTATTCGAGCGCCGCGCCCGACTACACGGTGGCGCAGCGCTGGGAGCACTACGCGCCCGACGAGCACGCGATCTGGGCAACACTCTACCGGCGCCAGATCGACCTGATCGAGCGCTATGCGGCGCCGGAATTCCTGGCCGGGGTGCGCGCGCTGGGCGCATCGGCGACGCAGATACCGCGCTTTGAGGATGCCAATCGCGTGCTGCAGGCAGCCACCGGCTGGCGCATCGTTGCGGTGCCGGGACTGATCCCGGAGCAGGACTTCTTCGATCACCTGGCGCATCGGCGCTTCCCGGTGACGGTCTGGATCCGGCGCCGCGAGGAACTCGACTACCTGGTCGAGCCCGACGTGTTTCACGATTTCTTCGGCCACGCGCCGCTGCTGACGAACCCGGTGTTTGCGCGCTTCATGCAGGCCTATGGGCAGGCCGGTCCCAAGGCGCTGTCGACACCCGGGGGGCTGCGGATGCTGGCGCGGCTCTACTGGTACATGGTCGAGTTCGGATTGATTCGCACCAGCGCGGGACTGCGCGTCTATGGCGCCGGCATCCTGTCGTCCAAGGGCGAGACGGTGTACAGCATCGAGAGTCCCGAGCCACAACGCGTCGCATTCGAGCTGCTGCGCGTGATGCGCACCGACTACCGGATCGATGACTTCCAGCGTACCTATTTCGTGCTCGACAGCTTCGAGCAGCTATTCGATGCCTGTTACGACACCGATTTCGCGCCGATGTATCGCCAGTACGGTTCGCTGCCGCCGATCAGCCCCGACGCCGGTCCTGCCTAGCGCTGCTGCAACTGCTCGCGGCGCGCCCGCCACTGCGCCCGGGTCTGTCCCCAGATGTCGATGCGTGTGCTCTCGAACGGTGCCGGCAGGCGCCCCGGACCGCGATTGCTGGAGCCGAGTTTGTGCGCGACTACCTGCGAGGCCTGGTTGTCGGGGGCGATCGAGTGAATCACCTCGTCCCAGCCAAGCACATCAAATACCCAGTCCATCGTGGCGGCCGCGCCCTCGGTGGCATAGCCGCGGCCCCAGCAGTCGCGCACGATGGCCCAGCCGATCTCGCGGCCCGGCCAGCCCTCGGGGTACCATGGACCCAGGCGGCCGATCCAGCGGCCGGTGGCGCGCTCGATGACCGAAAACATTGCGAAGCCCTGCATCTGCCAGGCGCCGGCCATCGTCATGAATCCGCGCCACGCAACCGCGCGCACCTGCAGGCCGCCAATGAAGTGCGCCGCCTCGCTGTCGGTCATCATCTGGGCCCAGGGCTCGAAGTCCTGCATGCGCAGCGGCCGCAGGATCAGTCGAGCCGTCTGAAGCTGCGGCTCTGGGGCGCTCATGGGGTACCGTCATGGCGTGTAGCGGGGCCACATTGCCATAATTCGCAGCGGCAGGATGAAGCGCCCCATAAAAATAGGCGCACCGTCTGGGAGTGGCCACGGTGCGCCTAATAACGCAAGACAGGTAGTTTGACGGCTCGACAGGGAGGGATAACCGTCGAAATGCATCTGCCTGCTGCGGGCCCTTGTAACTTAATAAGCACTACACGTGCCACGCAAGTGCATTGTGCACGGTGGCGGTGCAGCGCTGCACGGCGAGCACCAGCGGCATCAATGTGTTGTAGTAAATTGTAGGAGTGAGCCTACAAGCGGTCTGGCGGGGTTGGAAGCCGCGGCGCGCGCGCGCGCCTCCAACCGGCCTCCAAATCGTATCCCGGGCTGGCTTCTGGCCGCCGCGCCACTGTAAGCGTTGCCGATTTTTCGCCCGATCGAGCACTAATTGCCGATGCGCGATGCGCTGCGCCCGCTGGCTCGCGTGGGTATGCTAGGCCGGCAAGCCCATGGAGACACCACGCATGGCGATGGCGATACGACTGCGCGAACACGGCGGGCCGGAAGTGCTCAGGTGGGAACAGGTCGAGGTCGCCGCGCCCACGGCCCACGAAGCGCTGCTGCGCCAGACTGCGGTCGGGGTGAATTTCGCGGACGTTTATCTGCGCACCGGGCTGTACCCGCAGGCGTTGCCCTCGGGCATGGGTTCCGAGGCTGCCGGCGTGGTCGAGGCGGTGGGGAAAAAGGTGCGCGGCATCAAGGCCGGCGACCGCGTGGCGTATACCTATCCCACAGCAGGCGCCTATGCCGAGCGGCGCGTACTGCCCGCCGAGCGGCTGCTGAAGATCCCGGCAGGTGTCGGCGATGAGCAGGCTGCCGCGGTGATGCTCAAGGGGCTGACCAGCTGGTTCCTGCTGCGCGAGACGCACAAGGTCGAGCGCGGCGAGGTACTGCTGATCCAGGCGGCGGCCGGCGGTGTCGGCCTGATCCTGAGCCAATGGGCGCGCGCGCTCGGCGCCAGGGTGATCGGCACGGTCGGCAGCGATGACAAGGCGAAGCTGGCGCGGCGCAATGGCTGCCACCAGGTGCTGATCGGCTATCACGACCTGCCCGCCAGGGTGCGCAAGCTCAACCACGGCCAGGGCGTGGACGTGGTCTATGACGGCGTCGGCAAGGACACGCTGTTTGCATCGCTCGACTGCCTGCGGCCGCGCGGCATCATGGTGGGCTATGGCAACGCCTCCGGTGCAGCGCCGCCATTCTCGCCGCTGGAGCTGGTCAAGCGCGGCTCGCTGTTCTTTACGCGTGCGGCCTCCGGCGACTACCTGGGCGATGCCGAAGCGCGCCGCGCCGGCGCGCGCGCACTGTTCGGACTGATCCGGCGCCGGCTGATCCGGGTGCACATCGGCCAGCGCTATGCGCTCGCTCAGGCCGCACAGGCGCAGCGCGATCTCGAGAGTCGCCGCACCGTCGGCTCAACCGTCCTGATTCCGTAACGCCGCGCCCGGAGAAGCCACGCCATGTTCACGCGCAGGGTGCTGACAGCGCTGGCCATCGGTGTAGCGGCCGGCAGCTCCGGCTGCGCGACCTCCAGCCTGCTGATCGATGCCGAGACGGCCAGGACCAACACCCACACGGTGCTGGCGTTCGAGGAGACGGTGTTCAACAGGCACCGGGTCGAGGAGGGCTTCGAGCGCTATGTCGCAGCGGACTTCAGGCAGCACAGCGCCGCGCTGCCGGACAATCGCGAAGGCAGCATCAGCGCGCTCAGGCGCCTGCTCAGTAACGACTATCCGGCATCGCGTGTTGCGGTCGAGCGCACGGTTGCGCAGGGGGACCTGGTCGCGGTGCAGCTGCTCTGGGACCAGAAGCCCGGGCAGTCCCGCGCGCTCGCCAAGGTGGACATCTACCGTCTGCAGGACGGCAGGATCGTCGAGCACTGGGACGTCACGCAGGGCGCGGCCGACGGCCTCCCCGGCAACTGATACGCGGCCGGCGGCTCGCCGCTGCGGCGGTCGCCGGCGTCGACTGCGCCTGATGCTCAGGAGCGCTTGCGGCGAAATACCAGGGTTAGCAGGAACAGCGCGGTGCGAAAGTCGAGCAGCTTGAACGCAGCGCGAGCGTCTTCCGGGCGCAGCTTCGCGGTCAACGGCATGGCGCCGAACAACTTGCCCTTCACCACCAGATCGGATCCGTCGCGCTCCAGGGCGGTGATGTTCATCATCTCTTTGTTGTCCGCGCCGTAGATTTTCATTTGTGCCTGATATGCAGCATGTAGCCGACGCTCGGGATGGTGCTGAGCCAGCGCGGCTGCTCCGGATCGTCGCCGATCTTGTGTCGCAGGCGGTGGATCAGCTGCTTGAGCAGCTGGCGATCGCCGCCGCCACGATGTCCCCAGACGTGCACCAGCAGCCGATCCGTGTGCACCACCTGTCCGGCATTGGCCAGCAGCAGCTGCAGCAGCCGCGATTCCAGCGGCGTGATTCTGATTTCGCGCTCGGCGATACGCAGCAGCAGCAGGTCCGGATCGAGCGACAGTTCGCCGGCCTGCGTCTGGCCGCCGCCTTCGTGACCGGTACGCCGCAGCAGCGCCTTGACGCGCGCCACCAGCGTGCGCGGACTGAACGGCTTGGTCAGGTAGTCGTCGGCACCGAGCTCCAGCGCCCGCACCAGATCGGCCTCCTCGCCGCGTGCGGTGAGCATCATGATCGGCGCGCGGCTCTCCTTGCGCAGTGCGCCGCACAGCTCGAAGCCCGAGCCGCCCGGCAGGTTGATGTCGAGTATCGCAAGGTCCGGAAGCTCGGCGCGAAAAGTGCTCAGCGCGGTGCCATAGCTGCCGGCACTGACCACCGGGAAGCCGGCTTGCCGCAGCGCGAAGCCTACGACAGCCAGCATGTCGGCGTCGTCGTCGACCACCAGTAGTTTCAAGCGACGTCCTCCGTTTGCTGCGGTAACGACAGGATAAAGCGGGTGCGATGCCCGGGTGTGCGCTGCATGCGCACGCTGCCGCCGTGACGCTCGATGATCGACTTGACGATCCACAGCCCGAGCCCCAGCCCAGGCGCGTCCGGTTCGCTATCGGCACCACGCTGGAAGCGCTCGAAGATGGCGTCCGAGGCGCCCTGCGGCACGCCCGAACCCTCATCTTCCACCCATACCTCGCTGTGCGTAGCGCTGCGCCTGCCGCCGATGCGGATGGTGCTGCCCTCGGGGGCGAACTTGGCGGCATTGGCGATCAGGTTCACGAATACCTGTCCGAGCCGCTGTGCATCGCCGCGCACCAACGCGCCGATGCCTGATTCATCCAGCTCCAGCGTGAGCCGGCGCTGGCGCAGCAGTGGCGCGATCAGGTCACGCGCATCGCTGATCACAGCGACCAGATCAACCGGCTGCTGGCGGATCGAATGCTGCCCGGCCTCGATGCGCACGCTCTCGAGCAGGTTGTCGATCAATCGCATCAGCCGCAGCACGCCGCGTTCGACGTTGGCAAGCAATTCGTGCTGCGCGTCGGGCGCCATGTCATTCAGGCCGTCGCGCAGCAGTTCGATCGATGCCAGCTGGGCGGCGAGCGGAGTACGAAACTCATGCGAAATGTTGCCGAGCACGCTGTCGCGCGCCCGGCGCGCGGCCTCCAGGTCGGTCTCATCGCGCAGGATCTGCACCTGTATGCCCTGCACCGGCGGCGCACTCAGCACGATGGCCGATCGGGTGCTGCCATCGGCGAGGCACAGCGTCTCGCGCAGGCTCGCCTGCGGTGAGGAGCGCGCCGCCAGGATCGGGCAGTGGCGCTCGCACGGCCGCTCACCGCCAAGCTGCTGCGGCAGCAGCACGTCGCCGCAGAACTGGCCGACGATATCCCCGGCCGGTCGGCCCAGCAGGCGCGCCACCTGCGCATTGGCGTAACGAATGCGCCGTTCGTGGTCCACCGCATAGACGCCCTCGATGACGCCGTTGAGCACGGTCTGTGCCTCGGCCTCGCGCCGCCGCAGCGCGTCGGTCAGGTCCACCAGATTGCGCCGCATCTCATCCATCGAGCTCGCCAGTGCCCCGACCTCATGCGGCGCCCCGGCCGGCAGCGCGGTGGAAAAGTCGCCGCGGCCGATGCGCTCGGCCAGCTCCCTGAGCGCCACCACCGGCCGCGCCAGCCAGCGGCCGTACAGCACGCCGAGCAGCCCGGCGATCGCCGCCACGATGATCGCGGTGGTCCCCAGTATCCAGTCGAAGCTGTGGGTCGCGGCCACGAATTCGGCGCCGCCCAGGCGCGCATCGAGCAGGCCGACCACTTCGCCGGTTTGCGCCGCCAGCACCATGGTGGCGGCAAACGGGTTGTCGCCCGGCAGCTTGCCCGCCGCCACGCCGCCCGGATTGGCCAGCGCCTGCGTGTGCAGCGGGGTCATGTCATCATCGGGCGGCGCGTGGTAGGTGGCGAAATTCACCGCCCGCAGTTGCGCGCCGACCTGGCGGCCCAGTTTCTCCAGCAGCGCCGCATCCGCCAGCCTGAGCGTGATGGCGCGTACGCCGGTGGCGGGGACCGCCGCCGCTGCTCCCCAGATCAACGCGCCGCCGTCCTTCGGTGCCACCACGAAACGCTCGCCTTGTTCCTGCAGCGCGGTGGCGATTTCGGGCCAGTCGATCGCCGCACCTGACTGCGCCAGGGCGCTGTCGCCGCGCATCAGTGCCGTGACGTCGGTACCGGTGGTCTCGCTGAAGCGCCGCAGGAAGGGTTCCAGGCCGCTGTTGGGTTCGCTGTCGAGCAGACGCCGCAGCGTCGGCCGCTCGGCCAGCACCCGCGCATCGCTGAGCGCATCCTCGCCGGCACGCCGCAGCAGCTCGCGCGCGGTGGCGACCGCCAGCTGCGCGCGCACCAGTGCCTGCTGCTGGACCAGCCGGTTCAGCAGGATGCCGCAGGTGATCGCAATCGCGGCCACGGCCAGCAGCACGATGAACACGCTGCCGCCGCCGAGCCAGGAGGCGAGCCCGACCTGCGCCTGGGGAGTTGATTTATCTGCCATGGGGCCGCGCAGCCTAACGCCCATGCCGCGCACTGACCAGCGCAGTGCGCGCGGGCCGATGGCGCCGCCGTCAGGCGCGTGCGGTGATGCCGGCGCGCAGTTCCGGATGGCGGCGCTCGAGCAGCGTCTTGGCTACCAGGGTCACCAGCGCCAGCAGCGCCAGGATCGAAGCAGAGGCAAAGGCGCCGACGTAGTTGTATTCGCTGTGCAGGATCTCGATATGCAGCGGCAGCGTATTGGTCTGGCCGCGGATGTGGCCCGAGACCACCGAGACCGCGCCGAATTCGCCCATCGCGCGCGCATTGCACAGCAGCACACCGTATAGCAGGCCCCAGCGGATATTGGGCAGCGTGACCAGCCAGAAGGTCTGCCAGCCGCTGGCGCCGAGCGACAGCGCGGTCGCCTCCTCGTCATTGCCTTGCGTCTGCATCAACGGAATCAGCTCCCGGGCAACGAATGGCACGGTCACGAACGTGGTCGCAAGCACGATGCCGGGCACCGCGAAGATGATGCGCACGCCGTGCGCCATCAGCCACGGACCAAACCAGCCCTGGGCGCCGAACATCAGCACGTAGATGAGTCCGGAGATCACCGGTGAGACCGCGAACGGCAGGTCGATCGCGGTGATCAGCGCGTTCTTGCCGCGAAATTCGAACTTGGCGATTGCCCAGGCGGCCGCGATGCCGAACAGCACGTTCAGCGGCACCACGATGGCCGCGGTCAGCAGTGTCAGGCGCATCGCCGCCAGCGCGTACGGATCGAGCAGTGCGTTGATATAGCTGCCGATGCCGCGCGCGAAGGCTTCGACGAACACCACCACCAGCGGCAGCGCCACCAGTCCGACCAGGTACAGCAGCGCCACGCCCAGCAGCGCGTAGCGGCCAAGTTCCTCGGGTATCTGCTCGCCACGGATCATCGCGAGCGCCGCCGCCGCTGCGTCCACAGCTGCAGGCCGTTGATGCCGAACATCAGCGCGAATGATGCCAGCAGCATCACCACGGCGATCGCGGTAGCCTCGGCGTATTGATACTGCTCCAGCTTCGTCATGATCATCAGCGGCGCGATCTCCGAGACCATCGGGATATTGCCGGCGATGAAGATCACCGAGCCGTATTCGCCGACGGCGCGTGAAAAGCCAAGCGCCACTCCCGTCAGCAGCGTTGGCCAGATCGAGGGCAGCACCACCCAGATGAAACTCTGGAACCGGGAGGCGCCGAGCGTCTCCGCCGCGCGCTCCACCTCGCGGTCGAGATCGCCCAGTACCGGCTGCAGCGTGCGCACCACGAACGGCAGGCTGACAAACGCCAGCGCCACCACGATACCCAGCGGCGTATAGGCCACCCGGATCCCCAGCGGCAGCAGCAGCTGGCCGATCCAGCCGTTGGGCGCATACAGCGCCGTGAGCGCGATGCCGGCCACCGCCGTTGGCAGCGCGAACGGCAGGTCGATGATCGCGTCGAACAGCCTGCGCCCCGGAAAGCGCTGGCGCGTGAGCGCCCAGGCGATGATGAACCCAAACACGCCGTTGATCGCCGCGGCCAGCAGCGCGGCGCCAAAGCTCAGCCGCAGCGAAGCCAGTACGCGCGGCGCGCTGACCACGTGCCAGAACCTCACCGGTCCCAGCTCCGCGGAGCGCAGAAACGCCGCCGACAGTGGAATCAGCACGATCAGCGACACGTACACCAGTGTGTATCCCATCGTCAGGCCGAATCCCGGCAGCATACGCAAGCGGCGTCGGGAGCGGCTCTTGTCGGCGCCACCGGCGGCCAGCGGCAGGGGGAGGATTGCGTCGCTCATGGGGCTACTGGCCGTAGATCTGATCGAAGCTGCCGCCATCGGCGAAATGCGCCTGCTGGGCCTTCTCCCAGCCGCCGAAGGTGTCGTCGATGGTCACCAGCTTGAGCGTTGGAAACTGGCCGGCGTACCTGGCGGCGACCTGCGGGTCGCGCGGGCGGTAGAAGTTGCGCGCGATGATCTCCTGGCCCTGCGGGGTGTAGAGAAACCTAAGGTACGCCTCGGCCAGCTTGCGCGTGCCGCGTCGATCCACCACCTGGTCCACCACCGCGACCGGCGGCTCGGCCAGGATGCTCAGCGACGGCAGCACGATGTCCACCTTGTCCGCTCCGAGCTGCTGCTTCGCCAGCAATGCCTCATTTTCCCAGGCCAGCAGCACATCGCCGATGCCGCGGTCCACGAACGTCACCGTGGCGCCACGCGCGCCGGAATCGAGCACCGGCACGTTGCGGTAGAGCTTGCGCACGAACTCCTTCGCACTGGCGTCGTTGCCGCCGGGCTGCCTGAGTGCCCAGGCCCAGGCGGCGAGGTAGTTCCAGCGCGCCCCTCCCGAGCTCTTCGGATTGGGCGTGATCACCGCAACGCCGGGGCGCACCAGGTCATCCCAGTCGCGGATGTTCTTCGGATTGCCCTTGCGCACCAGGAACACGATGGTCGAGGTGTACGGGGCGCTGTTATCCGGCAGGCGCGTGGCCCAGTCGGCCGGCAGCAGCTGCGCCCTCCTGTTCAGCTCGATGATGTCATACGCCAGCGCCAGCGTCGCAACGTCGGCTTGGAGCCCATCGATGATGGCGCGCGCCTGCTTGCCCGAGCCGCCGTGGCTCTGGTTGATGGTGACGTGTTCGCCGGTGCTCGCCAGCCACTCGGCGGCAAACGCCTTGTTGACCGCATCGTACAGCTCGCGCGTCGGGTCATACGATACATTCAGCAGCGTCACCGGCGCAGCGCCGGTGAGCGCGCCCGGTTTGGAGCAGCCAGCCAGCAGCACACCGACCAGCAGGCAGGCGAGCGCTGCGCCCGACAGCTTCACGCTGGCGCGGCGTTCGGTGCGGATTCTCAAGCCGGGCTCCGCTGCTGCCGGTCGAACGCCCGGCTGTCGAACAGCGAGTCGATGCCGTCGCCGCGGCTCTCGGCGTTGCCGGTGGGCTCTCCGGTGCACGACAGCAGCACCGCGCAGTTGCCGCCATAGTTGAACAGCGGCTGGAAATCGCTGCGCAGGATCCGCGCCAGCTCGGACGGCGAGCCATCCAGGCCGAGCACCACCAGCAGCGGTTCCGAGGACGCGGCCAGATGTGCGACCCAGCCGTTGAGATCGCCGATCTGCACATCGGTGCGGATGTCCAGGCCGTGCGTTTCCTGCAGCTCGGCGCGTGCATCGAGCAGCCGGCGGAAGGAGCTGGTGACTTCCGCGCGCGGCGCCGTCGGGCTCTGCACACTGACAAAGGTTGCCTCGGCGTGCAGGTGACGCATCACACTGGCGACCAGGGCGAGCGTTGCCGAGCGCGCCGCATCGCTGTTGCATTGAATAAGCATGCGTCGCGGCAATGCCAGTTGCGGCGGTATGCAAAGCATCTGCCGCCGGCCCTGTGCCGCGGCGTACACGAGCTCCTCGATCGCCTGTTCGCCGCCGCCGGCGATTACCGCGACACCGGTTTGCGACGCATCGCGCTCGCCTTTGTCCTGGGATTCCAGCACCGGCGCCTGCATGCTCTGCACCAGCTGGCGCAGCAGCGGCGACTGGCGCAGCGCCGCGGCCGTGGCCGCGTCGGTGGTCAGGATGCGAAAGCTTGAGATCGGCGTCGGCAACAGGTGGAAGCGGCGGATCGCGAGCGCGACGCGCTTGCCGGGTGACAGCGGCAGCTGCCCCTGCTCGGTGTTGGTGCGCGTGACGTCGACCACCACCAGCGGCGCTGCGCGGGTGCTGCCGGCGGCGCCGGCAACATGCTCGCGCGCCACCGCCGATATCACCTCGGATTCACGTGGCAGCTGCACCCGCAGCCGCTCGAACACGCCGCCGAAATCCACCGACAGCACGTGGCCCAGGCTCAATGGAGTGCCGCGCAGCCGCTCTTCGTCCTCGGCCACTTCGATGTCTTCGGGGCGCACGATGGTGACGACCTCGCTGCCCATGCCGGCAGCCTTGAGGCTGTCGCCGAGCGCCAGGAAGCGACTGCTCAGCCGCAGTCCCTCCGGGCCGCGCTCGCCGAGGAACAGGTTCGCGGCGCCCAGGAATGTGGCGACGAAGCGCGTTGCCGGGCGCCGATACAGCGTCTCGGCGCGGCCGGTCTCAAGCAGGCGGCCGTTGTTCATGATGCCAATGCGGTCGGCCAGCGCGAACGCCTCTTCCTGGTCGTGCGTGACCAGGATCGTGGTCATGCCAAGGCGGCGCTGCACCTGGCGAATGGTCTCGCGCAGCTCGACCCGGATCTTGGCATCGAGTGCGCCGAACGGTTCATCCAGCAGCAGTACCTGCGGCTCGTGCGCCAGTGCCCGCGCCACCGCTACGCGCTGCTGCTGGCCGCCCGAGAGCTGATCCGGCAGGCGGCCCTGGTAGCCGTCCAGCGCGACCAGCTGCAGCAGTTCGTCGCGCCGGCGCGCACGATCGCGCCGCCTGACGCCGCGCACGCGCAGCGCGAATTCGACGTTCTGTCCTACCGTCATGTGGCGAAACAGCGCGTAGTGCTGGAATACCAGTCCGACACCGCGCTCGCGGGCGCGGATGTTGGTGACGTCGCGGCCGTGGAAGGAAATGCGGCCGTGATCGACGTCGGTCAGCCCGGCCGCGATCCGCAGCAGCGTGCTCTTGCCGCTGCCGCTGGGGCCAAGCAGCACGAAAAACTCGCCGGCCTCGATCTGCAGAGAAACATCGTTGACGACGGGCGCGGCGTTGTAATGCTTGGTAATCTGCTCGAAGTTGATCGACATGCGCGCTCCTGCGAACTTCCATGGTATGAACTTCGACGTATCGGGGTCGGTAGCAAGCTGGTAACAATCCGGTTATAAGTGGATGGCTGCATGGGTGTCGCTTTGCCTTGCCCGCGCGCTTCCGCTAGGCTGCGTTTCACAGCGATTTCAATCCCTTACCAATGAAAGTCACCATTTTTGGCTCGGGCTATGTGGGCCTGGTTTCCGGCGCCTGCCTGGCGGAGGCCGGTAACCATGTTCTGTGCGTGGACACCGATGCCGAGCGCGTTGAGCGGCTGAATCGCGGCGAGGTGCCGATCCACGAGCCCGGGCTGGACCAGCTGATGCAGCGCAATTGCGCTGCCGGCCGCCTGGAGTTCACGGCCGACACCGCGCGCGCAGTCGAGCATGGATTGTTCCAGCTGATCGCGGTCGGCACGCCGCCGGATGAAGACGGCTCGGCGGACCTGCGACATGTGTTGCAGGTTGCGCGTGCCATCGGCGAGCACCTGCCGCGCTATGCGATCCTGGTCACCAAGTCGACCGTGCCGGTGGGCACCGCCGACCAGGTGCGGCTGGAAGTCACCAAGGCGCTGGCCGAGAGAGCATTGGCGATCGAATTCGACGTGGTCTCCAACCCGGAGTTCCTCAAGGAGGGTGCGGCGATTGACGATTTCATGCGGCCGGACCGGATTGTCGTCGGCACCGACAACCCGCGCACCACCGAGCTCATCCGGGCGCTGTACGAACCGTTTACCCGCAATCATGACCGGCTGGTGGTGATGGATATCCGCTCAGCCGAACTCACCAAGTACGCCGCCAACGCGATGCTCGCCACCAAGATCAGCTTCATGAACGAGCTGGCGGCGGTGGCCGAACGCGTCGGTGCCGATATCGAGAAGGTGCGCATCGGCATCGGTTCGGATCCGCGCATCGGCTACAGCTTCATATATCCCGGGATCGGCTACGGCGGCTCGTGTTTTCCCAAGGACGTGAAGGCGCTGATCCGATCCGCCCATCGTGCCGGACACGAGGCCACGCTGCTGAGCGCGGTCGAGAGCGTGAACGAGCGGCAGAAGACCTTGCTGGTACAGAAGCTCGCGGCACATTTTGGCGATCGTCTCGGCGGCCGTACGTTTGCGCTCTGGGGCCTGGCCTTCAAGCCCAACACCGACGACATGCGCGAGGCGCCGAGCCGCATCGTCATCGATGCGCTGCTGGACGCGGGCGCCAGCGTGCGCGCCTATGATCCGGTGGCCAGCAACGAGGCGCGGCGGCTGTATGCGAACGCGCCGCACGCCGCGCGGCTGCTGTTCTGCAACAGCGCTTATGAGGCTGCGCAGGGCGCCGATGCGCTGCTGATTGCCACCGAATGGAAGGAGTTTCGCAGTCCCGATTACGACCGGCTCAGGACGCTGCTGCTGCAGCCGCTGATCTTCGATGGCAGGAACCTGTACGACCCGGCGCTGATGCAGCGCCTGGGCTTCGAATACTTTGCGATCGGTCGCGGGCGCGTGCCGCAGGCGGCGCCGCAGGCCAGGGCGCTGGTCGCTGGGGCCAGCCTGAAGGAGCGTTAAGTCATGCTGGTACCGGTGATCCTGTCGGGCGGCGCCGGCACGCGGCTTTGGCCGCTGTCGCGCGAGCTGCATCCCAAGCAACTGCTGTCGCTGGTCGGTCCGCACACCATGCTGCAGGATACGGTGCGGCGGCTGGCAGGACTTGCGGTGGCCGCGCCGATGGTGGTGTGCAACGAGGCGCACCGCTTCCTGGTCGCCGAACAGCTGCGTGCGATCGACTGCAAGCCGCGCGCTATCGTACTTGAGCCGGCCGGCCGCAACACCGCGCCGGCAATTGCACTGGCGGCGCACGCGACGCTGGCGGGCGAGGAGGCCGACCCGCTGCTGCTGGTGCTGCCTGCCGACCAGGTGATCCCTGATGTGGCGGCGTTTCACGCCGCCATCGACGTGGCCAGCGCGGCGGCCCGCGACGGCGCGCTGGTTGCATTCGGTATCGTACCGACCTCACCCGAGACAGGCTACGGCTACATCCGCCGCGGTGCGCTGCTGGGCGGCAGCTATCGCATCGCCGAATACGTTGAAAAGCCCGAGCTGCCGCGGGCCCAGGCCTTCATCGCCTCGGGCGAGTATTACTGGAACGGCGGCATGTTCCTGTTCCGCGCGCGCCGCTATCTTGAGGAGCTGGAGCGGTTTGCACCGGATATTGCCGCGGCCTGCGGCGCCAGTTTCGCCGGCGCGGTGCGCGACCTGGATTTTACCCGGGTCGACCCGGCCGCGTTCCGCGACTGCCGCAGCGAATCGATCGACTATGCGGTGATGGAGAGGACCAGCGATGCGGTGGTGGTGCCGCTGCAGGCCGGGTGGAGCGATGTCGGCAACTGGACGTCGCTGCACGAGGTCTCGCCGCACGATGCACAGGGCAACGCACTGTTTGGCGATGTGATGATCGAGGATACGCACGACAGCTTCGTCTACTCCGGCAGCCGGCTGGTCGCGACGGTGGGCCTCTCCGACCATGTCGTGATCGAAACCAAGGATGCGGTACTGGTAGCGCCCAAGAACCGGGTGCAGGATGTCAAGCAGCTGGTCGCACGGCTCAAGGCGGCCGGACGCTACGAGCATTCGCTGCATCGGGAAGTGTTTCGTCCCTGGGGAAGCTACGACAGCATCGACGCCGGCGAGCGCTTCCAGGTCAAGCGCCTGATGGTGCATCCGGGCGGTGTGCTGTCGCTGCAGGTGCATCATCATCGCGCCGAACATTGGGTGGTGGTATCCGGCACCGCCAGGATCACGCGCGGCGAGGAGACCTACCTGCTGGAGGAGAATCAGTCGACCTACATCCCGGTCGGTGTGCGCCATCGGATCGAGAATCCGGGGCGGATCGCGCTGCACATCATCGAGGTGCAGTCGGGCAGCTACCTGGGCGAGGACGACATCGTGCGTCTCGAGGACCGCTACGGGCGCCAGGGAACGAATACATAAGGATGCATCAGAGAGGAATTGGATGCCCAAGCTGAGCTGTTTTAAGGCCTACGACATTCGCGGCCGCATACCGGACGAACTCAACAACGAGCTTGCCTACCAGATCGGCCGCGCTTATGCGGCGTTCGTGCAGCCCAGGACGGTCGCGGTGGGGCGCGACATCCGTGCCTCGAGCGCCACGCTGCGCGACGCGCTGTCGCGCGGGCTGATCGATGCGGGCGTCAACGTTGCCGACATCGGACTGTGCGGCACCGAGGGGGTGTATTTCGCAACCTTTGCCGAGGAACTCGACGGCGGCATCATGGTGACCGCGAGCCACAATCCACCCGATTACAACGGCATGAAGTTCGTACGCGAGCAGAGCCGCCCGATCAGCTCCGATAGCGGGCTGGCCGAGATGCAGGCCTCGATAGAGAACGCGACCTTACCCCCCAGGGCCGGCACTGCCGGCCAGCTCAGCAGTCTCGACACCAGCGGCAAGTACCTGCAGCACCTGCTCGGCTATGTGACCACCGATAGCCTCAGGCCCATGAAGGTGGTCGTCAACGCCGGCAACGGCGGCGCCGGACTGGTGATCGACCAGCTCGAGCCGCACCTGCCGTTCGAATTCATCAAGCTCAATCACCATCCCGACGGCTCGTTTCCGCACGGCGTGCCCAATCCGATGCTGGAGGAGAATCGGGCCGGCACAGCGGCGGCGGTGCGCGCCGCCGGCGCCGACGTCGGCCTGGCCTGGGACGGGGACTTTGACCGCTGCTTCTTCTTCGATGAACACGGCGGCTTCATCGAAGGCTATTACCTGGTCGGCCTGCTGGCGGAGAGGTTCCTGCGCCGCCATCGCGGCGCCCGCATCGTGCATGATCCGCGCCTGACCTGGAACACGATTGATATCGTCCAGCAGTACGGCGGTGAACCGGTGCTGTGCAAATCGGGCCATGCCTTCATCAAGCAGAAAATGCGCGACGTTGATGCGGTCTACGGCGGTGAGATGAGCGCACACCACTATTTCCGCGACTTCGCCTACTGCGACAGCGGCATGATTCCCTGGCTGCTGGTGCTGGCGGTGATGAGCGAGTCAGGCAAGAGCCTGTCGCAACTGGTGGGCGAGCGGCAGCGCCTGTATCCGGCCAGCGGCGAGATCAATCGCAAGCTCAGCTCACAGATGGGCAACACCATGGCGGTGCTGGCGCGCGTGCAGCAGAACTACCAGGCGCGCGCCAGGTCGATCGATTTTACCGATGGCCTGTCGATGGAATTCGAGCGCTGGCGCTTCAACCTGCGCGGCTCGAATACCGAGCCGCTGGTGCGTCTGAACGTGGAATCGCGTGGCGATGCGGCGCTGATGCAGGACAAGACCGGCGAGATACTGCGGTTGCTCGATGGTGCCTGACGCCGCCCACACCATCGACACGCTGCTGTCGCGCCGCTCGGTGCCGGCGCTGCAGCTGCGTGAGCCCGGACCGGCACAGCACGAGA
>Ga0181525_10001387_pt1 | contig 20686 bp, 22 predicted proteins | sample PEATcosm2014_Bin_48_FD_121100 | JGI IMG/M metagenome (GOLD analysis project Ga0181525, IMG submission 121100) | Peatland microbial communities from MTU Mesocosm Facility, Houghton, MI, USA - PEATcosm2014_Bin06_10_metaG | ecosystem: Environmental > Terrestrial > Soil > Wetlands > Peat | place...
ACTGCGGTTCGCAGCTTGGCGGTGTTCAGGCTTCCACATCGGGCGCTCCATCGCGAATCAAGCGCCCAACAATGAATCACATCCGATTCATCAGATTCAAGAACTTCCCGGATCGGCTCTCAGCCCGTAAGTAGAGAGCAGCTCCTAGAGGCGTTGAATGCCCGGGTTTTGAAGCCGGGGAAAGTTGTGCAGTTAAACTCATAAGATAAACTCGTAAGAACTGAGAAGTCGCTGCGCTAGCGCGGCGGCGTGAATGGCAGATTGTCGCCGGTATAGGTCTCCTCGACCTCAGAGATCGGCTTGCGCTCGGGCGTGAACAACAGCGCGCGATGCGCAAACAACCTGTGCGGAATATCGAGCGCCCGCTCCGGATGATCGGCGCCCGGCGAGCGCCCTTCCCAACCGTCGGGGAGCGGCTTCCACAAGATTTCGACGGCGAATGTCTGCCGAGACGGCTTTAAGTCGGCGACCGCGCGCCCGAACGGCGTGTCAGTCGTCTCCAGGAGCCGGTTCATCTCCGCGGTGAGCCGCGACGGCACGTACCAGTTGTCGGCTTCTGACAGGACGCGATTGCCGCAGGCGAGTTCCAAATGGCGGAACTTGACCGGCTCGTCATCGCTGACTTGGAGGTGCTGCCGCTGCTCGGCGGTCACCGGCTTGTCGACGTCGCGGACGAGTCGTGCGCGGATTTTCGTTTCGCTGCCGAGCTTGTGGTCTGCGCACCACGCATCGAGTGTGAAGGTCGCGCTGTGCGCGGCCAAAAGCGTGGCGTTGAGGGTTTCGACAATCGCGGTCGCCTCGACCCGTGCCAGGAAGGTGTCGGGCCAGATTGCCACGGTTTGCGCGACTGCAGCGCCCGGCGACACGATGACCGGCAATGCGGCCACGATTAAGCGATGGTAATTGATCGGCATTTGCATCTCTTTTCCCCAAAACCTTTGCCAAAACTAGCGCCAGCGCACTTACACTTGGCAAAGCCTGCAGCGGGAAGCTTCGGCGAGCATACGTACTTTATGGTAGGCGACGCGAAAGCACCGACGGGAGCTTTTCGTCCATGCCGATGAATATCGCGACGGCTCTGGCATCGCTGGATGTCGGGACGCTGTTCGTCATTGCTATCTGCGTTACGCTGTTGCTCGGCCTGTTTCTGCTGTTCGCCTGGCAGCAGGAGCGCATGGCCGCGCTTGGCTGGTGGGGCAGTGCCTATCTCATTGGCGGAGCCTCGGGCCTGCTGTGGCGGTTCGGCGACAGCTGCGCGCCGGCCGTCCCCTCGAATATCGCAACCGCGTTGTTGTTCGTCGCCGTTGGCATGATTTGGAGCGCGGCGCGCATCTTCCACGGGCGCGCCGTGTATTGGAGCGCCATGCTGTATGGCGCGGCGTTTTGGCTCGGCGCTTCCTTCTCGCCGGCTTTTGCCGCTTCGGCCGCCTCGCGGATCGTCGTGAGCGCGCTGATTATCGCCGCATACACCTTTCTCACCGCGAGCGAACTGCGGCAGGAGCGTCGCAAATCGCTGATACGGCGTTGGCCTGCGGCTTTTGTGCCGATGTTGCACGGCGGCATTTTTATCTTCCCGGTAGCGCTCGCCGCATTGTCGCCCGGCGATGACAAACTGGCGCGCGGCTGGATCGTGGTCTTTGCCATCGAGATCCTGCTCTACTTGGTCGGCACGGCGTTCATGGTGCTGATCCTGGCCAAGGATCACTCGGTTCGTGCGTACAAGGCGGCCGCTTCGAGCGATCCGCTGACCGGTCTATTGAATCGCCGCGGCTTTAACGAAGCCGTGGCGATGCTTCGCGAGCGCGGCGGCAAAAAGATGGTGGCGATTACCCTGCTTGCCTTCGATCTCGATCGCTTCAAATCGGTAAATGATCGCTACGGACACGCGGCCGGCGATGCTGTCCTGCAATTATTCGCCAAGGTGGTGCGCGAAACCTTGCGGGCGAACGACGTTGCCGGCCGTCTCGGCGGTGAGGAATTCGTCGCCGTGCTGCCCGCGACCGCGGCTGAGGCCGCCATCGCCGCCGAACGCGTGCGGACGTCGCTGGAGGCTGCGAGCGTCTGTTGTGATGGAAAACGTATTGCCGTGACCGTCAGTATCGGCATCGCCAGCGGCGCGCCGACCGCTGCCATCGAGTCGCTGATCGCGCGAGCCGACGAAGCGCTCTATCGGGCCAAGGAAAACGGTCGCAACCGGATCGAGTTCGCAAGGGCCGTGCCGGTCGCGCCGGAACCTGCAGCGAATGCGACAATCCGGACGCACCAAGAAAGCGACGCCGTGCATGACGCCGCCCCGCAAAGTTGCATCGCTTAGTGTATGATCCGGAAAAGTGGAAGCCGGCTTTCCGAAAAGATCATGCGCCACCAAAACTTTACAGCACGCGATGCGGGAGGATGATCACGGGACAAACACCCTGTGAGCGGCTCCACCCGGAAGGCGCTCATCAAGCCGAATAATACATCTCGAACTCGACCGGATGCGGCGTGTGCTCGAAGCGAATGACCTCCGCCATCTTCAGGTCGATATAGGAATCTATGAAATCGTCATCGAAGACGCCGCCGGCCTTGAGGAAGGTACGGTCCTTGTTGAGTTCCTCAAGCGCCTGGCGCAGCGATCCGCAGACCGTCGGAATCTTCTTCAGTTCCTTCGGCGGCAGATCGTACAGATCCTTGTCGACGGCTTCGCCCGGATCGAGCTTGTTCTTGATGCCATCGAGGCCCGCCATCAGCATCGCCGCGAACGCCAGATAGGGATTGGCCAGCGGATCGGGGAAGCGCACTTCGACGCGCTTGGCCTTCGGGTTGGTGGTGTAGGGGATGCGGCACGACGCCGAACGGTTACGCGCCGAATAAGCGAGCAGTACCGGCGCCTCGAAACCCGGCACCAGGCGCTTATACGAATTGGTCGTCGGGTTTGAGAAGGCGTTGATTGCCTTAGCGTGTTTGATGATGCCGGCGATGTATTGCAGGCAGGTTTCCGAGAGATCGGAGTATTTGTTGCCGGCGAAAACCGGCTTGCCGCCCTTCCAGATCGATTGATGGCAATGCATGCCGGAACCGTTGTCGCCATAGACCGGCTTGGGCATGAAGGTCGCGGTCTTGCCGTAGACCTGCGCAACCTGCGCGATGCAATACTTGTAAATGATCAACCGGTCGGCCATCACCGTGAGCGGCGCGAACTTCAAGCCCAACTCGTGCTGTGCCGACGCGACCTCGTGGTGATGCTTCTCGACCACGCAGCCCATGCGCGCCATGGCGGCAAGCATTTCCGAGCGCATGTCTTGTGCCGAATCCTGCGGCGGCACCGGGAAGTAGCCTTTCTTGGTGCCGATGTGGTGGCCGAGATTTCCGCCTTCGTAATCGGTATCGGAATTCGTCGGGAGCTCGACCGAGTCGAGCTTGAAGCCGGTGTTGTAAGGGTCGGCACGATATTTGACGTCGTCAAACACGAAAAACTCGGCCTCGGGGCCGAAGAACACCGTATCGCCGATGCCCGTGGATTTGACCATCGCCTCGGCGCGCTTGGCGATGCCACGCGGATCGCGGTTATACGGTTCGCCGGTCGTCGGCTCGAGCACGTCGCAGATCAGCGACAACGTAGTTTCGGCAAAGAACGGATCGATGCAGGCCGAAGTCGGATCGGGCATCAGGCACGTGTCGGATTCATTGATCGCCTTCCACCCGGCGATCGACGAACCATCGAACATCTGACCCTCGGCAAAAGTCTCTTCTTCGATCATGGAAACGTCGAACGTAACGTGCTGCCATTTGCCGCGCGGATCGGTGAAGCGGAAATCGACGTATTTCACGTCGTTATCCTTTATCATTTTCATGACATTCTTCGGCGTCGTCATGGCGGGCGTTTCCCTTTCGTACTGTTGGTGGTTGCCTCTTGACGGGCATCCAGTGCCGCTTGCGGCCGACGCGCAAACAAACAGACCAGACCGGATTTCTATTTAGATGGCGTCGTTTCCGGATTCCCCCGTCCTGATCCGGATGGCTTCTTCGATGGTGGAAACAAAAATTTTCCCATCGCCGATCCGACCAGTTTGGGCGGCGCGACGAATGGCATCAATGGCCTTTTCGACCATCTCGTCGCTGAGGACAATCTCAATCTTCACTTTGGGGAGAAAATCGACCACGTATTCAGCGCCGCGGTAGAGCTCGGTGTGGCCCTTCTGACGCCCGAACCCTTTGGCTTCCGTAACCGTGATACCCTGCAGCCCAACCTCCTGAAGTGCCTCCTTCACCTCATCGAGTTTGAACGGCTTGATGATGGCCTCGATTTTCTTCATCGCGTTCCGTCTCCCGGCTCCGGTAGCGGCGGCACGGCCGCCTCGGAACCGTGCCTAACGTTAGCAGGTCCCGTGCCAAGGGCGTTAAGCCGCGAAAAATACAAGGAGATCAGTTTGCTACCGTGCAATCTGTAACCAATGACAGAACTCGCACTAAGGCCCCCGCTGCCGAATTGTGCAGATTGCCCATTATCGCGCCAAGTAGGGGACGTCACAAGCGGCGCATATTCCGCCTATGCCTTAATCGCTATCTTGCCGCATCATGATTGAGCTTCTGAGCAACGCCGAAATGGCGCGGGCTGACCGGCAGACCATTGCAAGCGGCATGCCCGGCATTGATTTGATGGAGCGGGCGGGGACGGCCGTTTCCGACCTGGTCGCGGCGCAATTTCCCGCCGGGAGCCGGATCGTCGTCGTTACCGGCCCCGGCAACAATGGCGGCGATGGATTTGTCGCCGCGCGGCGGCTCGTCGAGCGTGGCTATCGAGTCGAGGTCCTGCTGGTTGGCGCGTTAGCGCAGTTCAAAGGCGACGCCGTCGTGGCAGCGGAGCGGTGGCGCGGGCCGGTTAGCGCGGCTAGCGCCGACGCACTCGCGGGCGCGGGCTTGATCGTCGACGCTTTATTCGGCGCCGGGCTCGACCGGCCGGTTGAGGGGCTGCCGCGCGCCATGATCGAGGCTATGAACGCGCAAGGCTCGCCGGTCATCGCCGTCGATCTGCCCAGCGGCATCAACGGCACGTCCGGCGCGGTGATGGGGGCGGCAGTCAAGGCTGCCCGGACCGTTACGTTTTTCCGCAAAAAGGCCGCCCATGTTTTGCTGCCGGGGCGGCTGTTTTGCGGTCAGGTGACCGTCGCCGATATCGGCATTCCGGAGTCGGTGCTGGCACAAATCCGGCCGCAGACGTTTGAGAATGTTCCCGCCCTTTGGCGCGCGCATTTTCCGACGCCGCGGGAGGACGGGCACAAATACGACCGGGGACACGCGGTTGTCGCCTCCGGTCCCTCGTGGTCGACCGGAGCGGCGCGACTTGCCGCGCGTGGCGCGCTGCGGGCGGGGGCGGGCTTGGTCACGATTGCGAGCCCGGGCGAAGCGTTGGCGGTCAACGCGGCGACCAATCTCGCGGTAATGGTGCGGCCGGTGGACGGCGCGGCGGAACTCACCGCGTTCCTCGCCGATCGTAGGCTCAATGCCCTTGCCATCGGGCCAGGGGTCGGGGTCGGCGAGGGGACCCGGCAACGCGTCCTGGCGGCGCTTGACGGCCCGCGCGCCGTCGTGCTCGACGCCGACGCCATCACGAGCTTTGCCGAGCACCCCGCGGTATTGGCGCAGGCGCTTCAGCGCCGGCATAGTGAGGCAACGATCCTGACACCCCACGAAGGTGAATTCTTACGTTATTTCGGTAACTTGAACGAGCAAACGAAAGTGGGGTCGAAGCTCGAAAGAGCGCGTCTGGCGGCACAAATCACAGGCACCATCGTCGTGCTCAAGGGCTCCGACACGGTGGTCGCAGCCGCAGACGGCCGAGCGGCCATCGCCTCCAATGCGCCGGCCTACCTGGCCACCGCCGGCGCCGGCGACGTGCTCACCGGAATGATCACCGGGCTCTTGGCGCAAGCCATGCCGGCTTTCGAGGCGGCTGCCGCTGGGGTTTGGCTGCACGGCGAAGCCGCGCATGCGTTTGGGCCGGGGCTTATCTCGGAGGACTTGCCGGAAGCCCTGCCGGGCGTGTACCGGCGGCTATTGACGTGACCTTGGTCGCGACGTGGCTTTGACGTGGCTTTAGCGGCAAGCCGCGGCTATTTTTCTAGTGTCCGGTGGATTTCGCATGATATAAGCCGCGCCGCCGGGCCGCCCTCCTGTCGCGGGCGTGGCGGAATTGGTAGACGCGCGGGATTTAGGTTCCCGTGACGAAAGTCGTGGGGGTTCGAGCCCCTCCGCCCGCACCAGCTGGGCGGTTGTATTCCTTAAAATACGCGGCGAGGGATTGCGCGCAAAACGCGCGCCGCACCAAGCCGTGGAAGAGTAATGTCGATGCAAGTGACTGAAACTGCCACCGCCGGTTTGAAGCGCGAATTTCGAGTTGTAGTCCCGGCAAGCGATCTCGAGGCCAAGGTCAACGAGCGCCTCGACGACCTCAAGGGCCGCGTGCAGCTGCGCGGTTTTCGGCCGGGCAAGGTGCCGGTAGAGCACCTCAAACGCCTCTACGGCAAATCGGCCATGGCCGAGGTCATCGAGGCGGCGGTCAATGAGGCCAACGGCAAGATCGTCGCCGACCGCAAATTCAAGCTCGCCATCCAGCCCAAGGTGGTGCTGCCAACCGACCAAGCCGCGGTCGAGAGCGTGATCGAGGGCAAGTCCGATCTCGCTTACACGGTCGAAATGGAGATCGTACCGACGATCGCGCTTGCCGACTTCAAGGCGCTCGATCTGACCCGCCAAGTCGCCGAAGTCAGCGACGAGGAAATCGATCAGGCATTGCAGTCGCTTGCCGAGCAGAACCGGCCGTTCATCGCCAAAGCGGAAGGCGCGGCTAACGGCGATCGGGTCACAATCGGATTTGAAGGATCGTTCGAGGGGACGCCGTTCGAAGGCGGCAAGGGCGACGACGTGCCGCTCGTGCTCGGCTCGGGTCAATTCATTCCGGGCTTCGAGGACCACCTTGCCGGCCTCAAGGCCGGCGACAGCAAAACCTTCGACATTAAATTTCCCGACGATTATCGGGCGACCCATCTCGTCGGCAAAACCGCGACCTTTGCCGTCACTGTCAAGGCGGTGGAAACGCCGGGCACCGTGACCATCGATGACGCCTTCGCGCAAACTCTCGGCTTGGAGTCGCTCGCCAAGCTCAAGGACGCCGTGAAAGAGCGCATCACCCGCGAGCATAATGCCGCCTCGCGCCAGAAGCTCAAGCGCGCGCTGCTCGATCAGCTCGATGCGCAGCACAAATTCGAGCCGCCGCCGAGCCTCGTCGGGCAGGAATTCAACAATATCTGGGCGCAGGTCGAGAACGATCTCAAGCGCGAGAACCGCACCTTCGCCGACGAAAATACGACCGAAGAGAAGGCGCGCGAGGAATATCGCGGTATCGCCGAGCGGCGGGTGCGGCTCGGTCTGGTCATCGCCGAGATCGGCGAAAAGAACAATATCAAGGTCACCGAGGAGCAGCTGCGCGCCGCGGTGATGGAGCAGGTGCGGCAATTTCCCGGGCAGGAGCGGCAGATCTTCGAATATTACCAGAAGAATCCCGAGGCGCTTAACGCCTTGCGGGCGCCGTTGTTCGAGGAGAAGGTGGTCGACTTCCTGATCGAGCTTGCCCAGGTGACCGACAAGCCGGTATCGCGGGACGAGCTGTTCAAGGAAGAGGAAGAGTGACGGGCCCCGGCTGGAATGACTCAGCGTCTTGTGGCGGGACGTTGCGCACATATCTGCCACAGTTACGTAGTGGTTTTTTGCGGCCATATGGCCTGGCAGTTTCGACAGCGTAAGCCGACTCAGCCACACTGCCAGCCGAGACGCCACGTCGAGTTCGAGCAATAGGTGAACCATGCGCGACCCGAACGATACACACATGAACTACCTCGTTCCGATGGTGGTCGAGCAAACCAACCGCGGCGAGCGCGCCTACGACATCTATTCGCGGCTACTCAAGGAGCGGATCATCTTCATCACCGGCCCGATCGAGGATGGGATGGCATCGCTGGTCGTTGCGCAGCTCCTGTTCCTGGAGGCGGAGAACCCGAAAAAAGAAATCTCCATGTACATCAACTCGCCGGGGGGCATCGTGACCTCAGGCCTGGCGGTTTATGACACCATGCAGTTCATCCGCCCGCCGGTTTCGACGCTGTGTACCGGGCAGGCGGCGTCGATGGCTTCGCTGCTCCTTGCTGCCGGCGCCAAGGATCTGCGCTTTGCGCTGCCGAACGCGCGCATCATGGTCCACCAGCCGTCCGGCGGATTCCAGGGCCAGGCGACCGACATCATGCTGCACGCCCAGGAGATCCTGAACTTAAAGCGGCGGTTGAATGAGATCTACGTGCGCCATACCGGCCAGCCATTGAAGAAGATCGAGGACGCGTTAGAGCGCGATATGTTTCTGACCTCCGAAATGGCGAGGGATTTCGGCCTTATCGACAAGGTGCTTGAGAAGCGGCCGGAGGAACCGGGCCTCAAGACTGAGCAGCCAGTCCTGGCCAAGGTATGAGTGCGAAAGCCTGTCGAATCGGCGCCCAGCCTAGTTTCCAGCGGCCCCGAGGGGAAAGTTCCGCGGTGTGCTTCGAAAAGCACACCGGATCAAAGTCGTGTTATCGTTAATGGATTCTTGATTGGCACATCATTAGCATACAGGCTTGTGGGACGTGACTGGGGACTGTCACAGTAACGTCTCGGTAAGGCGCAGAGCGCGGAAGGTGCTACAGTTTTTTAGTCCGCTTACGCATAAGCTACGCGGTCCCTCGAGGAGAGGACGGAGCAGGGAATGAGCAAGGTCGGCGGCGGCGATTCCAAGAACACGCTATATTGCTCGTTCTGCGGCAAGAGCCAGCACGAGGTGCGCAAGCTCATTGCCGGGCCGACCGTCTTTATCTGCGACGAATGCGTCGAACTGTGCATGGACATCATCCGCGAGGAGAACAAATCCTCGCTGGTGAAGTCGCGCGATGGCATCCCGACGCCGCGCGAAATCCGCAAAGTGCTCGACGATTACGTGATCGGCCAGGACCACGCCAAAAAGGTGCTCTCGGTCGCCGTTCACAACCACTACAAGCGGCTCAATCACCAGAGCAAGCACAACGACGTCGAACTCGCCAAGTCTAACATTCTGCTGATCGGGCCGACCGGCTCGGGCAAGACGCTCTTGGCGCAGACGCTGGCGCGCATCCTCGACGTGCCCTTCACCATGGCTGACGCCACCACGCTGACCGAAGCGGGCTACGTCGGCGAGGACGTCGAGAACATCATTCTGAAGCTCCTGCAGTCGGCCGACTACAACGTCGAGCGCGCACAACGCGGCATTGTCTACATCGACGAGATCGACAAAATTTCGCGCAAATCCGACAATCCGTCGATCACTCGCGACGTGTCGGGCGAGGGCGTGCAGCAAGCGCTGCTCAAGATCATGGAAGGCACGATCGCCAGCGTCCCGCCGCAGGGCGGCCGCAAGCATCCGCAGCAGGAATTCCTGCAAGTCGACACCACCAACATCCTGTTCGTCTGCGGCGGCGCCTTCGCCGGCCTGGAAAAGATCATTTCGTCACGCGGCCGTTCGACCTCGATCGGGTTTGGGGCCAAGGTGCTGGCGCCGGAAGACCGCAAGCAGGGCGAGATTTTCCGTGAGGTCGAGCCCGAGGATTTGCTAAAATACGGTTTGATCCCGGAATTCGTCGGCCGGCTCCCGGTGGTGGCGACGCTTGAGGACCTCGACGAGCCTTCGCTAAAGCGCATCCTCACCGAGCCGAAGAACGCGCTGGTCAAGCAATATCAGCGCATGTTCGAGATGGAGACCGTTGATCTGACGCTCGCCGATGAAGCGCTGTCGGCGATCGCGCGCAAGGCGATCGACCGCAAAACCGGCGCCCGCGGCTTGCGTTCGATCATGGAGAGCATTTTGCTCGACACCATGTTCGACTTGCCGAGCCTCGAAGGCGTCGAAGAGGTTGTCATCTCCCGCGAAGTGGTCGAGGGCAGTGCACGGCCGCTCTATATCTACGCCGACCGTTCCGATCGCGCGAGCGATGCCGGCGGTGCGAGCGCCTAAACGGTGCCGGGATCGAAAATCGCCGATTCGGGCGAAGCGGCCGATCCCGGCTTCGAGGGTGGCGGTTTTCTCTCGAAAAACTACGGTTTCTTGACACTCCGGCAGCGCGACGCCACCTATATTGAGCGGCTCAACGGAACGGTCGCGTACTACTCCGGGCAGGGTTTAACGCCCGCCCTTCGGGTGCGAACCGGCCAAGGTGCGCAAACCCTCCCGGCTTCACGGCAGTCTCTTGCGGCAGCGCATCCTGCGGGCCGCGGGTGATGTGCACAACAACAAGGAAATGGGGCCATGACGAGTGCCGCCAAACCGAAGCCACCGCTGTTGACGGGTGAGAGCAGGGCGTATCCCGTGTTGCCGTTGCGGGACATCGTTGTGTTCCCGCACATGATCGTGCCGCTGTTCGTCGGCCGCGAAAAGTCGATCAAGGCGCTCGAAGAGGTGATGCGTTCGGATACCTTCATCCTTTTGGCGACACAGAAGAACGCTTCGGACGACGATCCGGCGACGGACGCGATTTACGGCATTGGCACGCTGGCGAGCGTGTTGCAGCTCCTGAAATTGCCGGACGGCACCGTCAAGGTGCTGGTGGAAGGCGCCGCGCGCGCGCAGGTGCGCCGCTATACCGACCGTGAAGACTATTACGAAGCCGATGCGGAGGTGATTGGCGATTCGTCGGGCGATCAGGTCGAAGCCGAAGCCTTGGCCCGCTCGGTGGTCAACGAATTCGAAGGCTACGTGAAGCTCAACAAGAAGGTGTCGCCGGAAGTCGTCGGCGTTGTCCAGCAGATCGAGGATTACGCCAAACTCGCCGACACCGTCGCTTCGCATCTTGCCGTCAAGATTGCCGACAAGCAGCTGATCCTGGAAACGCCGAGTGTCACCGAGCGCCTGGAAAAGGTGCTCGGCCTGATGGAGAGTGAAATCTCGGTGCTGCAGGTTGAGAAGCGCATCCGCACCCGCGTCAAGCGCCAGATGGAGAAGACGCAGCGCGAATATTACCTCAACGAGCAGATGAAGGCGATCCAGAAAGAGCTGGGCGACGAAGACGGCAAGGACGAACTCGCCGAGCTCGACGAGAAGATCAAGCGCACCAAGCTTTCCAAAGAGGCGCGCGAGAAGGCGCAGCACGAGCTCAAGAAGCTGCGGCAGATGTCGCCGATGTCGGCCGAAGCCACCGTCGTGCGCAACTATCTCGATTGGCTGTTGTCGATTCCATGGAACAAGAAATCCAAGGTCAAGAAGGACCTTACGCTTGCCGAGCAGATCCTCGAGGCTGACCATTTCGGTCTTGAGAAGGTCAAGGAGCGCATCGTCGAATACCTGGCGGTGCAGCAGCGCGCCAATAAGCTGACCGGACCGATCCTGTGCCTGGTCGGACCGCCCGGCGTCGGCAAGACTTCGCTCGGCAAATCGATCGCCAAGGCGACGGGACGCGAATTCGTGCGCGTCTCGCTCGGCGGCGTGCGCGACGAGGCGGAGATCCGCGGCCATCGGCGAACCTATATCGGCTCGATGCCCGGCAAGATCATCCAGTCGATGCGCAAGGCAAAGACCTCGAATCCGTTGTTCCTGCTCGACGAGGTCGACAAGATGGGCGCCGATTTCCGCGGCGATCCGTCTTCGGCCCTGCTCGAAGTGCTCGATCCGGAGCAGAACCACGCCTTCAATGATCACTATCTCGAGGTCGACTACGATCTCTCCAACGTGATGTTCATCACCACGGCGAACACGCTCAACATCCCGCCGCCCTTGATGGACCGCATGGAGATCATCCGTATCGCCGGCTACACCGAGGACGAGAAGGTTGAGATCGCGCGCAAGCACCTGATCCCGCATGCGATGGTCAAACACGGTCTCGAAACCAAGGAATGGTCGATCGACGATGCGGCGCTGCTCACACTCATCCGCCGCTATACCCGCGAGGCGGGCGTGCGCAATCTCGAACGCGAGCTTTCGACGCTGATCCGCAAGGCGGTCAAGGAGCTCACGGTCAAGAAAAAGCAATCGGTGGAGGTCACCGATGCCGTGCTCGCCGATTATCTCGGTGTGCCGAAATATCGCTACGGCGAAGTCGAGGACGAGGATCAGGTCGGCGTTGTCACCGGCCTGGCCTGGACCGACGTCGGCGGCGAGCTGCTCACCATCGAGGCGGCCATGATGCCCGGCAAGGGTAAGATGACCGTGACCGGCAACCTGCGCGACGTGATGAAGGAGTCGATCTCGGCGGCAGCGTCGTATGTGCGCATGCGTTCGAGCGCCTTCGGCATCGAGCCGCCGCTGTTCGACAAGCGCGACATCCACGTGCACGTGCCGGAAGGCGCCACCCCAAAGGATGGTCCCTCCGCCGGCGTCGCCATGGTCACCGCGATCGTCTCGGTGATGACCGGCATTGCGGTGCATCGCGACGTCGCCATGACCGGCGAAATCACGCTGCGGGGCAGGGTGCTGCCGATCGGCGGGCTGAAGGAGAAGCTGCTCGCCGCACACCGCGGCGGCATAAAGACTGTGCTGATCCCGGAAGAGAACGCAAAGGATCTGGTCGAAATCAACGACAGCATCAAGAGCGGCCTCGACATCATTCCGGTTTCGCGCATGGACGAGGTGCTCACCCGCGCATTGGTGCGCATGCCTGAACCGATCGTGTGGGAAGAGCCGACCGCCAAGCCGGTCGATGTTGCCGAGGCCATCGAGGAAGATGGTTCTGGCCTAACGGCCCACTAGGCAACCGGCTCGCGGACACCCGCAGCCACGATTGTGGCAGCGACAAAAGGTTACGACGGCGCCGCGAGGCGCCGTTGTCGTTTTTTGCGGGGGTCGTTGATGGGCGTGGGTTTGCGCGTGCTCGGGAGGACGCAGCGTGGTGAAATTGCAACCCGACAGATTGGCGCGCCGCAATGGTTTGGCTAAGCTATTTTCGGGTTGGCTTGGAGAGCAGGGTGATCCGATGAAGGTCCTGTGCGCATTCGTCGGCGCTGTCACACTCGCTTTGACTGCGCCCGCTGGCGCCGATCCGTTGACCGAGGATTTCTGGCTCTTGGGCGATTACACGCAAAACAAGCCTTGTAAAGGCGACGGCACCGATCCAGCCGAACTCAAAGTCAAAATTTCGACCCAGGAGATCGATTCCAAGGTCGGGGTCTGCAAATTCCTCGACGCCAAGGCCGATGGCGATCACATCAATACCCACGTCGAATGCCAATTCTCGGCCGGTCCGCTCATGGGCGATATTACATTTACGCAAAAACCCAATAACACAATCGATTTCGTCGACCGTGACAAGACTTACACGGCGACCCTCTATCGCTGCCCGAAATGAATAGGGCTAAATTGCCTGCCCACATAAGTTCGGTGCTAGGATAGCCAAAGTTGTCGAGAGGGGGGTTCGCCATGCTTCGTTACGCTGTCGCCGCCGTGGTGCTGGCGGTTATGTTGCCCTGCGCGCCATCCTTTGCGATCACATCGAAAGAAAAAATGGCGACCTGCAAATTCGGAGCCGACGACCAGCAGTTGAAGGGTAAGGCGCGCGACGCTTTCGTGAAGAAGTGCATGACCAACAAGGATGATCCACGCGGCGCGCCGGTCGGCCCGCCGCCAGCGCCCGCCATGCCGCCACCGGCACAGCCGCCGCGCTAAATCCGGTTCGCTAAAGCCGTACACCTCTCTCGCGCAGGAACTTTGCCGGAAACTTTGCCAGGAAACTTTGCCAATGAGACTGATCGCTTACATTTTGGGTGTCGTCTGCATCGTCGCGGCCATCATGTATTTCGTGATGCCGGCGGGCTCTTTGCCCGCCTTTATGCCGGGCTATGAGGTCGGCTCGGCGCATATACACACGAAGCATGCAATTATCGCCGTTATTGCCGCCGTCGTGCTGTTCCTGATCGGCTGGCTGATCGGGCGCCGGCGCTACTAAGACGGCTCAGCGCGGGGCTCCTTGCTGAGCTTGCGCTGTACCCGCTCATCAAACCGAGCCACGCTGACCACGACGCGCTGGTGCGTGCCGCCGCCGATCTTTTCGACGTCGTCGTGCGCTTCGACGCGAAAGGTGACCGTCCGGCCCTCCACGCGAAGCACTTCGGCGGTGGCGGTAACCCGCAAACCAACTGGCGTTGCGGCGATGTGGCTGACGTCAAGGTGGATGCCGAGACTCTGATGACCGGGCGGAAGCAGACGCTCGATAGCGTCCAACGCCGCGGCTTCGATGACGTTGATCATCACCGGCGTCGCCAGCACCGGGATGCGCCCGGAGCCGACAAACGGCGCCGTATGTTGCGGTCCGACCAGGAGTTGCGCGGTTCCTCGCAGACCTGCGGCGACACGCGAGAGATCGACCATCGAGGCTCCGAACCGCGGCCACACCGCGCTGCTTGGCCGATTGTACTGCTAATGTCCAGCTTGTAAGCACTCCGCCGCTACGGTCCAATTCGCAAATGAATCTGCCGCCGCTGCGGACATTGTTCTTTGAAGACCTTTCGGTGGGCATGACCGAGCGGCTTAGCAAAACCGTGGCCTCGTCCGACGTGATCGGCTTTGCGCAACTGACCGGTGACCGTAACCCGATCCATTTGTCCGAGCACTTTGCCGCAAAAACCACGTTTCGGACGCGGATCGCGCACGGGCTTTATACCGCAAGCTTGATCTCGGCGGTTTTGGGCACACGGCTTCCTGGTCCCGGCGCGGTCTATATTTCACAGACGCTGAATTTCCGCGCCCCGGTCAGGATCGGCGACACCGTCGTCGTCACCGTGACCGTCGCCGAGCTGATGCCGGAAAAATCGCGCGCCCGTTTGTCTTGCCTGTGCGAGGTCGACGACGAAGTCGTGCTCGATGGCGAAGCGCTGGTGAAGGTGCCGAGCGAACATGGCAAGGGCAAGCGGCCGGTCATGCGCCTATGAAGCGCCAATTGAGCGAAGCGATAACTCGCGCTAAAAAGCTCTCATAAGCATGCGCCACGCGGCGAGACCGCCGTGCTCAGCAGGGAGGCTTCAATGGCACATATCGACGACCGGCTTGTGGGCAAAACGGTTCCGCGCGTTTCACGCGAAGCGATGGAACGCGAGCATTTTGCGCGCGCCAGCGCGAAGGGCTCGAACCTGGCGTTCCTCGACCAGCGCCTGCCCGCTTACGAGCGCGAGATCATCAACATGGTAGGGATGGGCGTGACCGAGAATGCACAGCTCCGCCCACATGTGAAGGCCGGCGCCGAAGGCTTCTCGGTCACCTATATCCGCGCGCCAAAGGGCTGCGGCGCCGCGCTGCATCGGCACGCCACCGAGGAGGTCTTCATTCCGGTCAAGGGCCGCTGGCAGGTGTTCTGGCTGGAAGGCGACACCGAGCGCACGCTCGATCTCGACGAAGGCGACGTGGTCAACGTGCCGATCGGCATTTATCGCGGCTTCCGCAACGTGTCCGATCATCCCGATGCATTGCTTATGGCCGTCATCGGTGGTCCCGATGCCGGCAAAGTGGATTGGCATCCCTCGGTCCTCGCCGAGGCGCGCAAGACTGGGCTATCGGTCGATGACGACGGCAATCTGGTCGTGGCGAAGCCGGCGGCTTAAGCGTTTTCGCTAGGCCAGGAGATCGCGAACCTCAGGGTGCTGATCGACATAGGCCGTGACGAACGAGCAGCGCGGGACGATTTTTAAGCCCCGGGCGCGCGCGATCTGCAGCGCGCCTTCGATCAGCCGCGACGCGATCCCGCCGTGCCGGGCTTGCGGCGGCACTTCGGTGTGGGTCAGGGTCATGACGTTGCCCTCGAGCCAATAATTCGCGACTGCGGTGACGCCATCGGCGTCAAGCTCGAAACGGGACAGTGCGGTGTTGTCGCGGACGGCGGCCGACGGCATAGGCTTGAACATAGCGACGGCTGCGGCCGCGCCAATGGCCGGACCGCGAAATAAATCGGGGAGAGGGCGAACCCTCTCCCCGTCCTGTCCGACGCCCAAATCTGCTTACGCGGCGGCACTGACCGCGCCGGTCTTTGGCACCGAGTCAACGGTTTTGAGGACCTGCGATGCGATCTGGTACGGGTCGCCTTGCGAGTTCGGCCGACGATCTTCCAGATAGCCCTTATAGCCATTGTTGACGAAGGAGTGGGGCACCCGGATCGACGCGCCGCGGTCGGCCACGCCATACGTGAAGTCGCCGATCGCTGCGGTTTCGTGCTTGCCGGTAAGCCGCATGTGGTTGTCAGGACCGTAGACCGCGATGTGGTCTTCGCGCGCCGCCGCAAACGCCTTCATTAGCGCCTCGAAATAATCCTTGCCGCCGACTTCACGCAGATAGGCGGTTGAGAAGTTGCAGTGCATGCCCGATCCGTTCCAGTCGGTGTCGCCGAGCGGCTTGCAGTGGTATTCGATATCGACGCCGTATGTCTCGGTCAGCCGCTGCATCAGATAACGGGCCATCCACATCTGGTCGGCGGCGGTTTTGGAGCCCTTACCGAAGATCTGGAATTCCCATTGCCCTTTCGCCACCTCGGCGTTGATGCCTTCGTGGTTGATACCGGCGTGAAGGCACAGATCGAGATGCTCGTCGACGATCTTGCGGGCGACATCGCCGACATTCTTGTAGCCGACGCCGGTGTAATAGGGGCCCTGCGGCGCCGGATAGCCGGTCGGCGGGAAGCCGAGCGGGCGGCCGTCCTTGTAAAAGAAATATTCCTGCTCGAAGCCGAACCAGGCGCCGGGATCGTCGAGAATGGTGGCGCGCTTATTGGAAGCGTGGGGCGTCTTGCCGTCGGGCATCATCACTTCGCACATCACGAGGACGCCGTTGGTGCGCGCGCCGTCCGGATAGACCGCGACCGGCTTTAATACGCAATCGGAAGAATGCCCTTCCGCCTGTTGCGTCGAGGAGCCGTCGAAGCCCCACAGCGGCAGCTGCTCGAGCATTGGGAACGCGTCGAAGTCTTTGATCTGCGTTTTACCGCGCAGGTTCGGCGTCGGCTTGTAACCGTCGAGCCAGATATATTCGAGTTTATACTTGGTCATGATTTTCTCTCTGTTGGCGAACTCTCTTCGCGCTGATGCGAAAAACGTCAGGGTGAGCTGTTGCCTACTTTGCCGCCAACGGCATCCCGGCAGCCGCCTCCCGCGCATTTTCAAGCATTTAATGTGCCAAACGCGCGCTTTCGCCCTTCTTGCGCGGGGACATTGCGACGGCTCGGCGAGCGGTAATTTACGAACTGCGGATCGAATAAGCAAAAAGACGGATGCACATATTGTAGTCAAAACGCTCAATTTCTGTGATGCGAACCGAACAATTTCCGAGCGCCGCATTATATTGGTGTGCAGAGACTCAGGCTGGCTTGCACTGCGCCTCGTGTCGTGCGGCAGCCGGCGAAGTAATAAAAAGGACAACAACAATGACGACGAACGCTTCCGGATCGGCCAAGGTCTATACCTTTCCCCCGCGCGGCCGCTTCCTGGCGAGGAACGCGTCCGAGACCGTCGGATCGCTCGCGCCGACGTGGCAGCAGCCGGCCGTCAGGATCGCCTCCGGTAGCGGCTGGTACCACGATGAGGCGATTTCCCAAACGTACCAGGCCGAACCGCGCCAGAAGAATTAAGACCCCGCTGGCCGCCGCCTCACGAGACCGCGACCGGAATTTCGGGGTTCCGCTGGCTTTCGACAATCGCTATCCTCCCCGATCCTTTCACGACTGACCGGGACAGTTGAAACGCCATGCGTACAGGATTGGCTGTGTCTATCGTCGCCGGCGCGCTGCTATGGGGCGGTCCTTCGTTTGCCGTCGAAATCGCCAGCCCCGATGACGCCAAGGCAATGCTTGAGCGCGCCACCGCCGCACTCAAGCAAGACGACGCGGCGGCGCTGAAAGCCTTCAACGACGATAAGAACAAGGATTTTCACGACCGCGACCTTTACGTGTTTTGCTTCAGCCTGCCGGACGGCAACTTCACCGCCTATCTGAGCCCGGTGCTGATCGGGAGTAGCGTGCGCGACCTTAAACTGCCGCCGAACGATCCGATCGGGCAGCGCGCTTATGACGCGGTGGCCACCGCGCCGGAAGGCGAGGTGGTGACCGTCGACTTTACGTTCCCGAAGCCCGGCACCAAACAGCTAGCGCCAAAGCAATCGCTGGAAGTGCGCATCGGCAATCAAGCCTGCGGCGTCAGCTACTTCAAATAGCTTTCGCCTTCCCGGCAGCTCCGCGACAAGGTAAAGGATGCGCCGCGCCGCTAGCGGCGCGTCCGCAGCGCTTCGCCGAACGCCCCAAACAATTTGCGGTTTACCGGATTGCGATCGGCCTCGTGCTCCGCGTGCCATTGCACGCCGAGCGCAAAGCCGGGGGCGCCGGCGATGCTGATCGCCTCGATGGTGCCGTCTTCGGCGACCGCCTCGACGACGACGCGCTCGCCGGGTTCGAGGATGCCCTGGCCGTGCAGCGAATTGACCCGCACCGTGTCGGCGCCGAGGAGTTTTGCGAACGCGCCGCCCGGGGTGAGCCGGATGTCGTGGCGGTCCCCGAAAATAACGGCGGCGTCCGGGTGCAACTCGCCGTTGGCGAGCCGTGGCGCGCGGTGATTCATGCGCCCGGGCAGGTCGCGGATTTCCGGATGCAGTGTGCCGCCGAAGGCGACGTTCATCTCCTGCAGACCGCGGCAGATGCCAAGGAGCGGCACGCCGCGCGCGACGCAAGTCTCGATCAGGGGCAGCGCGAGGGCGTCGCGTTCGCGGTCGTAAGGCTCGTGTCGCGGGTCCTCCTCAAGGCCGAAGTAACTCGGATGCACGTTGGCGCGCGCGCCGGTGAGCAGGATGCCGTCGACGGCTTCGAGCAGGGCGTTAATGTCGGTGATCTCCGGCGCGGCGGCAAACATCAGGGGCAACGCTCCCGCCGCGCTCGCCACCGCGCGCAGATTGCGCTCGCCGACCCGCTGGGTATGAAAGCGGCCCTCCGCCAGATGGGCGCTACCGATGACGCCGACGACGGGCGTTTTGCCAGTCACTGCAAGAGCCTCTAACCGAATCTTCTCCCCGCCTGGCAGAAGATTATTCCACGCCGGTACGGTTTTGCCAGAAGCATTTCCCCATATGTGGGGTGTTTGCCGCGCAATGCACGCTGGCGCGGCGGGGAGGAGGGTGGCTGCCGCGGAAGTGATGCTGAAGTTGTCGTGCGAGCCTATTGACAATATATTGTCATCATGACAATATCGAACCATGAACGCACGCGTCAAACCTCCTGCCAAAGTCGAAGCACTGATTCCGATCATCGTTGCGGACATCTACGAGCTCGCCGGCCGCCTGCGCGACCATGGCGAATCGATTGCTAAGACCGTCGGCCAGACCCAGGCGCGCTGGCAGGTGCTCAGCGCCGCGTCCGGCCGCGCCCAAACCGTGCCGCAGATTGCTCGCGTTCTCGGCGTGACTCGGCAGAACGTTCAGCGCATCGCCGATCTGCTGGTCGAAGAGGGCGCGGCCGAATATCGCGACAATCCCGATCACCGGGGCTCGCCGCATCTGATTTTAACGAAACGCGGCCGGGCTGCCTTCGAAGGGCTTATGAAGGCGGCCGCCGGATATCACAGTCGGCTCGCACACAAACTATCGCCGTCGGATACCGCATCGTTGGGGCGCGGGCTGCGCCGCCTGCTCAATGCGCTCGCCGACACCGATCTCGTCAACCCAATCTGAAACCACAAAACCAAAGGAGACGTCAGATGAATATTCAGATCCTTGAGCAATGCATGGCCGCGAGCTTTGCCGACACGCCGTTCCCCGTCGTGGTCGGACGGCTCGCCGAAGCCGGTGTGACTTCGTACACCGCCGATCTCGTGGCGCTGCGCAAGACCTATCACAACGCCGGCAGCCAATCCCACGACGAGGCTATGCCGCTCGTCGAAGCGCCTGCAATCGCAGCCGCGTTCGACGCCGACCGCGTCGCCGCTACGGTGAAGGCCATCCAGCGGCAGGAGATCGGCTATGGCGAATTCCTGCGCCGGATCATGGCGGCCGGCTGCTCGCACTACGAGGTGTTCTTCGACGGCCGCAAGGCGATGTATTTCGGCCGCGACGGCCAATCCTACACCGAGCCGTTCCCGGCGAAGGCAAGTTAACGAAAAGTTCGCTGAGCTGAGCCCCGAGACCTCCTCTAAAAATGGGTAGAGTCCATCACCTCTGAGGGGATGGACATGAAGCCGAGCCGGTTCACGGAAGAGCAGATCATCGGGATATTGCGGGAGCATGAGGCTGGTGCGAAGACGGCCGACGTGTGCCGCAAACACGGGATCAGCAGCGCCACGTTCTACAAGTGGAAGGCCAAGTACGGCGGCCTCGATGTGTCGGACGCCAAACGTCTGAAGTCGCTCGAGGATGAGAACGCCAAACTGAAGAAGCTTTTGGCTGAGGCGATGCTCGACAACGCGATGCTCAAGGATATCGCCGCAAAAAATGGTGACGCCCGCCGCCAGGCGAGAGGCCGTCGCACAGCTTCGAGTCGCGTATGAGGTCAGCGAACGGCGGGCGTGTTCGGCACTCGGAGCGGATCGCACATCGGTCCGCTATCGCAGCAGCCGCCCGGACGACGGGGTGGTGCGGGCACGGCTACGCGAGCTCGCTGCCATCCGCCGGCGGTTCGGTTATCGACGGCTACACATTCTGCTCACACGTGAA
>Ga0181525_10001388_pt1 | contig 20678 bp, 24 predicted proteins | sample PEATcosm2014_Bin_48_FD_121100 | JGI IMG/M metagenome (GOLD analysis project Ga0181525, IMG submission 121100) | Peatland microbial communities from MTU Mesocosm Facility, Houghton, MI, USA - PEATcosm2014_Bin06_10_metaG | ecosystem: Environmental > Terrestrial > Soil > Wetlands > Peat | place...
CATCGACTGTCTAACTTTAGGCCAGACTGGCTGCGAGGCCCATCCCGGCAACTGCGGCATTGCCTCTCTGGTCTGGCGGTACTCTGGCGAGCCGGGAACAAGCGTGGACTCCATACCTAGCGCTTTGCCGACAATGCTGTTGCCTACCGAATCGCGGGCGCGGTCGATTAGAGAAGGCTCAGGCGCGGCAGAGAGTGTGCCCGTAGGCAGTTGACCATCTGGAGCGGGAGCAGGCTTCGCTGGCTGCGCGGCTGCTTTGGGGAGCGGGACGGCGGTGCTCTCATCCCACTGCTGCCCGCCGCCAATGGGAACTGCCGTCGTTTCGTCGAACTGGACCGGACTCGTCGCCATCTATTTCACCACGCCAAGGTCTTTTTTACCCGCATCGCGGTAATGATACTGACCGTCGGAGCCGAGCGCCATGTCGGCGGCGCCATCTGGCGGGGGAGTGGTTGGCGTCGGCGGGGCTGGTCGCTTGGCCTGGGGCGTTGTGGCGGGAGCTGCGGCCGGAGCGGTAGCAGCCGATTGTTGCGCCGCTCTCCCGGTAGGTTTGCCCGCTCCGGCATCGGCGGGATCGAACCGCACGCGCAGAGGCTTCATCTTCTTTTGCCCCAACTGCTGGTCGAGCTTTGAAGCAATCTCGTTCTTCTTGTCGGTGTACTCACTCGGATTCAGTACATCGTTGGGGTTGTTGGGATTCACGTATTGGTTACGCTTGGCGTTGTAGGTGTACTTGTCTTGAAGCGCTTTGATCTGCTCGGTTGCCGAATCAATCATCGACTGGCGGAAGGCGCTGTGAGCCTCTCCATCTTCCGGCTTGTATTGGAACTTCCTGATTTCCGTCTCGCGGTCGTAATCGAGAGCGGCCTTGAGCGCAGCCTTCTTTGCTGGATCTTTCTCAAGCGCCCATGCCGCCGAGGTTGCCTCAAATGTGGTCGGCGTCTTCCCTTGACCCTGGTAGTCCGCTACCTGCTGCTTGATGTCCGCAAGCTGTCCGGCTACCCGCGCCGTATCTGCGCGCGCTGCCGCAGTCTCAGTACGAGCCGCCGCATTCTGGCCAGCCGCAGCATTTCTACCAATATCGTTGATTGACGTGATTACATCCTTGGCGCGGGCTGTGTCTGCCGTAAATGCTCTCTCTGCGGTCGCCTCTTGTGAACCTACCCGAGTTTGCGCCTGCGTATTCTGAGCTTGAGCTGTGGAGAATGCGCGATTCGGGGCCCCGTAAGGGGTCGCCCCAACCGCCGCTGGATCGAGACCGCCGAGCAGTCCTCCGGCGATACCATGCTCAGCTACGCCCATGCCGACAGCCCTGAGCCCCCTACCAAAGCGCTGCCATCCGGTAGGCCGGTACTGCGGCGCCATGGGGCTAGGTACGCCGTTTGGATTAGCAGCGCTCTGCGGAGACATCAATCCCGCCCTCTCCTTTTCGAATGGGGCTAAGGTTTGCATCTCCGTAGGCTGACCAGAAAGATTTTTGGCATTAGCCATTGCCATTTCGCTCGACTGCTGCAATATCTTCTGATTGGGATCGTCAGGAGTTCCCGTTGGGGTAACTGTTCCCGGGACCGTCGGCGCGCCCGTCTTATCGGTCGTCGGCGCACTGCCGGCTGCCAGACTCGTCCCGAATCCCTCCATCGGGTTCTTGTTGTCGAGCGAGAATCCGTAAGTCGCATCATTGCGGGCAATCGACGGGGCGGCGGGCTGCTGCGCGGCGGTGCCTGCTGCCGGGGCTGGCTGGGATGCTGGCGCGACTGCGGCTTGGGGCTTGCCCATAGCGCCCGCGATAAGCGCGCTCGGGTCTACGGTCTGCGGCGCGAGCGTGACATTGGGGGCCTTGTACTCCAATCCCGCCCGCTTGGCCGCCATGTATCCGGCTGGATCGCCCGATGCGAGCATTTCATCATAATCGACGCCCAACGCCGCCGCCGGTGATGCCGACGGGATGAGACTTTGAATTCCGTTCTGGTCGTCTGCCATGCTTGCCCCTCACTTCATTAACGATTTTGTAGCTACCTGACCCGCCATCTCTCCGCCTGTAATCAACCCCTGCCCCAACTCATCCATGAAACTAGGCGTCTGCGCAGCTTGCTCCTCAGTGCTGGCCTGTCCCTGCGCCTCGCCTGTCAGATTGCTCGACAACGCCGCCTGTTGATTCGTGAGCGCGTTCCCGGCCTGCAGCACATCCTGGCCGTACTGCGAGCCAGCCGCCAGTCTGCTTTGCGTCCCAGCCGCCTGCTGAGTGCCGAGCGTCCGCTGCGCCGCCTGCTGCTCCGCTTCCCCGGCTGCCACACCTGCCGACGCATTCTGTCCGGTGCGCTGCGCCTGCTGCTGGTTCTTGGCCATCCCAGCTGCCGCGGTTGCGTCCGCTGTTCCGGACAACTGCTGATTCTCGACCGTCTGCGCCTGTCCCCCTTGGACGTAGGGATTGTTGGCCGCAAACTTGGCAAGTTGCGACTGGCCGGTATTGATGTCAGCCTGCTCGGCCGCCTGCGATGCCGTTGCGGCTGTTGTGCTCGCTGCGGTATTCGCTTTTTCCTGGTTGACAATATCGCCCTGCTGCGCTCGGCTCATGATTTAACCTCCAGATCTCTGTAGAAATGCGCCAGCCGCTCATCGTTCCGGCTGAATCCAGCTCGGTCGAGCGGCTTTCCAATGACCTCGGCCAACCCAATCGGCACGTCGCAATGAATCCCGTGATACCCCAACCATGACAGCACTGCGGCAAGCCCCTCAATGTCCCGGCGCGCGAATGCCGTAGCTTTGGGATCACAACCGGCAAACATCAACTCAGCCCTGCGCTCAATCCAAATCGCCTGAACCGGGTCGTCCTCGCCGTCGGGAATGCCCACCAGAGCGACTGGAACCTGATCGGTCAGCACGCCGTGCTTGTCAAAGATGAGCGGAAGCGGGTAACTAGTCCCATCTCGTTCGTTTTGTTCCACGTGGAACTTGCGAATAAACGGGAGATGCAGCGGAGTGGCCGGTCTGAGAATGATCGGCTTCACTTGCCCACCTTTGGCACGTGCAGCATGCGTCCAAACGGGTGTGCCGTGATCCTGTGCCCCATCGGCAGGACCGACGCCAGCGGGCCGAGATTGACTGGAACGCCATGCCTCCCGGCGTACTCCATGACCGCCGCATGGTTGGCCTGGAGCGTCTCAAGCGCCTTATTGATCTCCGCTGCCGGGTCCAGACTCCCCAAATCGCTCTGCGCGAATGGCCGGTTGCACTCCGGGCATTTCGGGGTTCCCAGGAGCAGATCGAGATTGTGCTCCCCGCCCGTGACCTGGTTGAATAGGTGAATGTGGTGGACATGGGTTCTACCGTCGACGTGGTTGTGTTCCGGTCCTTCGCGCAGTTTCCAGTTCATAACCACCTCAAGGCCGCGTAGTTAATCGCCAGATGCAGGGCATTGTCAGCCACGATAAGCAGCCATACAGCGAGCCAGGCGGGACGCTCCGGAGGGTAGCCTGTCGCAGAGCAATCGGCGAATGGTGGCGTAGGCTGGGTGCAGAATCGCTCCACAATGCCGTTATCTTTCTCGGTCACGCCCGAAGGCTCCCGATACCAAGCAACAGAGGGACCGAGCCAGTTCTTTGCCCACACGACGTAGCGCGCGAGCCTGTAGCGGTCGATGACGTAGTGCGTGGAAAGAATCACAACCCAAGCGGCCATTCCGTGCTGAGTAAATCCGGTCAACAGGAGAAAGGGAAGACTGTAGCAGAGCGCATGAGCAGCCGCAGGGCGATCCGCTTTCGTTTTATTCTGCGCCATCCAATCGCTTTGCGTGATGTAATCACCGAAAAGGTGTAAAAGCAATTGTTCCATAGGTTTCCTCCTAGTTCGTAGTACCGTCGTTGAAAACCAGCCGCCCGCCATTGCCGCCGATACTGCGACCACCGCCGCTGGCTCCTGAGAATACCCCGCCGCTCGCCGTGACCGTCGTTCCGCTTCCGTAACCGCTGCCCGCATTCCCCGGCGCAACTGATTGGAGCACGCCGCCAACGATTACCTGTGCGCCGGTCGTTGCTCCAATCCCGCTTCCCACGACTGTTAGGGTCAAATCCTCCGTCAACCCGCTTCCGCCCGACGTCACGTTGTATCCCAGAATGCCGCCGGAAACCTCAATGGGGACGATAGTGGGTAGCGTCACGCCTCCGGCGCCAACCACGCTTACAGCTCCAATCGCCGTGATCTGATCCGCGAATACCTCGGGCAACGTGGCGCGCACCTGGTAGTCGGTCCCATCGTAGCCGACAACCTGCTGCGAACTGAGCGGGACATTGATGATCGTCGCGGACGGCAAAATAGTGTCGATCGTTCCCTTTACGGAGGGGTATTGCGTGTTTGGCCCCGCCTTACCGTAGATCCGAACAATGGCCTTGGCCCCGGCCGACTGGGAATCTACGTTTGCGTAATTGGTCTGGTTGAGAACCGTGGCAGCCTCGATCGCGGACGATGACTGGAGCCCGGACGAAATCGGATTAGGCATAGCTGTATTCGCTCCAGTTGTGCTGGTCATAGCTTGCCCGCGCCCGAAAATAGACGGTGAGACCCGGTGCCGGGATCGTCACAAACCGATTCGTTGTCGGTGGAAGCACAGTTCCAGGACCCACGAAATTCGACTTTGGCGAATAGGAGATCTCGTAATAGATGATCTTGTTCACGCTCTGGCTCGGCGCCGCAATCGTCACCGAGAAGACACCATTCGTACCCGCTACGCTGATGGACGGAGCGGACGGCGGTATCCCGGCAGGCTCCTGGGGCGAGTTCGTCGGTTCCACGAAATTTGTGCCAGTCACCTGGTTGTGCAGGTCCAATTGCTTGTACATCCCGAGCAGCACGGTCCGGAGTCCGAAATCCTTGATTGCATTGATCTGCGAAAGAGAAAGAGCCATTGCTATTTACTCTCCGCGGCCAGCCGGCCGGCAAACATCGGGCTGATGAAAACACAACTGTATTTCATCGAGAACCACGCATCTGCGATTGCCCCATTGGTGTAGCGGCAGCGCCAGCGTTCATTCAGCCGGCTGGGCGTATTCCGGCTGATTCCCTTGGTTGGGTTCAGTTCAAGTTGAATCGGCTTCATGGTCACCAGCCAGGACGGCTGCGGCGTGCCATCCTGCCAATCGGTGATCCGACGCGCTCCAGCGATGAACGACATAAACAGACTTCCATTGCCGCGGCAGTTCATATTGATTCCCTGGAGCTTGCAAAGCGTCATCATCTCTTGAGCAGCCACACTTTCATACTGGCAGTCGATCCCGGCGCCGTTGTCGTTGTAGACTCCCGGCGTCAAGGCCTGCACAGTCCCATCCGGCGCCGATGAAGCATAGAGGAATTGCGAGATGTACTGGCGGCTGCTCTCCTCAGTCGTATCGACAGGTCCCTCATTCGGGACCGGCTCGCCTGTGATTGAGCGATAGGCGCGCGCCCCGAGATACGCGGTGATGTTCGTCCAAACGCTGTACTTCCGGCACGCCTCGATGGTGATCTCCTTGCCCGAGTAGCGCGAGAACAGGAGCGGATTATTCCATCCCTCCTCGTAGTTCAGCACTAGCACCACATTCGGGACCGTGCTCGACCCTACCGGCAGTCCGATGTGAACCTCGTGGAATTCAACGTCGATCGCGCACCAGATGGTCTGCTGTGCCTGCCAGTTGATCGTGTTCCAGAAGCGGTTAAGCTCCTTTGAAACTAACATTGGGGCTGATTCCTCGTACTTGTAGACCCCGCTCGAATGGATGAAGATCACGAACTGCCCGCAGACGTCGACGGCGCGAGGCCCGCACGGTCCTACTTTCGTCCAGCGTTTCGTCACCGTCCAGGTCGCAGGATCTGCCGTCGACGGAGCCAACTCAAATCCTGACCGCTCCCTGAGAGAGTAGGGCACTCCCTGATACTCGCGCACGCACCAGGCGCGCTCGCCGTCGTCCGTGCCCACCTGAATACCGCTGGTGTCGCCGTAGTAGCTCTCGGGGTCGCCGGCAAGCGAAACCCAGTGACCGGAATAAAAGCCAGGAACCCCGGTCTGGAATATTCTGTCCGTGGCCTCTGAATAGTAGATGTCCACGCACTGCTGCGGTTGAATCACGCGCAGCCGGTCAGTCGTATTCGTCCCGGTCGACGCGATGAGGCCCAATAAGTAGTCATCGCTGAAATTGACCGTCGCCGACGAGGTTCCATTTGGAAAGACCGTCGAGGTTATCAGGATGCTATCTGAGATCAGGCCGACCGGAGAGAACGCATAGGGGCCGGCACTCAGGCCGTCGGCGACGGTGAAGTTGCAAATCACGTTCTGGATGTAGTTCGGGCCGGTCGGGAGGTTGAAAACCGACAACTCCCAACCGTTCTCATCCACGACATAACTCACCGCCGACGCCTGGGTGAACCCGGAGATCGTGTCGAACATATCCTGGAAGGCGATCGTCATCCAGCGATAGCCCTGAGTGCCGTTCGGCCCTCCCGTGGCCGTGTCCTGTGCGATATTCCCGGCAACTCCCGTTGTGTTTGTCGTAGGTGGAGGCGGCCCCGAGACCGGGGCAGTGATCGTCACGGCTTGCCCAGTCCCGAAGGTGCCAAACAGGGCGAAGTTCTCAAAGGGCGGGAATGTGCTCCCGTCGAATACCGTCCCGGTCGGGACATCGCACTCGTAGAGATTGATCCCGGTTACAGCATAGCCCTCTGGAAACTGCGTATTGACGAGAACCGCATCGTTGGCGAGCGTGTTGATGAGCGAGTTAGCTGGGCCAGGTAGAGTCTCTCCAAGCGCATTGATGTAGGTCTGAAGGATGTAAATGTCCCGACCGGCAAGAAACGTTCCACCGCCGGCTGCTCGGGTAATAATCGGCTCTACGTCGGGCGTTGGCAGTTGGCCGCCAGTGATGCGCGCGCTATTCGTCGTGGGCGGGAATACGGCTGTTGCCGTCGTGACTGTGATTCCAACTACAGATCCGAGAGTGTAGGTCGCGTTAGGATAAACCGTGGTGTAGGCCGACAACTGTGGCGCGGCGGCGCCGGCCGTCACAAATGCGACATACACCCGGCACTTGGTAGGCACGTAGGGAACGGGCAGTCCTCGAATCCAGCCGACCATCGACCCGAGAGTGGGGAGAGTCACGTTGACGGTCGTTCCCGCGGCGATCGTTGTGATCTTTGCGGGCGTCCCGGCGGTACTTTCGCCCTGCTGATTGATCAGTGTTATCGCAACGTAGACGTCGAGACCGGTCCCGATGGAGCCCCCGGCGGCCAGCGCGAGCACTGGAGACGCCGGAGCAGGTAGCCGGTTTGCCATGACTGGGGTCTGCTCTTTCCAAATAGCCCCGCCGTCCGCAACCGTACCCCCCTCATTCAGTGGCCATACAGGTTGGTTTTGGCCTAGAGTCCCAGCCTGGATGCAGATGTAGAGATGGCCGTTTGAGACAGGGACAGGTACTCCCGACTGGAGTTGTGATGGCGTGCAGCACTCCCCGACCAGCACCTTGGCGCCAGCGTACCAACCAAACCCGACGGGTTTCATGCCGTAGGGGTAAAGTTGCTTAGTGTAGAGATCGTAGACGGAGGGAAACGCGGTGGGAGTAAGAAGGTTAGAGAATCCCATCCACGCCCGATTGTAGGCCTGGGCGCCGATCATATGAGACTTGGCCGGCAGAGTCACAATTGGGTTGGAAATGGGGACTGTGCGTCCGGTCCCGGTGGGATTCTCTATCTGGAGAGAACCTAAATAGTCATAGAGCAGGATGGCCTGAAAGTACGCCTGTGTTGCGCTTTCGGGAGTGTAGGCGCATCCCAAAAGCCCCGAAATAGGACTTGCGTTCTTCCCTTGGATGGCAGTCTGAACGCCATATCTGGTCTCGATCTCAGTGAGATTGAATCGGCAATTCTGCGAGAGGGCTGCGCAGCCCATAGGCAGATTTGTAGGGTCGTCCTCATCTACGAGACCAAGCCAGCGGGAGAACTCAACTTTCGTTGCATTCCCGTAATTGGCCATCTACCAGCCTTACATCCCCGCCATGTTGTGGTCGACTTCAACGGTGATGTTTGCGCCCGCGGCGTAGGCTCCATTGAACGCGGTCGCCCCGTAGGCCAGCGTCAGATTGTACTGGCCTGCAGTGGCTGTCGCGACAAGATTGGGCACATAGCCGGAGACATTGGACGACGTGATGCGGGGCGGGATGGATGCGGCTCCGCTCGGGCCGGTCACGGTCTGCGCTGTAGGATTCGACGCTGCGCTCGTCAGTGTCACTACCTCTGGAGCCGCGTAGTTACCGCTGAGGGCGATGTTGAACACGGTCGACTTGAAGTTGACGCCGTGCTTCTGGTAGAGAATCGTAACTGCATTTGCCATGTGATTGCTCCTTTTGTTAGATCAGTTTGACGAAGAGACCGAAGGAACGCCATTCCCAGCCCATATTGCCCTGAAGCCCAAGATTCCAGTTTGGGCCGCGTTGACGCCCGCCACGGTTCGGCGAACCCAAGCGAAAGCTCTGGCGTTGCATCTGCTGCGTGAGTTTGGACGCGATAATGTCCCAGGCATCCTGAGCCTGCTTGCCGTAGTTCAGGACCCAGGCATCATTGGGACGCTCCATCCCGATCAGTGCTGCAATCGAGTAAGCCAGCGCGTGAGCTGCGAGCGGGTGAATCTCGACCACACTTGCATTCGTTGTCAGCGGTGCCGGCCGGAAGTCTCCGCGCACCCGGATGTCGAATACTCCCGAGAGCACATTCTGCGGAGAATCGGGCAGGATGGTGCATTCCTGGACGGGCTTGTACTGATTCGCCGGCGCGCCCGCTGTTTTGAAATCGACAAAGCGGGGTTCCACCAGCCCGGAGAGTGGATAGGTTTGCACCTGGCTACCGCCAGAAACTACGCCATAGGGGACAAGGTTGTTTTCATCCACTCCGACCGGGACTGATGGAACCTCTACTACCTTCTCGATGTAAGGCGAGCAGGACCCCTCAAGATACATGATGGCTTGCTCATAGGCCGTGTTGCACTTTGGAGCAAGATACTCGTCTGTGAGCCAGTCATCATCAGGGTAGGTGACCCCAACGAGGCCACCTACCTGCGAGAATACGTCTGCTCGTGTCTGCATTCCGTGAGCCTACTTTCTTGCTTCTTCGCGCCGGGTTTGCTCGGCCTTGGCCTTCTTCCACTGCTCACCGGTCAACGTGCTCATACGCACATGGTCAAACTCAATCTCTCCGCTGAGATACGCCAGCAGAGGATCGACCACATACGAGCACTTGCACATGCCGGTTTTCGACACATACTGCGCGTTGCACCGCGGGCAGCAGTCCTCGGCCTTGAATTGGACTTCGCGCCAGGACGGAGCTTTCTGGATCTGCTTCTCGCGCAGCATGAAGTCAGCCACGATGTGCTGGTACTTCTGGATATTCTTGCGCTTCTGCGGATCATCGGCGTCATGGCCAGCCTCGATCAGTACGGCATGGCAGTGGGCATAGAGTTGATTCCGAGCTTCTTCCAGCGCGGTCTTCAACTCCCGGTCCACGAATCGAAGATAGCGGCGTCCCTTACGGAAGACGTACTCCGGCACCCGAACAGTGGAGCTGGGCTTGATGGTCTCGTCGAAGGCGCCCTCGAACACGACGACGCCGCCAGGCTTCACAAGCCGGTCCTCGTCAGTCTCGCCGATGTACCAGTGTTTGAATTCCATCAACTGCTCGACCGGGAGCAGGATCTTGACGTCATAGCGAGCCCGCAGGCTCCTGTCCGACATCTCCTGGTTGCCGCGGTAAATGGGGAAACTGCGCGTGCCGGTGACGATGAGAAACGAGAACGGCTTATTGTCTGGACGTGGCGGAACCACATAGTCCCATAGGCCAGTTTCGACTTTGAGCGGAAATGGCCCAAGGTTGAGGATGGTCGCTGCCTTGATTTCTCCGCGCAGTTCGAGTTCGGTGAGTTTTTGTTCGCGGATTGCCAACCGCTCCTGGGCCGCCTGTCCGAGATTCTGGACCTGGATAGCTTGGCCCTGAGAGCCGATGATTGTTGCATCGCTTGGAAGTACTGGGGATTCGATCATTCCTGCCATGGTGTTACGCTCCTTCTGCTGCGCTCCGAGAACTTGTCCCGCGAGGTTATAGGTGACTGGCAATCCCTTGCTGATTGACCAGCCGGTTGCGGAACCCGCTGAGTGCCGGATTCCCTTTGATGAACTCGAGATGCGTCTCGCGCATGTAGGTCACTTCGCGTAGAAACGCCTCGTACTGGGCCGCTTCCTTGGCGTCTGCCTCCTCGATGTCCCGCTGCATCGCTTGGGCAATGTCAGCCTCATTGACAATCCCATGGCAGTGAGGGGCGTTCTCCCACTGCGCGATGGCAGCATGGATGTCCTCAAGCAGTGGTATCTGAGGCCATGGACCGCCACCCGAGAGCATGAAGTAGGCTCCCCGCTCGGGAAATGGCCCCATCATGGGCGTAACGCCGTCCTGCGACAGCGCAGACTCCCATTGCTGCTTGCTTCCATAGGCTGATGGAGGGAACCAGCGTTCGAGAATCCAGCCGCGGCAGGGGTATTTGGGAACCCATAACATGCCGATCCGAATTGCATCCGGAGCGATCTGGCGGGTTGTGTAACGGACCTGGTTGCCAACCGTCTCGAAATGCACCTGTTCGGTGTCATCTTCAAATTCGGTCCACATCCCGGCGCGCTGGACGAGATGGTTTTCAGCAAGGATCATGCGCCAGTTCGGCTGATTGAATTCATTCTTGCCGCCCCAGCGGGTAAGTCGCTCAATTACATCGGTCGGCGTGTCGCGGAGAGGGTCAAGCATCAGCGACCGAACCTATCGAGCGGAGTGAAGTAGCGCCGCCACGAATACCACGGATGCAAAGCGCGACGGATGGACCGCTTGTAAGCCTTGGTGCGCCAGCGGTACTCGTCGTAGCCCCGCATCAGAGCACTGGCAAACCAAGCTGTCAGCGCGCCCTCATCAAGCCCGATGTGGAAAGCCAGGTTATGCTTCACGAATTCCTTCGCCCAAACTTGAGCGTCGAAAGACTCAATCAAGTCGCCTTGAGGAATCATGCTTTCGCGCGCTTCCCGTTCGACTCGCTGCATCGGAGATTCAACAGTGGGTGGTGTCATATTACTCCAAACAAAGCGGGCCGCCGAAGCAGCCCGCCGGTTATCACCCGATTGTTAGCGGGTTAGTTGATGACTGGCTCTGGCTTCCCATGTAGCAAATACTCTGCCAACGATGTTGGCGGCTCAACTCCATTGGTGTGCGAATGGCACTTATCGGATTGAAGTGACGTGCAGGACTTAAACTCACACCCCGGAACTGAGCAGTTGGGCCAATCGTCGAGGTCGGTATACATCCCTCCGCAATCAATCGTTGGGTCTGGAAAATTCAGCTTTGCAAACTTGCCGAAAACGAGTCTAGCTTTCGCGTCGTAGGCTTTCGCTGCTTCGATCAACTGGTCAGGGGGGAACGCCCCAACGTAATGGCGCTTGCCATCGGAGCATACTGCAACAACCCACATACCGCGAAATTTGTTCCAGTAAACGCCTTTGTAGCCGCTTTTGTTATCACTTTTCCTAATCCGGTTCCCGGCATTCTGTGATGCGGACGCCGAGCGGATATTCTTACGCCGGTTATCAATCGTGCAGTGGTTCTCGTGGTCAGTGTGCTTGCCAGATGGCGTCCCGTTAATGAGTCCGTGCATTGTGATTCCCTTTTTCGTGCCTCTCTCGGTGCGCACGGCATACCACGATTTCATTTTCGGGCTGTAGTGAGCCTGCCAGGGCCACTGCATCAGCCATTCGTAATCGGCAGCATCCACGATAGCGTGGAAACCTTTGGTCAGCGGAATCAGGCGGCAGTAAACACCGTCGATCTTGAATGGCAGAGCGTCCTCTATGACCGGGACCCTCCGCTTGTCGTGATTGAAAATGTACTTCCGTGGAACGCCTTTAACCCACCCATATTTCCGGTTGGTCCTGTTAGGAATTTTCGTCTTGCCTCCACATTCGCAGTGGCAGCAGCCGTAAGGTACTGTTGTCATGTTTTCGCCTCTGCCGTGAAGCATAGCAAAAACTCAACAGTAAAAGCTAGAGAAATCGGAGGCGAATCGAAATCTCTAGCTTAAACCGTTGATTCTCCTCAGTTTGAGAAGCTCGTTTGAATCGACAGCCCATAGATAACGCCAGAAGTCCAGTTGTTGCGACTTCCATAATTAACGGCGTCATAGAGCCACGCATCTTTGAAGCTGGATGTGTTGTTTCCGCTCGGGCGCTGAAACCAGATCCCCTCAAGCTGCCCCGGTACGAACTGGGGCGCATCGTTGAAGCGGCAGCGGATCATGCTGGCCCGGTCCATGAAGTAGAGCTTGTCGATTGCGGATACGGTGTCCAGGAGCCATTCGACACCCGCAATCATCTCCATGGTGAACGTATCGGGAACACCGTCAAACTTGGGCGCCTTGCCGGTGGGCATGGTCACTTGCTGGATGGCGAATCCGAGTTGATTCCACGAGGCCCGCTGCGCGTTGTGGCCGTACCAGAAGTTCTTGGGCCGGTCGCGATTGTAGGTTGTGTTGCCAAGCGCCTGCTGCATCCGGGTAAGGAATGTCTCGACGATGCCGAGCGTGAGCAGGGAGTTGGCGTTGTAGGCCGGGCTCTGGACGTAGGAGAGGCTCCGGTCCATCCCCAGGTACTCGCCGTTCGTGTTGGGACTGACGATGTACTGGATGCCGTTAAAGAAGAGGGGCGATCCGGCGGCTACGTTGTTGACCATGACGTAATCGCCAGCGACTACACCCGCGGGCACGTTATCAACGGTGATCTGGTTTCCGGTCCCAATGCCGTTCTTGGGAGCATCGACCACGATCGCTGAGCCACGGAGCGTGTAGTTACCGTCACCCGACATGAACTGCACGGTGTCCTGGATGTCGATGAGGCGGGATCCGAACGGGGTTGTGGCCAGGGCGATGGGGTTGGCTCCGCCGCCAGCATAGGTGGCCGAGACGGTTGCAATCTGGCCGGTATTGAACCCCTGGAGCGACTGATTCCGCTTCTTGGGCATCTTGGTGTGCGCGTCGGCCACGAGTTTGTCCACGGGATTGACGGCGATAACCGTCTTGCCGGAGGCTCCGATGCGCTTTTGGAGATCGGTGCAGGTGATGGCAAGCAGGATCTCGACGGGGGTCATGATGCCCTCGTTGTATGCCCCGCCAGTGCCGGTCGGGTAGTTGCCGCCATCTGTCGAGCCCGCGCCGAAGCTGCCACCGTACTCGTATTGCAGCATGACGCGGAATTCCTGGAGGCTGGTGATGGTCTGTGGTCCCATAGTCGAGAACCGGCGGTCGAGTTCCGACTCCATGTTCTCAATGACTTCCTTGGGGGGCGTGTAGGTCTGGAGCATGACGACCGAATCGGCCGCTGCTGTCGTGAAATTGGGGGCTGCCATGGTAGATGCACTCCTTCGCTCACGCTTGGAGCGTGTCGCGGTGTTGCTCGGTTGTCAGGAGTGAGTGTTGCGCGCCAGCCGTTGCTGGTGCGGCTTGTGGATGTGAGTTAGTTGCCGTTCTCTCGATGCGTCATCCCTAACCGGAGGAGAAGCCCGGTACTCCTTTTGGGAGCCTGCAATCTCGATACTTCGGCTTTCGCTCGGTGCTTCTAAATCCTATCGCTTGCCCGTCAGAAGTTGCCTTTGCCGCGCAAACGTCTGACTCAAGCGTTCACTGTCACTTAAAGAGTGCCAGTCTTTCACTTCCTTTGCAAGTTGATTCGTTGCTTGCGACCATGCTTCGTCAGAAGTCATCTGGTGCGATTGGACTGCCGGGCCAGCCTTTGGTTCGACGCTCGCCTTGGGCGCGGTGGCCGTGGTTCCGGTGCCAGCCGCCTGGACCTGCTGGCCGTACTGGCGAACCAGTTTGGTCACAATCCGGTTGAGCAAGCTCTTGCCGGTGTCGTCTCTGGACTGGAGGACGCCGTCAAATGCTTCCAGCCGGGCCTGAAGATTCTTAGGCGTCGGGTTGGCCATATACTGCAATTCGAGTTGAAACTGCTTGTTGTGCTCGTAAGGATCGGCATTGAGATGCGCTTCTATTGCCTTCCCAACCTCATTGTCAAATGCGGTGTAGTTCTGGCCGGGAACTTTGGCATCCAGTTGCCATTGTGGGATAACGGCGCCGGCCGCGCGCAGTTTTTCAACAATCGCGCGCGCCTGTTCGAATGTCCGCTTGCCCGCCTGCGAGAAGAACTGAGCGTTGCCCTCGGTGCGGACCTGCTCGCGACTCCTCTTGGCCCCGCCGGCCTTGGCTGCGGCATTCTCTGCTTCGATCCGCTTTGCCTCGTCTAGCCGGGCCTGGACTTCCTTGCGCACATCCTCGGGCAAACGGGAGAGGTCTGGATCAGTTTTTTCCCCGGGGTCCTCTGGGTGGAGATCGCCCTTGATGATCGAGAGAGCCAGTTTTAGATCGTTGTCCCGCTCGCGCTGGGCGTCATCGGTATACTGGTTGGCCGCCAGGCGCGCGTCAACCTCGGCCAGCGTGCTGTCGGCGTACCGGTCGACGACATGCTGACCGAACAGGTAGAGATCGTCGCCGTAGACCGGTGCGCCCGTCTCGTCGACAACCTGCTTGCCGTCCGTCCCGATGACCGCAAACTCCTGCATGAAGCTGTCAAAGGCTTGTGCCATCCCCTCTGGCGTTTCTGCCATCTGGAACTGGCTGCGAAGCCCGACTGTCCGATTGGCAGTATCGCGAGCAAATGTGGCCGCATCCTTGTTCGGGAAAATGCCTTTGAATTGCGACAGTTCCGCGTGCTCGCGCGCCATCTTGAATAGCGCACCCTTGGCCGCAGGGTTGGCTTCAACCGCAGCCTTGAGCGCCTCGTCGTTCTTGAAAAGCTCATTGAGGGACTGGGGAGTCAGCGTCGACGGCCCATCGTCCAATGAGAACGGCTCCGCGTCGGCTTCAGGTTCCGCTGGTTTCGTCTCGCCTTCTGCCGGTTTCGTCTCGACCGCTGGTGCTTCCGTGTCCGGTTCGGCGGCTGGCGTCTCAGTTATCGGCGCCTCCGTTCCGGTCCAGGGCGATTCGTCTGTGACTGGGACCTCTGGGTGCGCCTCTTTGAACGCCTGAAGTTCCTGCCTCCAGGTAACCTCGGCCTGGTAGGAGTCGACGGCATTGCCATACTCGCCAGGGTTGAGCTTTGCAGGCGGCTGGGGGCCACTAGGAGCGGCTGGCGGGACGCCTGCTGCTGGTTGTGCCGTTGGCGTCGGCGCAGCAGGCGTTGGAGAGGCGGGAATCGCTGGTGCGGGTGATGCGGCTGGAGTGGCCGCGGCGGGCGTTGGAGCCGGGGCCGGTGCTGCTGGCGCCGCGGCGGGAACTACTGGGGTCGTTGCCATGGGTAATGCTCCTTCGAACGGCTGCGAGAACTTGTCCCGTCAGGTTGCGGTTGACACGATGGCTTTAGGCGCTGGGCGGTTGGGCGGGAGGCGCTTCCGGCTTCTGGTTGAGAATCGCCGTCAACTGCGCGATTTCGGCAGAGAGAGCAGCCGTATGCTCCTGTTCCTTGGCCAATTCATCCTTCAGCGTAGCATTCGCCTGATTGGCTGCATCAAGCTCTGGCTGGAGTGAGTTCGCGGTCGGTGCTTGCGGTTCGCTCGCTGGCGCGACGGCAGGTATCTGCACGGCATTGTCCTGCCAGCCGAATACCCGGCCCGGGATCATCGGCTGAACGCCCTGCTGGACCTGGGCAATCCCGCGCGTCGTGCCCTGTGCGAGCAGTACAGGACCCATGTCGGGCTGGGCGTAGAGCAGGGTGAGTAATTCCTCCCCGGTCGGGCCGATCTGGTAGTTGAGAACGATCGCCGGAATTGGCTTGCTGTTCCGGAAATACGTGACTGAATCGTTGAAAAGATGCGACATGGCGGTTCTCCTATTGTGGCGTTAGAAACTTTGCGACCTTATCAACAAGTTCGCGGCCCGCACTTACCTGGCCCGCGATCGATGCGCTCGGCCCAAGCGGAGGCATTGCACTTTGGCGAGAGAGATTGCCGAGCGCACCCATGGCATCCTGAAGTGCGGCGGCCTCCATCTGCTGCACCGTTGGATTCGGCTGCGGTGGCGGTGGGGCGCCTGCGCGTCCAATTTCTCCCTTGAGCTTTTCCTTGTAGCTTTCCACAGACGCCTGGTAATCGATCGCCAGCCGCTTGAATGCTATGACATTGGCCCAGCCGAGCGGATTCTGCTGTTTGACGTCGCAGTTCTCGGCGCAGAACTGGTCGATCGTCGGCAGAAGAATATCGTAATCCTCGACCCACTTGTTGGGCGCGATCGATGGAGAGAACATCGGTGTGCCGTCGTCGGGATCGGTCATCTGCATCCCGTTGGGGCCAATCTTTGGCGTCGGTGGGGTCTGAAGCAGTCGCCGAATGTCCTGAAGTGTCTTCGACCGTTGAGCCGCACCAGGCGCCACGGAACCAGGCAGACCCCAATAGTCGTTCAGCAACTGCTGATTGGCCGTCTCATCGAGCCACGCGATGGCCGCCGGGTTCTGTTTCTCGGCCATCTCCATGATGGTCTCGCACCATTGGCGCTTTTGCTCAGGCGTCATGGGTAGGCCCTCGTCGGTATTGGCCTTGACTCTCACCCGGCCCTGCATCTCATCAAGATGGACGTAATTGTTGCGGAATTCCGAGCCGTTCTCCTCGATCACCTGCCAGATCGATCCAGTGTAGGCCATATTGACCTGGAGGCACTCAATGGCGTTCTGGCCGGCTGCTGCATGCTCATCCTTAATCGCGTCGTAAATGTCTCCCAGCGGCCCCATGGCTTGGTCGAGCATTTGCTTCTGGCCCTTGCCGGTCTCTACGCCCGGCGTTGTTCCAGTGCCGGATACCTGCGGCGGAATCCCCGAGATAATCTGGCAATAGTTCCAAAGCCGGTCGAGGTAGTTCATCAGGCCGGGGTCCATCTCGAATTCAAAATGGTAGATCGCGTTCCCCAACGGTTGCTGGATTCCCTCACCCACCGATGGCGTCGGATTGAGCACGCCGCCGGTCAGCGGCTTCCCGCTCATCTCACGGATGTCAATGCGCCGTGGGTCAACCAGCGTGATACCAGTCGAGCACCGCTCCATGTAATCGTCGAGTATGTTGTTGATCGCGTTGAATCGCTCGTTGAATGGGACAACGTTGTCAGCAACGCTCGGCGGGTAGAGTCCATAGCCACGGTGCAGTTTGCAGCACGACCACTCCTTGATGAGCACCGCCGGCTCAACATTGAGCACCAGCGGACCCCACATGCTGAGTTTGAGGCCATAGGGGAACAGACTCTGCAACTTCTGAAGGAATGCATCGTCGTTCGAGATCCGGTAGTAGGAATTCGGCTGCACCCAGATCAGCGAGTAGGTCCCGCGCGCCGCAAAGATGTCTGCCGTGACGGAGAACGACGACGAGTACACCATCGTTCGAACCAGGCGCTCATAACTGGCGTTGTCGTTGGTTGCGCTCTCGACGCCCTCAGTTATCTCCGCGGCCATGTCGGGGAATGTGGCTCGGATGTCCGAAGCGTCAACCTCCCACTCAAGTGCCAGCAACGGCACATCGGCCAGATACTCTTTCGTCGGGTCGGTATCCACCTGAAGCGGAGAATAGATCGACCATTTCGGCAGCCCGTTCGGCTTCTTTTTAGTTCCGGTCTGCCCGATAACGGTTGAGCTTTCGCCTTGGTGAAAGTCCTGTGGCCCGAGCGGTGCGCCGCAATGCGGGCATTGCATGGCGCCGGATTGCGCTACCTGACTTTCCGAGGAATCCTGACCGCAACTCGTGCAGTGGAATCCATCGTCTGACAGCTTTGCCTCGACGTCGCCATAAATTGGCTCATCTTTGTAGCCAACCCATGTGCCATCGATTACAAAGCGAGTCCACTTGAAATAGACGCCATAGAGATACAGGTATTGCGATTCGAGCCCGAGCAGACCCTTGACCGCATTCGCCTCCTCGATGATCGAGATTGCCTCCTGTGCGGCCTTAGCGGTCGTCATGTCGGCAAGATTCTCGGCATTCTCTGGCCGGATAACTACCGGGGGAACTGCGCGCGCTACGGCTGAGGAGAAGTTGCGCCGGCAGGTCTGCGTGATGTTGTTGACGTACTTTTCGAGGTAACTGTAATCGGATTCCTGGTTGTTCTGGCGATACCAGGCCACGGCGTCAAAGTAGGTACGGCTTACCGGGTCCCACCCCAGGATCTGCTTGCCTTTGTCATACTCGGTTGACTTCAACCAGTTCGGCATCTTCATGATGCGGTCGGTAGCCCACTGCGTCCGGAATGGTTGAATGATCTCGCCGACAATGCGCTGGCCTTCCTCCTTGGTAAGCCCGCACATGCGCTCCAATTGCTCTTGATCGCCCCGGAGCGGGTTCTGCGGGCTCCGTTCGACATTGGGAGCAGGTTTGTCTTGCTGAGTGCCTTGCTGGGGGAGGGATGCGCCGGATTGCATGGTGAGAACCGGGGGACTAGCCGCCATTGGCCGCCTTCTTGATCTTAAATAGCTTGGTTCTTGCCTCTTCGAGTTGCGCCGCTATGCCCTTGGCGCCGGGGACTTGAGCTGCAGCGTAAGCATCCCGGTTGGCAGTGGCAATTACGTTTGCAATCGTTGGCCGACCCGAGATAGGCTGGATCTTCGACAGGTCGGTATCTGCGCCGATGACAGGCAATGCTGCCGGGTGCCGCTCCAGATAGTCTAGGAACTTCTCGCGTAGAACTTCAAGATCGGACTCGGCCTTCTCGCGCCGGACGCGCTCCTCGTCAAATCTCTCGCGGCTAACGAATGGCCATGGCATCAGTTCAGCTCCGTTACCAATACGCTGGTTCCGGTGGCCGTTCCAGAACGCAATTTGATCATGGTCGTTGCGGTGGTCAATTGGCCGTTCGGCTGGCCGATGATGGGCTGCCCGAGTTGGCCGATAATCTCACCCCAGGGGCCACGCTGGCCGACTGGAGATCCCTGCTCGATGGTCACGACTGTGCCATCCTCGGCCTGTCTGAATATCGTCGTAAATCCGTTCGGCGTTCCATCGTTGGGGATTTGATAGTCGATAATGCGCTGGAGCGCATTCGCTGCTCCGGTAGAAGTGAGTTGGCTCTCTTGGATGACGAGTTGACGTACTGTTGAGCGAGCTACAACTGCCGTAAAGGCACCGCCACTGCCATTGATGTCGAGAATGTAGGAGTTTCCGGCGAATCCTGGTTTGCTCATTTGCTCTCACCCTTCTTGCCGCCCATGATCCACTTGCCTGGCCGGCTCGATTGCTTGATGTCTGGAAACTTTTCGGCAACTTTGCGCTTAATGGTGGACTGTTCTGCCGGGCTCGCATTGTGCGCCATGCTCAGAGCAGCGCGGCCGTGATTCTCGTCGTTAATCGGGAACCGGCCACCCGGCAAAGCGAATTGCCCAGGCTTGAGTGCGCGGCGCATTGCCGCATTTAGCTTCGCCATGATCTACCTCTTCCCGGCCAGCCAATGGCCTGTCTTTTGGGGACCAGATTTGAAATGAAAAAACGAACAGCAGGCCTCTGGCTCAACGACGACTCGACCATTCTCCGTCTTCGGGAGCTTTGATTTCTCCATCATCGTATCCTGCCCGCAGGAGCGGTTGCGGAAATACTCGCAATTTTGGCACTGAAAAAGCCCCCTGCCAGCAGGAGGCTCATATCCGGTGAATTTCTCACCCTGGATCTTCGATTGCTCAGTGTCCATGAAGCTCCTTGTCCAGCTCATCGATGCGCTTGTCACCGCCCGGGGACAAGGGATGCACGGCCTTCATCATGGCCCGCAGGTCAGTGACCCGCTTGTCGCCGTCGCCGTAGAGCGCACGCAGCAGTTCGTACTTGTCTCTGATGGCCTCGGCTTCGAGTTCCTGCTTGTCAGTGGTCATTGCGGCCTCCGTTGGTACGCAGGGCGGTGAGTAGGAGGATGCGCCTCACCGAATCGCAGCCTTCGCCAGCGCGGGGTTCGCGTCGATCTTCGCCTGCCAAGCAGCTTTGAACTGAGCCGCGTTCTTGGGCGCATTGGCCAGATAAACCCGATGAGTCACGCCGGGGCGGGTGTTCACGCTGTCGATGGAGCTTGCACCTGGCTGGACAATCTCGATAATGCTCTCCACCGTCCCGATGGCGAGGTCCACCAGAGCGGCGTACTGGCTGATGCTGGGGATGAGGTTGAGATCCGCTTCGACAAGGTTGAGGGCCTGAATGACGTTCTGCGTCGGCGTGCCGGACTTCCAGTTGAGTACAGCGGTCGTTGCGGCGGCTGTATCGGCCTTCAGCGTGGCTGCAAGGGCGGTGTTGCCCTCCAGAGCCGCAATCGATGCCGAGGCGTTGCCAAGGGTCGTTACGAGGGTTGCAAGGGTGTTCTGGTTGCAGGCGGTGACGACGAGTGCCAGCGCGAGACTGGCGAGAACTGCGGTGCGTTTCATGGCGTGCTCCTTACTTTCCGCCGCAAGCGATTGCAGCATTGGCCGTCATCGTTGCTTCCCGCACTTTGCGGATCGCAGCGGTCTTGTCGGCGCAATCGGGAACGAGATCGTTGATTGCCTTGGCAAAGTCGAGAGCCGATGAGCGCAACTTCGCATAGGCTACCTGTTGATCGCTCGATGGCGCATGGTAGGTAAACCAATTTTCGAGAACTTCAATCTGCATGG
>Ga0181525_10001390_pt1 | contig 20669 bp, 16 predicted proteins | sample PEATcosm2014_Bin_48_FD_121100 | JGI IMG/M metagenome (GOLD analysis project Ga0181525, IMG submission 121100) | Peatland microbial communities from MTU Mesocosm Facility, Houghton, MI, USA - PEATcosm2014_Bin06_10_metaG | ecosystem: Environmental > Terrestrial > Soil > Wetlands > Peat | place...
CCGGCCGAGCGCCGCGCCCGGACCGAGAAATTAGTCGCGCATCTCGGAGTCAAGATCGACCTCAATCTTTACCCCTATCATATGTCCGGCGGGCAGCAGCAGCTGGTCTCGATCATGCGGGCGCTGATTGTCGAGCCCGAAATTCTGTTTCTCGACGAGCCGTTCTCCGCGCTCGATTACGAGATGACGCTGTTCATGCGCGAGCAATTGCAACGCATCTTCATGGAGACCGGCACCACCACCGTACTGGTATCGCACGATCTCGAGGAAGCGGTGTTTCTCGCCGACCGTGTTTTGTTGCTGTCCCGCCATCCGGCCCGCGTCGCCGACTTTACGCCGGTCAAGGCGGCGCGGCCGCGCACCGACGCCACGCTGTCCGATCCGGAATTCGTGCTGACCAAGGCGCATTGTCTCGACGTGTTCCAGCGCGAAGTGAGGCGGGCGTGAACACGGAAAAATTCAAACCGTTTTTGCCGATCGTCGGCGTCGCCGGCCTGCTCGGCGTGTGGTCGGTGGTGACGTGGCAGCAATGGGTCGATCCGGTACTGTTGCCGTCGCCGGTTCTGACCTTCAAGGCGTTATGGCAGGGCATGGACGGCGGCGTGCTCGGCTTCGACTTCGTCAAAACGGTGTACCGCACGGCGGCAGCGACGCTGATTGCCGCGGTGATCGCCATTCCGCTCGGCATCGTGCTGGGCTCATCCGAAAACCTTTACCGTTCGCTCGAATTCGTCATCGACTTTTTTCGCTCAACGCCTGCTTCGGCGATGTTCCCGTTGTTTCTGATCCTGTTCGGCGTTGGCGATGAGACCAAAATATCGGTCGCAGCTTTCGGCGCCGTCTTGGTCATCCTTTTCAATGTGGCCTACGGCGTCATGAATGCGCGCAAGACCAGGCTGTTGGCGGCGAAGGTCATGGGCGCCTCGCGACTGCGCGTCTTGTTCGACGTGATGCTGTTGGAATCGCTGCCACAGACATTCGTCGGCTTGCGCAATGGCGTTTCGCTCGCCTTGGTCATCATCGTGGTGGCCGAGATGTTCATCGGCTCGCAGGACGGGCTCGGCCATTCCGTCTTTGAGGCGCAGCAATTGTTCGAGATGCCGCGCATGTATGCGGCTATATTCGCCGCCGGCGTCCTCGGCTACGGCTTGAATTTGCTGTTCCTTGTCATCGAGCGGCGCTTCGTGCACTGGTCAGGGAAATAGCGGCGCTCGATGGCCGACCTGTCCCTCACACGCAAATCGGCGCGCGAATTGGCGCGCCTCATCCGCGAACGCGCCGTCAGTCCGGTCGAGGTACTGGACGCTCACCTCGCCGCGATTGCCGACATCAATCCGCGGCTGAACGCCATCGTGACGCTGGCCGCGGAACAAGCGCACGACGCGGCGCGCTTGGCCGAAAGCGCGGTCCTCAAGGGCGAACCGCTCGGCGCGCTCCACGGCCTGCCGGTGGGGATCAAGGACATCACGCTGACGGCAGGCATCCGCACCACTTTCGCGTCGCCGCTCTACAAGGACTATGTGCCGACCCAGGACGCCGAAGTCGTGCGCCGTTTGAAGTCCGCGGGCGCCATCGTGCTTGGCAAGACCAATACGCCGGAATTCGCGGCCGGCGCGCATACCACCAATGTTCTGTTCGGTGCGACCCGTAACCCGTGGAATCCGGCATTGAGTCCGGCGGGGTCGTCCGGAGGCTCGGCGGTCGCCGTCGCGACCGGCATGGTGCCGATCGCGCAGGCCACCGATTTCGGCGGATCGATCCGTGTCCCGGCGGCGTTTTGCGGCATCGTCGGCATCCGGCCGACACCGGGCCTGGTTCCCTCTTATCCGATGCCGCTCGCCTGGGACCCCGGACAAGTGAACGGGCCGTTGGCGCGCGATGCCGAGGACGCGGCGCTGATGCTCGACGCCATGGTGGGGTTCAGCCGGCTGTCGCCGATTTCGGTGGCGCCGCCATGGACGAGCGCGCTCGCCGAAGTCGAACGCCGGCGCGACGCCAAGGGACTGCGAGTCGCCTTCGTCGCCGACCTTGCCGGGATCGGCGTCGATTCCGAAATCGCCGAAATATGCCGGCACGCCGCGCTCGCTCTCGGCGCGGCCGGGGCGCAGGTCGAGGAGATCGACTTCGATATCGGCGACGGCCGGGCGCCGTATCAGGTCTGGCGCGGCTTTTGGATGGTCGGCCAGCAATACCAGCGCCTCGATGAGATCGACAAATTCGGCGCAAACTTAAAGAGCAATGTCGAGGCCGGTTTCAAGCTCACGCCGCTCGATCTGGCCGCGGCCGAACAGAAACGCCAGGAGGTTTTCCACCGCATGCGCGCGCTGTTCGAGCGCTTCGACATCTTGCTGACGCCGGCCGCGCCGGTGAAGCCGTTTCCGATCGAGAAGAATTTTCCCGAGGAGATCAACGGCAAAAAGCTCGAAAACTACATCGATTGGATCGCGCCCGCGTTTCTCATCACGCTCGTCAGCCTGCCGGCCGCGAGCGCGCCAGCGGGCCTGACACGCGGCGGGCTGCCGGTCGGCATGCAGATCGTGGCGCCGCGCTTCGAGGAGCCGAAAATTTTAAGCCTGGCAAGCGTCATTCACCGGCAAAGCGGCGTCGGCTGGCCGCCGGTCTAATGGCGTCGATGACCCCGCGACGGCTTACGTCAGGCTCCGAACCACTCAGGATGCTCGGAAAGCGCAACGACGCCGCAGGCGAACATCAACATGCAGATCGTCCAGACTAGGACGGCAAAGTAGTTGTCGTCGGTCATGAGCCATACTGAAGCAAGCCACGTGCCAAACCAGGCCGTCGGCATCGTCAGCAAATTGGGACGGCTCATCTGTGGGCCATTGGCCTAGCGATTGCCGGCGCGGCGTCCGCGAAACCTGCGGCCTGTACTAAAGTGTCGCCGGGAAAAAATGGTTGAGCGCCGCCAAAAGCGCGAGCAGGACCAGCCCAGTGCTCAGGCTCCAGCCGATCAATTTCTTTTCGATGGGCAGAAGCGGCTCGACGGGTGCGTTTCGCAATTCCTCGCGCAAGTCGGCCCGACCGGGTGATTGGGGCATGGCGTTCTCCTGTGTGTTTCGTTGCTCAGCCGGCCAATGGCGGCGTGATTCCGCTAAAGAAAATCCACGAAATCGCGAGCCCGACCCAGACGACGAAGCCGAACAGGCTGACGATGTAGACGGCGGCGAGCTTGCCGAAGCCCTCCTGCCACAGCGTCCTGAAATTCGACAGCACGCCGATCGAGAAGAACGTAAGGATGAAGAAGATCACCCGGAACGTATTGGCCTCGCCGATCGCAGCGGGCACTTGTTTGGCGATGTCAGCCGGCGTGCCCAGCGCCAGATAAAGCCCGACGATAAAGGTCACCACGAAGCCAATGATGAATTTGGGAAAGCGCTGCCAGATTTCCCGCGCCTTCGCCTTGTTCGAATCCGGGGTGACATTGATATGGTTGGTCCAGATATAGCCCAGCACGAAGGCCCAGATGCCGATGAAGATGTCGATAAACACCTTGATCGTCGCCGCGGTGCCGAGAATCCAACCCGGCTCATAGCGCACGCCTTCGGCGGCGTTTTTGGCGAGGATCAGCGATTCGGTAATGCCGCCCGCCGCCACCGCCGCACCGTCGGTCTTGACCGCAAGACCCATCCAGGCCCCGGCCACCAGCGGTTCGTGCGACAGAAAGGCCTGGGCGACAAACGGCAGGATCAGCACCTCGACCACGGCGAAAATGACCACCAGCGACGACACCAACACCGGCACGACCGGCCGGGCACGAATAGCGCCGCCGGTCGCGATTGCGGCCGAAACGCCGCAGATCGAAATGCCCGACGCCAGCGGCGCCGCCCATTCGCGCGAGAAGCCGAACCATTTCCGCGCGATGAAATAGACCACCGCCCAATAGATCAGATAAGCCTCGATAATGGCCGCCACGCCGCGCAAGATCAGCGTGCTGGCAAGGCCGAGCTTTCCCGCCGCGGTGACGGCGAAAAAGCCGCCGAGAATGACGATGGCGACTTTAATGTAAAGCTCCGGCCGCACCGCTTCCTTGATCGCTTCGGCAAAGCCCGGCAAAAAATTGGCGATGAACAAACCGGCTACCAAGGCAAAAATGTAGCCGCCCTCATTGGTGAGTTTAAGGGACCAGCTGATGCCAAATTTCTGCTGCTCGGCAGGTGTAACGGCGGCGAAATTGGCGTAGTTACCGACGATCCAGCTGGCATAGGCGATCCAGAACAGCGCGGTAAAGGCGAGGGCGAACCTGGTCACGTCGGTCTTCAGCGCCACGGCGCCGGCGCTGAGGACGATCAAAAGGGCGGCATAGGTCGCGACCAGCGCACCGGCGCCGCCGAGCGCGGCGTAGCCCTTTGATGTCGCGCCTAAGGCCTGGCTGAACTGGCTCCATACCGAGGTGGTGACGACCCAGCCGATGAGATCGACATGAACGAGCGCCGCCAAGGCCAAAACGAAAATACCCAGACCGAGAATAACGGCGAGCCAATCCTCGTTGATGAAGGCAACTCGTTCGGTCACCCGTTGTGGCTGAACGTTGGATATGTAAGCGTTAGACATGTCGATATCTCGCCGGCAAACGCCGACGTCCCGGCACTTTCCATTGATCGGATGAGTGATTTCGTCGCGCGCGGCGAAAGTGTCAATGCAACCAACAAAAATAAGACAATTCTGGTTGAATGCAGAAGATTTCAGCGAATGAATTGCTCATCCGCGGCGGCGCTAGGGAAAATGCTTTTGGCCGTGCCGACTACGCCGCCTGGGGCGTCAGGCGATCCATCTCGCGTTGGACCAATTGGCGATACAACCCTTCGTGACCGACGAGGTGGTTTGGCGGGCCGTCCTGCATGACGCGGCCGGCTTGCAGCACGACGATGCGGTCGAAATTGCGCACCGTCGACAGCCGATGCGCGATGGCAATGACCGTGCGCCGGCACATCAGCCGGCCCAGCGCCTCGCGGATCGCTTCTTCCGATTCACCGTCCAGCGCGGAGGTGGCTTCGTCGAGCAAAAGAAGCGGCGCGTCTTTAAGAAAGGCGCGGGCGATAGCGATGCGTTGGCGTTGACCGCCGGACAGTTTAATGCCCCGATCGCCGACGATGGTGCGCATGCCGTCCGGGAGTTCGTGGATAAAATCGCATCGCGCTGAGATCGCGGCTTCCAGCACCTCGTCGTCCGACGCGTCCGGCCGGCCGTAGCGGATATTGTCCATCACCGAGCGGTGAAACATGGAAATGTCCTGCGGCACGACGCTGATCGATTCACGCAGGCTCTCCAGCGTGACACGCGCGATATCCTGGCCGTCGATTAGAATCCGGCCGAACTGCGGATCGTAGAAGCGCTGCAATAGCGCAAACAGTGTCGACTTGCCGCCGCCGGAATGACCGACCAGCCCCACCCGCTCGCCCGGCATAAAAGTGAGATTGAAATCTTCAAAAATGCGTTGCCCGTCGGGATAGCGGAAGTCGACATGGTCGAATTTCACGCTGGCGCCACGCCGCACCAGCGGCTCCGCTTCGGGATGATCGCGCAACTCATGCGGCACCAAGAGCGTCGCGACGGCTTCGGCGAGCCGTGCGATATGCTGCGTGATATCGACCAAAGCCACCGCGAGATCGCGCGTCGCGTGCAGCACGGAGAGGCCCAGCGTGCACGCCAGAACGACGTCGCCGGTCGTGGCCTTGCCCTGCTGCCACAGCAAGATCGCCCAGGCCAATAGGCCAAGCGTCAATACTATCGTTACCGCGGCATGAAAGATGCGGAGTTTTTCCAGATACAGCAGGCTGCGCCGGCGCGCGAGCATCTCGCGATCGACCGTCGCGTCAAAGCGTCGATGTTCACGCAAAAAGCCGCCGAATGCGCGCACCAGCGGCATATTGTTGACGACATCGACCATTTCGCCGTCGACGGCAGCGGCCGTGCTGGCAAAATCGTGATGCAGCGGCCGCCCGGCGGCGGCAAAGCGGAACATGATAAGCACCATGATGCCGGCGACGGCGCCCAGGGTTGCGGCCATCGGCAGGCTGATCGTGCAGACCAAGGCGATCGCCGCCACGGTCGCTATGCACGGCGGCAGCACGTTCCAGGCGAACATATTTTCGGCGGTGAAGACGGCGTTCGACGTCGCGGTGACGCGGCTGGTCAGCATTCCGGGCAGGCGCTCGGCGAAATAGCTAGGCGAATGGCCCATCAGGTGGCGGAACATATCGCGCCGCAAATCGCCGGTGACCCCGACAAAGGCGAAGTTGCCGATCCAGCTGGCCACCCGCCACAACAAGTTGTCAGCGGCAATCAGCGAGACGAGGAGACAGAACGCCATCCACACGTCGGCATTGGCGCCGCGCGACAGCGTATCGACCAGATACTTGACGCCATATTGCGTGCCGACGGAGCAACTGACCGCCGCCAGCACTGCGGCAAGGATGACCGCATGGGAGTATGGCCGCAGCCGAACGTAGCGAAAGATGAACGCCAGAGGGCGTGAAGTGTAGCCACAAAGCTCGCCAATGGCACTGCTCATCCGACTGTTCAACTCCGTTCCTGAATGTCGCCGTACACCCGGTTGCACCCGGTTGGCGGTAGCGGTGCGACACCCTGGAACTGAACGAGTTGGAACCTTTCCTGTTCCGCTGGTCTACCGCGCGGGCGGGTCGCGACGCCTCTGATGAGGAAGTGGTGAAGTTCGGCATTTGGGTGCGTCAGTATTGACGTTGCAGCGCACAAAAAGTTCCGTCGGGCGCAAAAAATAAGTTCCCTCCCCAAATTGAAAGATTTCGCGGTTTCGACGTTGTCGGTAGTCGCCGGGGCGAAAATCTCAGCAAAAATGAAGGGCTGTTCGATGCATATCGCACAAATTGCGCCGTTGACCGAAGCGGTACCGCCAAAGCTTTACGGTGGCACCGAGCGGGTGGTCTCCTGGCTGACCGAAGAGTTGATCGCGCTGGGTCACGAGGTGACGCTATTTGCCAGCGGCGATTCGATAACCACGGCCCGGCTTGAAGCGATGTGGCCTCGGGCGTTACGCCTTGATGGCGCGATTCGTGATCCCAACGCCTTGCACATGATGATGCTGGAGCACGTCTATCGGCGCGCCGGCGAGTTCGACTTTCTCCATTTTCATCTCGACTATTACCCTTTTTCGCTGTTCTCCCGTCAACCCACGCCGTTCGTGACGACCTTGCATGGCCGGCTCGACCTGCCGGAGCATCAGCCGGTGTTCGACACGTTCAGTTCGGTGCCGGTGGTGTCGATCTCCAATTCGCAGCGCCGGCCGCTGCCGCAAGCGAACTGGGTGCGCACGGTGCAACACGGCTTGCCGTCGCAGCTTCTAGTGCCGAAACCCGTCAAGCCTAGCTATTTTGCCTTCCTCGGGCGCATCGCTCCGGAAAAGGGCATCGACCGCGCAATTCGCATCGCCCAGCATTGCGGCGTACCGCTCAAGGTCGCGGCAAAAGTCGACAAGACGGATCAGGACTACTACGAGGAAAAAATCAAGCCAATGATGGCGGCGGGAAATGTCGAGTTCATCGGTGAGATTAACGACAAGGATAAACCGGAATTCTTGAGCGGCGCCGCGGTGCTGCTGGTTCCGATTGACTGGCCGGAGCCGTTTGGCTTGGTGATGATCGAGGCCATGGCCTGCGGCACGCCGGTGATCGCCTATAATCGCGGGTCGGTTCCGGAGATCATCGAGGAAGGCCTCACCGGATATATTGTCGAAGACGAAAACGGCGCTATCGGCGCCGTCGACCGGCTGTCCCATTTATCTCGCGAAAAGATTCGCCGCCGCTTCGAGGAGCGCTTCACCGCGCGGCGCATGGCGCAAGATTATCTGAATGTCTACCGCAGCCTGTCGGATGCCGCCGCTCCGCACCTGCGGCTGGTCGTCGACGACGCGCCGGCGCTATAGCGCTATTGCGAACGCGCGATAACGACTACCGCTCCGTTTCCTCCGACGGCCGCGTCTCCGGCATCAGCAGCCACACGACGAGAAAGGCCACGGATGCGATCGCGGCCAAGGTCCCGAACGCGGCCGGGCTGCTGAATCGGTCGGTGACGTAGCCGGCGAGAGTCGCGCTCAACGTGGCACCGATGCCGGTTGCCGTGCCGAGAATGCCCTGGCCGAGATTGAAGCGTCCGGTGCCGCGGGTAAGATCGGCGGCCACCAGCGGCACCATGACGCTGAACACGGCGGCGGTGACGCCGTCGAGAAGCTGCACCGCAAGCAGCAGCGACGGATCGGTCACCGACGCGAAAAGAATGCCGCGTATCGGCAGCGCGGCGAATCCGATCAGCAATAACGGACGGCGGCCCCAATTATGCGCCCACAGCCCGACCCAGGGGGCGAGGGCCGCGACGAAAAGTTGCGGCACCACGATACATGCCGCGATGATGAGCGTTGCCCATTGCGCCGACCGCATGGTGACGACGCTGCCCATCAGCGGCAGCATCGCCGCATTGGCAAGATGAAACAACAGCAGACAACCGGCGAAGATCAGAAGCGGCCGATTGCGCATCAGTTCACCCGGCCTGATCGGCGGCTTGATCAGCGGCCGCCGCGGCCGCGCGCCGTGGGCGCGCTCGGGATCGATCTCGCTTTTGGAAATGGCGCGTAGCGCCAGCAGTGCCGGTACCAGCAAAAGCACAGTGACGATAAAGACGGCACGGGCGGAAAGCAGGTAACCGCAGGCGCCCATCGCGGCCGCGGCCAGGCCATTGCCGACGGAGGCGAAACGCGCGTTGCGACCCAGCCGTTGGCTCATTCCCGCCGGCCCGACCAGACCGAGGGTGATCGCGACCATGGCCGGACCCAGCACGCAACTGGCGAGCGCGTGCAGGACCGATCCGGCTAATACCAGCGGGAAGATCGGCAATGCCGCATAGGTCAAGGCGCTGGCGCAGATGGCGGCGATGGCGATGCCGGCGACAAAGCGCTCCGATTTGGCCGCGTCGACCAGCGCGCCGCCCGGCATCTGACCGATCAGGGAGGCAAAGCCCGCCGCTGACAAAACGAGTCCGATGTCGAACTGGGTCCATCGCTGTGTGGTGAGATAGACCGACACGAAGGGCCCGAAGCCGGTCTGTACATCGGCGACAAAAAAGATGAACCAATCGAGGCCGCGCAGGCTGCGCGGCGACGGTGTCAGCTCGGTTCCCTCCGGCGGGTCGATCGGCGGCGGCGCAGGTTCGTATCCCGTCGCACCGCGCGGACCAGGCCTGTCGCGTAAGGGCCGTAACGGGTCTGCGGGCAAAAATAGGTCTCCAGCGCGGTTGTCGAGAGTTTGAGCATGATGGTTCCGCAAAACCGGTCGTCGGGTTTTGGGATCACGCTTTATTCAAGCGGCAGCGGTTCGAGCTTGCCGAGCGCACCGAGCACGACAACCGGTTTGCCCTCTTGATACTCGGGAGCTGCCTTGACCTGGTCGGGCGAGAGCTGGAGCGTGATCCGGGCGCCGGACGCGGTCGGCGCCGGAAATTGCAGCGCATTCCAGTCGACGGCGATCTTGCGGCTGCCGACGCCCAGAAAGCCGCCGAAATCGATAATCGCGGCGCGCACTTGACCGCTGCGGTCGACGATCACATCGACGATGCGGCCCATGTTCTGGTCGGTGGGGCTACGCACCTCGCGGCCAAGGATGCCCTCGACTTCGTGGTTATTGAGAATAGTCACTGCGGGAGATGTATCGGCCGTCGCCGCCGCGGGTTGCTGAGGCTGGGCCGGCGCCTGCCCGTTCTCGGATAAAGCCGATCCGACAGAGACGGATAGCGTCAAGAACGCAATCGCCACTGCCGCCAATATCGGGTGATTTCGGCCGCGCATTCTCGCTCCAGCAATGCGGATGGAACCCACACCACTAAGCCGACCAAGTCCCGCTGGTTCCACGCCATGCCAAGGTGGGGAAAGTCGGCGCGGCGGCGCGGCGGCGCGGGACGCGAAACCGCGGAATTCGAGGCATTCAAGACGAAAAAACGATGGAAACCCGAATATCGCCGTTGATCCGAGGCGTATCGAGCGAAACTGTGTCGCCGTGGCGGCGCACGCGCAGATCGACGCTCGATGAACCGAGCCGCAGGTCGCGTAATATCACTTCGTCGAGAAACTCCGGTAGGCGCGGATTACGCAAACGAATTTCGCCCTTGAACGGGTCGAATTCGAGGCCAAGCGATGCTTCGAGCAGTGTGAACGGGGTTGCGCTGGCCCAGGCTTGAGGCGCGCAGGCCACCGGGTAGAGCGTTGGGCCATGGCCGCGCTGGCGCTGAAAGCCGCAGAACAATTCCGGCAGCCGGCGATGATCCATGTAGGTGGCGGTGCTGAACAGGCCGGTAAACAGCGTCTCGATCGATCGCTTGCACTCGTAACGGGCTAAACCAAGTGCGATGAGCGCGTTGTCATGCGGCCAGACCGAGCCATTGTGGTAGGACATCGGGTTAAAACGCACCTCGCCTTTCGCCACCGTGCGGATGCCCCAACCGGAGAAAAAACGCGGCTGCAACAGTTCCTTGGCGACGCGCGCCGCCCGGTCGGGAGCGGCAATGCCGGTGAACAGCACCTGCCCGGCATTCGAGGTGCGCACCTGGCAGGGCCGTTTCGCCCCGTCGAGCGCCAGCGCGTAGGTATTGATCTCGGGGCACCAAAACGCTGCTTCAAAGCGCGCGGCAAGATTGGCCGCTTCGGTGTCGAGCCGATGCGCGGTGCTGTCGCGACCTAGCCGCCGCGCGCAACGCGCCGCCATGCGCTTGGCCGCATAGACATAGCCCTGCACCTCGACCAGCGCGATCGCGCCCTCCGCCAGGCGTCCGTCGGCGTGGAAAATCGCGTCGTGGGAATCCTTCCAGCCTTGGTTGACCAGACCCTGATCGGTCGCGCGATAGTACTCGACAAAGCCGTCGCGGTCTGCATCGCCCGGCCCGTCGATCCAGGCCAAGGCGGCCTCGACGGCCGGCCAGAGTTCGACGATGGTTGCCGTGTCCCCGGTGCGTTCAGCATAAAGTCCGGCGAGCAGCACGAACAGCGGTGTCGAATCGACGCTGCCATAATAAAGGCCAAACGGCACTTCGTGCAGCGCCGCCATCTCGCCGCCGCGCATCTCGTGAAGGATTTTTCCCGGCTCGGCATCGGCCCGCGGATCGGTCGTCTTGGCCTGATAGGCAGCCAATCGGCGCAACACGCCGCGTGCCACTTCGGGGCTCCACCACAGCATTTGCAATGCCGTGATGAGGCCGTCGCGGCCGAATGTCGTCGAGTACCAGGGAATCCCGGCATAGGGATAGCGGCCCTGCGGCGTCTCCGTCATCAGCATCGCGAGATCGGCGGCCGAGCGGCACAATATCTCGTTGAAGCGCTCGTTCGAAGTTTCCACGGAAGTGCGCTCGCGCGTCTGTTCCCGCATTTCGCGGCGCGCCGCCGCAAGCCCGCGCATGAATGGCAGCGGACGGGAGTTGGTCTGATCGCAACTCGCATTCAGGAAAATTGGCCGCATTTCCTTGGGCTCAAGATGCAGATCGTACATCGCGGTGTTGATCGACAACCGATCCGGCGGAGGATCGAAGTTTAAAGCCGTGCGTCGCGTCTTCCCATCCAAGCCGAAATAGACCAACTGCACCTGATTATCGCCGTTAATTTTCGCCGTGGCGGTGCCATGCCGATCGCGGTGCGACCCCCGCACCTCAAACAGATCGGCAAAATCGTTCTCGAACAGAATCGACAGGCGCAGGTCGATCGCGCCGTCGCCGTAATTGTGCACGGCGAACCGTTGATAGGCCGTATCGCGCCATAGGAAAATGGTGCGCAGAATATGGACTCTATCCTTCTCCAGGACGATGCGTTGGCCGTCCATTAGATCCGGGTTGGTCAGATCGACCGAAAACGCTGAATTGTCGTCGCGCAGGTTGGAGCCGAGCAAAAGCGGCGACGTCTGGTTCACCAATAATTCGAGTCGCGAGAGATGCCGGGTGTCCTTGTGGAACAGCCCGCCGGAACCGCCGGAGCCGACCGATGAAGTCCCGATGTCGCCACGGCTGTCGAGGACAACGAACGTATCGCCATATTTGAGCGCACGCGGCGGCCGGGTCGGCTGCGTCGCGGTGATGGTGAACGCCGTCTCGATACGTGACTCCGGCGCCATGACCGGCGCGGCGGATTCTACGACAACCTTCGCGGCAAGCTTTGCCGCGCTTTTTGGGGACATCGGTTTTTCACTCAACCGCCAGGGTTATTGGTCGCGCGGCTCATGGTCGTGCGCTGGCGTGGATAATGTCGACAACACGCATGTTGATCGGATCGACGACGACCACGTCGTCCTCCACCATGGCGTATTTAAGGAAAATCGCCGAGGAGTTGCCGGCCGCCGCCAAATCGGGCAATTCGGCCAGTGCCTCAAAGAGTGCTACCGGCGCGCCCACAGCGGCAGGAACCGCGGCGGTGGCCCGCACCCGCTGTCGGCGTACCGCGCTATAAATCGTGCTCTTCTGTGCCGGCGTCAGCGCCAGCGGTTGCCTAACGGCGCCGTCCGGCCGCACCGCCTCGTCAGGGCCCGCGGTCTGCGCAACGGCTGCTGCGCCGCCAAAAGATAAAGCGGCAGCAAAAGCGAGGGTCGCGCAGCAAATGGGCTTTATCCGGACGTTCATGCAAGATTCCAGTTAAGGATGCGGACACCCCCGACAGACGAACGCGTAATAGCCCAATAGGTTCATTGCAATTTTGCTGCACCGCACCTTGAAGGAGGGTTCGCTGTTAGCGAAAAGAATTGTGCGGCGATTAGCCACGCGCTAATGCTGCGCCGTAATATCGTATGTTCCCGGAAAATAATCTTCAAAAGCCCGGTTACAACGAAAAAAACGCCTAGGGACGGAAAATCATGACGGCAGCATCGACCATTGTCGGATCCCGAGCCAAGGCCACGCCGACGTCGCGATGGGCCTATCTGTCAATTTGCATCGTCTGCATGGTCATGATCGCCAACCTCCAATATGGCTGGACCCTGTTCGTCAATCCGATCAACAAGGCGACCGGCTGGTCGATCGCTTCGATCCAATTTGCCTTCACGATTTTCATCGCGCTGGAAACTTGGTTGACGCCGGTCGAGGGCTGGATCGTGGATATGCTCGGACCGCAACGCGGCCCGAAGCTGATGATCGCGTTTGGCGGCATCATGGCCGGCGCCGGCTGGATCATCAATGCCTATGCCGGCTCGTTGGCCATGCTCTATTTCGGCTCGGTGGTGTTGGGGATCGGCGGCGGGGCCGTCTATGCGACCTGCGTCGGCATGGCGGTCAAATGGTTTCCGGACCGGCGCGGACTCGCGGTCGGCTTGACTGCCGCCGGCTACGGCGCAGGGGCGGCGCTAACCGTCATCCCAATCCGTTACGTGATCGGCACCTACGGTTACGACATGGCGTTCCTTTGGTTCGGCATTTTCCAGGGCACCGTGGTCTTCATCCTGGCATTTTTCCTCCGTGGACCCGAGGCGGGCGAAATGGCATCGACGCCGGCGCCCAAGGTGACGCAATCGGCGAAAAGCTTCTCGCCGAAGGAAGTGCTAACGTCCCCGGTGTTCTGGCTGCTCTACGTTATGTTCGTGATGGTCTCGGCGTCGGGCTTGATTGCCACCGCGCAGATCGCGCCGATTGCGGTCGACTTCAACGTCGGCAATCAAATCGTATTCTGGGGCGCGACCACGCTGACGGCGGCTTTGATTGTCGACAATGTCGCCAACGGCGCGGCACGTCCGCTCTTCGGTTGGATTTCGGACATTATCGGTCGAGAATTGACCATGGCGATCGCCTTCGGCTTGGGTGGCGTTGCCTACTGGATGTTGGGTCAGGCTGGCCACGCGCCTTGGGCCTTCGTGATTTTCGCCGCTCTGATCTTCCTGACTTGGGGCGAAATCTTCAGTCTGTTTCCTTCGACCTGCGCCGACACGTTCGGCCCGAAATTCGCCACCGTGAACCTGGGCCTGCTCTATACCGCGAAGGGGACTTCCGCCTTTCTGGTGCCGGTCGCCAACTTGATCAAATCGTCGACCGGCTCGTGGCACATGGTTTTTGCCGTCACCGCGCTGATGAACTTCATTGTAGTGGCGCTGGCCCTTTTCGTGCTCAAGCCGATGCGGGCACGAGCGATGAAGCAGGGCTGAAGGCGGCGTATTCGACGGATCCCTCGGCGAAGGAGACTTGCCGTAAGGGTCAATTTCAGGCTGGCATAATGTATTATAGTGCGTTATGGCTGCGGCCCGGAACGCGGCCCGAGACCTTCCAAGGCCTCGTAAACGATCGCGTCCGGCAGGGGTTGCGAAACGTCTTCGGCGCGAGCGTGTTTAATGCCTTCCGATCTGAATCGAATTTCCGTTTCTGCGAGCGATGCCGCGTTGACCGCGCGGCCGCGCCTTGAGCCGATCGACACCTCCTTCAGCTTTAAGAACAAGGCCTATGCGGCGCTTAAATCGGTGATCGCCGGCATGGACGTCTACGGCAGCCGCGCCGACATCCGGCTCGACGAGCGCAGCCTGGCCGAGGATTTCGGCATCAGCCGCACGCCGGTGCGCGAAGCGATGGCGCAGCTTGAGCGCGAAGGTTTTGTGCGTTCGGTGCCGCGCCGCGGCATTTATGTGGTGCGCAAAACAAAGCGCGAGGTCATCGAGTTGATCGCGGCATGGGCCGCGCTTGAGAGCATGGCGGCGCGGCTGATCACCGAAACGGCCTCCGACGACGAGATCGCTTCGCTACGCCGGATGTTCGCGACTTTCGATAACGGCGAAGTGCGCGCTCATCTCGATGAATATTCCCAACTCAATATCGAATTCCACCAGACCATCATTCGGCTCGGCCGCAACAGCGTGTTGATGGATTTGGCGGAAAATCTGTTCACCCATATGCGGATGATCCGAAGGAAAACGATCGGCGAAAAGGATCGCGCCGACCGTTCGATCCGCGATCACATGCATATCATCGAAGCCTTGGAAGCGCGCGACACCGTCCGTGCCGAAACCCTGGTGCGCGACCACGCGCTTGGTCTCGCCGATCACGTCGCGAAATATGCCGATTATCTGGATTGATGGGAGCTTTCCATGGCTGATGCAGCGGTAAAGGTGAAGCACGAAACTGGCGGCATCGCCGCCAATGCGGCGGGCACGGAGCGAGAACTGACGGATGGCTTTCACCTCGTCATCGACGCTCTCAAGCTTAACGGCATCGACACGATCTACGGCGTCCCCGGCATTCCGATCACGGATTTCGGCCGGATGGCGCAGGGGGCAGGCATCCGTGTCATCTCGTTCCGGCACGAGCAGAACGCCGGTAACGCGGCCGCAATCGCCGGCTTCCTGACGAAAAAGCCCGGCATCTGCCTCACAGTTTCGGCGCCCGGTTTCCTCAATGGACTGACGGCGCTGGCCAACGCCACGACCAACTGTTTTCCGATGATCCAGATCAGCGGGTCTTCCGAGCGCGAGATCGTCGACCTGCAGCAAGGCGATTATGAAGAAATGGACCAGCTCGCCATCGCCAAGCCGCTGTGCAAAGCGGCCTTCCGCGTGCTGCATGCCGCGGACATCGGCATTGGCGTGGCGCGCGCGATCCGCGCCGCCGTTTCCGGCCGTCCGGGTGGCGTCTATCTCGATCTGCCGGCCAAACTTTTCTCTCAGGTGATGGACGCCGAGGCTGGCGCGAAATCCCTGGTCAAGGTCATCGACCCAGCGCCGGCCCAGCTTCCCGCGCCGGCCGCGATCAAGCGCGCGCTCGATGTCCTCAAAAGCGCCAAGCGCCCGCTGATCGTGCTTGGCAAAGGCGCGGCTTATGCCCAAGCCGATGACGCGATCCGCGCGCTCGTCGAAAAAAGCGGCATTCCTTTCCTGCCGATGAGCATGGCCAAGGGGCTGTTGCCCGACACGCATCCGCAGTGTGCCGGTGCGGCGCGCTCGACCGTGCTGAAAGACGCCGACGTCGTCATGCTGATCGGCGCGCGCCTCAACTGGCTGTTGTCGCACGGCAAGGGCAAGACCTGGGGAGAACCCGGATCGAAGAAATTCATCCAGATCGACATCGAGCCCAAAGAGATGGACAGCAACGTCGAGATCGTGGCGCCCGTGGTCGGCGATATCGGCTCCTGCGTCTCGGCTCTTCTTGAGGGCATCGATGGCAAGTGGCCGGCCCCGCCCGCCGATTGGATTAACGCCGTCAAAACGAAGAAGGACGACAACATCGCCAAAATGGCGCCGAGGCTCATGAAAAACTCCGCGCCGATGGACTACCACGGCGCGCTCGGTGCATTGCGCAGCGTCATCAAGGAGCGGCCGGACGCCATCCTGGTCAATGAAGGCGCCAATACGCTCGATCTCGCGCGCGGCATCATCGACATGTATCAGCCGCGCAAGCGGCTGGACGTCGGCACCTGGGGCGTCATGGGCATCGGCATGGGCTTTGCCATCGCCGCCGCCATTGAGACCGCGAAACCCGTGCTGGCGGTCGAGGGTGACAGCGCCTTCGGTTTCTCCGGCATGGAGGTCGAGACGATCTGCCGGTACGATCTGCCGGTCTGCGTCGTCGTCTTCAACAACAACGGCATCTATCGGGGCACCGACGTCAATTCGGCCGGCGGTTCGGATCCTGCGACCACCGTCTTCGTCAAAGGTTCGCGTTACGACAAGATGATGGAAGCCTTCGGCGGCGTCGGCGTCAATGCAACGACGCCCGATGAATTAAAGCGCGCCGTCAACGAGGCCATGAATTCCGGCAGGCCGACGCTGGTCAACGCCGTGATCGATCCGTCGGCCGGCACCGAGAGCGGCCGCATCGGCAATCTCAATCCGCAGAGTGTGGTCCGCAAGAAATAATTCAAAAAACAATCACGGATCTTGAACATGGATTCCGGACGGTTTCGATTCGCTCGACCCACCGGAATGACCGAGAAAGTTTAGGAGAAAAACGATGGCAAAGCGAAAAAAAGCGGCTGCGGCGAAATTCAAGGCGGCGGCCAGGAAGACGACAAAGAAAGTCGTCAAATTCGCCGCGAAGAAACCCGTGGCAAAGGTGCATTCGAGCAACGGCTTGCCGCGGCCTTCGTCAAAACCTTGGGGGCAGGCGGGCCGGGCGCTCGATGGCGTGAAAATCCTCGACTTTACCCACGTCCAATCCGGTCCGACCTGTACGCAGCTCCTCGCCTTCATGGGCGCCGACGTGATCAAGGTGGAACGGCCTGGCATCGGCGACGTCACGCGCGGGCAGTTGCGCGACGTGAAGGGCGCCGACAGCCTCTATTTCACCATGCTCAACGGCTCAAAGCGTTCGATCACCATCGATTCCAAGCATCCCAAGGGCAAGGAAATCCTCGAGCGGCTGGTCAAGCAATGCGACGTGTTGGTGGAAAATTTCGCGCCTGGCGCGCTCGACCGCATGGGGCTCACTTTCGAGCACATTCACAAGATCAATCCGCGCATGATCGTTGCCTCGGTGAAAGGCTTTGGCCCCGGCCCGTATGAGGACTGCAAGGTTTATGAGAACGTCGCGCAATGCGCCGGCGGCTCGGCATCGACGACGGGCTTTCGCGACGGTCCGCCACTGGTCACCGGCGCGCAGATCGGCGATTCGGGCACCGGCTTGCATCTCGCGCTCGGCATCGTCAGCGCGCTTTACCAACGCGTGCGGACCGGCCGCGGCCAAAAAGTACTGTGCGCCATGCAAGACGGCGTGCTCAATCTCGCGCGCGTGAAATTGCGCGATCAGCAGCGGCTCAAGCATGGTCCGTTGACCGAATACAGCCAGTACGGCGAAGGCGTCCCGTTCGGCCAATCGACGCCGCGCGCCGGCAACGATTCCGGCGGCGGCCAGCCCGGCTGGATTCTCAAGTGCAAGGGTTGGGAGAGCGACCCCGACGCCTACATCTATTTCATCACCCAGGCGCCGGTCTGGGCGGCCATTTGCGATCTGATCGGCAAGCCGGAATGGAAGACCGACCCGGATTACGCGACGCCGCCGGCGCGGCTGCCGCGGCTGAAAGCGATATTCAATACCATCGAGCATTGGACCGTGACCAAGACCAAGTTCGAAGTCATGGACATCTGCAATAAACTGGACATCCCGGTCGGGCCGATCCTGTCGATGAAGGAGATCGCCGGGGAGAAGTCGCTGCGCGACACTGGGACGGTGGTTGAAGTCGATCATCCGACGCGCGGAGCGTATCTAACGGTCGGCAACCCGATCAAGCTGACGGATTCGATCGCCGACGTGCGTCGCTCGCCGCTCCTCGGCGAGCACACCGACGAAATTTTGCGCAAGGTCCTTGGATATTCCGAAAAGGATATTGCCGAGATCAAAACGTCGGGCGCGATCTCTGCGCCGGAAAAGCCGGCCAAAGCCGAAGCGGCGTAATTATTTTCCTTCCCACAAGCTGGGAGGGACCATTCAGGGTTTCGGGAGAAGCATCTACGATGCGTATTGTCGTTCACGGCCAGCAGGCCTTCGGCAAAGCAGTGCTCGAAGCGCTGCTTAAGCGCGGCGAGAACGTCATCGCCGTCTATGTCGCGCCGGAGAAGGAAGGCGCCAAGGCCGATCCGCTTAAGGAAGCGGCGGTTGCCGCGAAATTACCGGTCTATCAACCGGATTCTTACAAAAAGCCTGAAGTGTTGGAACAGTTCAAGGCGCTCAAGCCGGACCTGCAGGTCATGGCCTTCGTCACTTTGTTTGTTCCGGAGGAATTTCTCAATTTGCCGATCCATGGCTCGATCCAGTATCACCCGTCGCTATTGCCTGCCTATCGCGGCGCGAGTGCGATCAACTGGCCGATCATCAAGGGCGAAACGGAAACCGGCCTATCGATTTTTTGGCCCGATAACGGCCTCGATACCGGCGACGTGTTGATCCAGAAGACGACGCCGATCGGGCCCACCGACACCCTCGGCACGGTCTATTTCGACCGCCTGTTCCCGATGGGCGTCGACGCCATGCTGGAGGCGGTCGATCTGGTGAAAGCCGGCACGGCGCCGCGCATCAAGCAGGACGAAGCCAAGGCGACCTACGAAGGCCGCTGCGGTCCGGACAACGCCAAGATCGATTGGGGCAAGCCTTGGCAGCAGATCGACCGGCTGATCCGTGGCTGCAATCCCGCGCCCGGCGCCTGGACCGCGCTCGACGGCAAACAGTTGAAGATTTTCGACGCCAAGCCGCTGCCGGCGAAAGACCCGAAGGGGATCGCCGGCAAGGTCGGCGAAATCGCCGCGGTCGACGTGGATGGCTTCACCGTGGTCTGCGCCGACGGGCGTTTTAAAATTTCCCGCGTGCAACCGGCCGACGGCAAGAAGATCGAAGCCGGCGAGTGGGCGAAGTCCGTAAATCTTCAGCCCAAGTCGCGCTTCACGTAACTAAACCGCGTCATGGCCGGGCTTGTCCCAGCCATACCGAACTGGAGCGCAGTATCTTCCTAATCGGGGTGCCCAGCACCAGGCCGGGCATGACCAACAAAAACTTCTCAATCGATGGATATTTAAAATGCCCGCCTCGCAGCACCAATCGCCCAAGTCCGACATCGAAATCTCGCAGGCCGCTAAAAAGCGGCTGATCCTTGACGTGGCCCGCGAACGGCTCGGCATCGCGCCGGAAAACCTCGAACCCTATGGCCATTACAAGGCCAAGGTGTCGATGGATTTCGTCAAGTCGCTGCAAGGCAAGCCCAACGGCAAGCTTATCCTGGTGTCAGCCATCACGCCGACGCCGGCGGGCGAAGGCAAGACCACGACCACGGTCGGCCTGACTGACGCGCTCAATTACATCGGCAAGAAAGCGATGTTGTGCCTGCGCGAGCCGTCGCTCGGGCCGTCATTCGGCGTCAAGGGCGGCGCCGCCGGCGGCGGCTACGCGCAGGTCGTGCCGATGGAGGACATCAACCTCCACTTCACCGGCGATTTCCACGCCATTACGTCGGCCAACAACTTGCTCGCGGCGCTGCTCGACAACCACATCTATTGGGGCAACGCGCTCGGCATCGACGAGCGCCGCGTAGCGTGGCGCCGCGTGCTCGACATGAACGACCGGGCGCTGCGCTCGATCGTGTCGTCGCTCGGCGGCGTGGCCAACGGTTTTCCGCGCGAGGATGGTTTTGACATCACGGTGGCGTCGGAGGTGATGGCGATCTTTTGCCTCGCCCGCGATCTCGACGATCTCAAGAAGCGGCTTGCCAACATTGTTGTCGCCTATACGCGCGATCGCAAACCGATCCGCGCCGGCGACCTCAAGGCGCACGGCGCCATGACGGTGCTGCTGAAGGAGGCGCTGGCGCCGAATTTGGTGCAAACGCTCGAGGGGACGCCGGCCTTCATCCATGGCGGTCCGTTCGCCAATATCGCCCATGGCTGCAATTCGGTGCTGGCGACGACGACCGCGCTCAAACTCGCCGATTATGTGGTGACCGAAGCCGGCTTCGGCGCCGACCTCGGCGGTGAAAAATTCATGGACATCAAATGCCGCAAGGCCGGCATTGCACCCGATTGCGTTGTCCTGGTCGCCACCATCCGCGCGCTCAAAATGCACGGCGGCGTCAAGAAGGAGGACCTCAAGACCGAAAACCTCAAGGCGCTCGAAGCCGGCATGAGTAATCTGCGCCGCCACGTCGAAAACGTACAAAAATTCGGCGTCGTGCCGGTGATCTCGATCAACCGCTTCTCCGCCGATAC
>Ga0181525_10001391_pt1 | contig 20640 bp, 15 predicted proteins | sample PEATcosm2014_Bin_48_FD_121100 | JGI IMG/M metagenome (GOLD analysis project Ga0181525, IMG submission 121100) | Peatland microbial communities from MTU Mesocosm Facility, Houghton, MI, USA - PEATcosm2014_Bin06_10_metaG | ecosystem: Environmental > Terrestrial > Soil > Wetlands > Peat | place...
GGCGGTGGCGCTCAGGCTGGGTGAGGTTCCAAAAGGCTGATTGGCGAGCGCTGCGAACGTAATGGTCTGGCTCAGTTGAGTTGGCCCGTAAAGGCTGGATAGGCGAAAGGCGCGGTAGGCCGAGCTGGGAAAGCTGATGTCGTAAGTATCGGTAGACGGAATGCTCGGGGTCAGTTCCTGTGAAATGTCCAAGGCCGTCGTGCCGTTGGTGGCCAAAGCGCCGAGCAGGAACCAATAATCGTTATTGGCGAGCAGTTGCGCACTCCCGAATCCGGGGGAATATCTTCCCAGGTCCACACTCAGCAGTTGAGTGGCGACCAGGGTGGTTTCATTCAGCGAATAAACTTGCCCGCGGCTATCGCCCGATCCCACGCCGAGCGGGGGAGGCGCAACGCGCGTGTTCCCGTTATCCAGCATTTCGTAATTGTTCCCGTCGAATTCCACGTCGTGCTGATGCGAGAACCAAGGCCATGTTCCGCTGCCGTTGGACAGCGTGAAATAGGGAGTGTTGTTCTGCGCTGCTAGATTACCCAGGGTCCACAGAATCTGGCCGGTTCCGGCGCCGTTCTGGTAATCGATTTTGACGATCCAATCCTGGTTGCGGATCGAAAGAACCAGATTCCCATCGGGCAGGAGATGAAGCGAATTGCAATGCGTCCAATCGTTGGCTTGCGGGGCCAGATAAAGCTGGCCACAGGGGGCTACCCCGGCCACGCAGATTTCGCCCAGTATGGCGGTGCGCCCGTTGGGAAGATGATCGAAGGTATTCCAGGTCCAGGTCACCTGGAAATTTTGATCCAGGTCGACGATCATGTCGCCCACCACGTCCACCGCGCCCGGACCCTGGACATTGGTCAGGATGCGTTCCGTCATTCCCAGCACCAGAGTGTGGCCGTTTGGCAGCCGCATGGCTTCGTGCGACATCCAATTGATGGTCGGCAGTTGCATGGCCGCAAGCTGCTGGCTGATGGTGTACGCGTTGGACTCGCGCACCACGTCGCCCTGCAGGTCGATTTCGCGAACCAGGGTCTCGTCGATGGTGCCGTTCCATATATAGACCAGAAACGTTCCTCCGGCCACCGGCCGGGTGAGGTAGGTTCCATTAGCGCGGGCAATCGGGTAATACCACGTCACCGCGCCGAACAGGGTGTAGGCGACCGGCGGATACGCAACTCCTCCGAATCCCTCGCCGGGTTTCAGCCCGATGAACGACTGCAAGATCATGTTTTCCGTCGTACTGGTGCCGGCGGCTGCGGGAACCGGGATACTCGCGGCAGGCAGCGTAACGGGAACGCTGGCAGTGGTGAAGGTGAGCGCGGGCCCCCAGGTGGTAGTGCCGTTATTTACGATCTTATGCCGCATCGTGTAGGATGTCAGAGCGCGCATCCCGCCGAGAAAAAAGTTCGCGCTGAGGTTGGCCTGGCAGTTCAGAATGTTGGAATACAAAGTGGCGCCATTGGCCGGCCAATACACAACTTGAACCGTCCCGGCGCTGCAGGGCGGGGCGCTGTAGATTGCCACGAGCGGGTGAGCGCTGGGCGAAACGGCCGGCTGGTTACCGACAATGCGGCTGCTGAACTGGAAGGGAGTCACGGTTTGGCCCGTTTGGCCGGTCATCGTGTCCATCACGCTGACCTGGATCTGATAAGTTCCCTCCTGGAGAGCGCTCCACTGTATGTCGTTCGGCTCGCGGTAATCGGCCAGCATATTGAAGGCGGTTGCCCCAGGAGGCTCAACCATGAAGCGATACCGCAACGTAGTGTTTGTATCGTTGCTCACTCCGGCGGTCAGGAAAATAGCCTCACCTACCGGTTGCGGCGAGGGCGCCGATAAGTTCACCATGACGTTCAACTGGCCATAGGAGATTTGGACCGCCGCCAGGGCCGTCAAGAGGAACTGAGCAAGCCGGAAGAAGATACGGAAACGACTTGGGGCTAGCAGCTCAGCGAGGTTTGACATCCGATTGCATTTTCCTGTCCGCGATTCTGAATCCCTCGGACAGAAGTCCTCGGACGACAAGCATCGACGACGTACAAACAAACTAAGAACCGGCCCCACAATAGAGGGTATTTCCACGCGCTCGGATCATTAAATCCCAAAGATCGTGCATGGCGCAAAAGTACCATTACCCTGGTCCTACTCCCGGGCATTGTTGAAGTACGATAACATGATCCGCTCTGCAGTTCAAGGCAGGAAGGTTAGGGGTGTACTGTTACATTCGCCGCCGCAACCTATTTAATCGGTAGAATAATGGAGATTGGGCCTGCATTAAATGCGACGGCAAGAACGAGCCAGGGATGCGGCGGAGGCGGAACTCCACATCTGGTGTGGGCTCAGGCGGAGAAACATTCGGGGGAACCATTAATACGCCGGTTTTTCCGGCATCCTGAAAACACCCTCGTCCAGCGTCGCATTCGCATCGATCTTTTCCACCGTGATTTCCATTGCCAATCTGCCATTTACGAGTTGCTTCGAGCTGAACGGCAGCAACACGCCCCGCACGGGTTTGTAATCGGCGATGCGGGATTCGTACAAGATCTCCTGACCGAGTTGCCTACGCCGTCCCTCCGTTTTCACAGGCAGAAAGCTCTGGACGTCCAGATAATCGTACTCCACCGAACCGCTCTTCTTGGTGATCTTCAGTTTGTATACCGCAACGCCTTCGACGGTTTCTTTGTCCACCACTTCGATGGAATTTCCTTTTGCCTTGTAATCAACCAGATTGCCACCAATGAAGTCCGAGGACTCTTGAGCGGCGCGCGTATCCTCTGCGCTCGACGCCTTGGGTTCGGCAGCGAACGCCGGGTTGAGGGTCCAGGCCGTCACGCCGTCGAAAGCCTGAATGATTTTGCGGCCTTGAAATGTGATTTCCAAACGCAGCAGGTTGGGACGCTTCACCTGGATGAGGAGGGGGGCTTCGGTTTGCCCCAGGATTGAGGCCTTGCCGCTGACCACCAGCGTCTGGATCGCGTTGAGCTTCGCCGTTCCGCCTATGGCTTCGATATGTCTTTGAACGATCTGATCGGCGGTGAGAATCGTTTCATCCGCCGCAGCCGGGAGCAGAAACGCGCCAGCCGTCAGAATCGCGATCGGCAAGCAACAGCGCACCACGGCTTTATCATACTGCGTGCGGATGAGGATGCGTGTGGACGATGTACTGGCGCTATCCAGAAGAAGCTTTTTGCCCGGCTACGAAAGTAAGATCTTCGTAGCCCTGAGGTTGCGGTACGAACAGCCTTCCGAAGCCCTTGGGCTCGACAATCATGGCTCCGCTGCCCTGTTCTTTAACGAGCCAATCATCAGGATGAAGGGCCCTCTGATCAACGAAGGGATTTGCGTTTGAAGCGCGCCGCTTTGCTCCTGACCGCCGATAGGATTCTTCGCGGTATGGAGTGATTTTAGCGCTCCTTAGGGCATCCTATAGCTGGGAGGGAGAGATGAGACGCTTCCTGGTTTCAAATGCCGTAATAGCAACGTTACTCTTTGTGGCCGCGGCAAAACAAGCTCCGGCTCAAACCATCTATAGCCGTCCCGGAACGCCGGGCGGTCCGGACGATTACCAAAGCGGGCTGAAGTTGTACTCCAAAACATGGTCCGATCTCAATCAGGCTCAAAAACGGGTTGCGGGGAATCTTCCCCCAACCAACCCGGCCGCAACCAATCCGGGCGACTGGTATCGCTTCGACCAGGCGCGCGGGCAAATGGATCTGCTGGAGCGAAGCTGGAAGGATGGGTCCTTCAATCGGGCGCAAATAAACACCGCCATCGACGACTTGCAGTTCGTGCTGAAGTTCAACAACATGTCGGCACGGGAGCGGCAAGCTTTAGCGCAGGATTTAGAGCATTTGCGCGATATACGGCTGCGGTACGCCAAATAATCCACTAATTGTCACGACTTCTAACCGCCTGTGTCTAAAACCCTCTCCCTCACGGTCGCGGCTCGTAACGGCATGAAACCACAGAGCCGCGCACGTCAGTAAGCGGTCCTCTCGGAGTTTAGACACAGGCTGCTAAAGCAGACTCGCCGCGAGCTCTTCGAAATTGGCAGGAGTGACCAAGTGAAAGCGCAGCGACAGCCGGGTAAAGCTTCGCAAAGCTCGGGTGAGATCGTCGCTGGGGATTTCGGGACAGGCCAGATACATGCTGCCGGCCGAGATGCGGAACGGTAGCACTCGCCAATCGCGCACCACCCGGCGCGGCAGCGCCCGAGCGACGTTGCGGCTGACGATCCAAGGTTCCAGGCGCCCGGAAGGCAAGCTTTGTTGCAAGCTGAGCGCCTCGTACAGCTCGTCTTCGGTGATCGCCCCGCGTTGTACCAGATATTCGCCCAGGCGCATTCCCGGCGGCAGGTTTTCAAGCGCTTTGCGGATGACGGATTCTTCGGCGTAACCCGATCCGGCCAGAATCTCGCCGAGCTTCCGCTTGTGTTCCAGCAGTGCGCCGCGCGAGGGGTAAGCGTGTTCGGTCTTAATCCATACCAGAGGTTCGTCGCGAATGCGCGCGCTCACATAGGATCGGACGGCATTCCAGGTGGCGACGGTATTGATCCAATTCCCGTACACGGCGCGCAACGGAACCGCCAGCGCAAACGCCAGCCCATAGAGCCGTGCCGAGCAGCTTATGCGCACCGCGCTTTGGATTATCAGGATCGCCAGCGTTGCGCGGGTCAAGCCGGGCGAGAGCGAATACGTGGCCAGTCCCCAGGCCGAACCGGTGCATTGCGCGGCCATCCAGGTGAGCGCGCCGTAAAGAAAGATGCAGTTACTGAGCAGGCTGAGCGGATTTCCAAGCAGGCCCTTCCTGTCGCGCCAGAACCAAAATTTTCCCACCAGGTTTCCCCGCCAGCCGTTGCGTTCCCAGCACTGCAGAGCGATACCCAGTATCCAGCGTGAGCGCTGGCGAACGGCGGATCGCACGGTTCGGGGAAACAGCTCGCGCGTGGCCACCATGCTGGTTCCGTGCCTGGTAAGCGGCACGAACATCTGCCTGCAATCCATTTTGTGAAGGCGCAGCCCATTCTCGTAATCTTCGGTAAGGCAGGCCGGCTCGAAAATGAGATTGTGCTCGGCGCTGGCAAGTTTATCCAGCGCGCGGCGCGTGAATCCGGTGCCCACGCCGTTGGACGGAAGGAAGCTGCCCATGAACTGGCGCACGCGCATATCCTTCATCTGCCATTCGGCGAATTCGTCGCAGTAAACGCCGTGTACCCAATCGCACAACGGCGTAGGAAGCGGCAGCACCGGGATCTGCACCATGTCGTACTCATCCGCGCAAGCATTGATAAAGGAAAAAGCTTCGGGATGAATGAGATCTTCGGCATCGTGCGTGACAACGATATCGAAGCGGTCGGGCTGCTCCAATCCATGCTGTTCTTCAAACAGCAGCATGCGCTGGTAGATCCAATTCAGGCAATCGGCCTTCGAAGTGGGACCGTCATGCGGGCACACCGCCAGATGAACGTGCGGAAAGCGCGCTTCCAGATCGCGGACCGCGTCCAGCGTGGCGTCGTCGTTGGGATAGGCGCCGATAAAAAAATGATAGTTGCGATAACGGATGGCGGCGGCGTTATGCTCCACCATGCCCCCAATTACGCCGTGCTCATGCCAGAGCGGTACAAAAACGGCGATCCGTTTTTCGCGGGCGGCGTCTTGCGAGGCAAAGTCTTCGGGCGCCACCCGAGCGGGTTTTGCGGGAAGCCGCCCGCTGAGCCAGGCCCCTAGCCAGACCAGGTCCAGCGCCAGGTCCTCCAGGCCGCTCATTAGGACGATCGCTGCCAACGGGAGCAGGCAGCGAGCCACGCCGGCATCGCACCACCGCAGCCCAGCGCCCAGCCACATCCACCGGGCCGATAAAGCCCAAGGTAATACAGCCCGGGATATTAGAGCGAAGATCACTTAGGAAGAAGTGCCCCGGATTACAAAAGTTCGCAGGGATTGTTTCAAGCGCCTCAAGAATTGCTTGTGGAGGACCGGCGTCGAACTAAGTCCGCCGTTCTTAAATACGGTCGCTTATTTAGACGCAACCGCTCCCTAACCCGGCATAGCCGGAACCAAACAGGATCTTCACAATACCAAACGACCGGCTCCCTGACGGTGGGTGCGCCAGGAAAACCAGACCGTTGGTGAAGCAACAGGCAAATGCAGCCAGCGGACCTTCCGGGGTGGTTGGTTGGGGACAGCGCGCGGGGACAGATCGGTCGAACAGCCTGGGAGGCCCGGCAGGATAGCCCGCGAAAGCGAGCGAGGTACGGCGGGAATACATAACCGCCGTCGCGGTCTTGCCGGGAGACGGAGAGGCCTGTTGTAGCCAGGAAGCGGGGTAACGCCCGTGGAGCCAAGGGGCCTTACTGAAAGTAAACTATGCTTGTTCCACTTTCAGCTTCAAGCCTGCAATATCTTTGACGCGAACTTGCGCTCCGGCCGGAATGCTGGCGCGGGCAATGGCGTCCCAGTATTCGCCCCGGACCAGGACTTGTCCTTCCGGCTCCAGCGCCGTCTGCGCGATTCCAAGCTCGCCGATCATCCCCTCCGCCCCGGTGACCACCTTGTTGCGCCGCGCCCGGATAACCATGGATACCAGAAACATCGTGATCGCCGCGAAGGGAAGCGCCACCGCCAGCGCCGTGGAAAGATGAATGCGCATATCGGGAGGCCCGTTCACCAGGAGCAAGGCGCCCAGCACCATCGAAATTGTTCCGCCGATGCCCAGCATTCCGTGCGAGGTGAATTTGGCTTCCAGCACGAAAAGCGCCAGAGAAAGCACTAATAGGCCGGCGCCGGTCCAATTTATGGGTAGAATAGAGAGCGACGAAAGCCCCAGCAGCGCGAGAATTGCACCGGCAATACCTGGGAAAATCAATCCCGGTGAAGTGAATTCGACGTAAATTCCCAGAACGCCGAGCACCATCAGGATAAATCCTATGTTGGGATCCGCGATGGCGGCGACCACTCTCTCGCGCAGCGTGCGATTCACTTCGGTCACGCTGGCGCCCGCCAGATGCAGCGTCACCTTGCGGCCATCCCAACGCGTGATCTCGCGTCCCTCCAGCTCCTGGAAAAGCTGCTGTTCGCCGTTTGCAACCAATTCGATCAGCTTTTGATCCAGCGCTTCCTTCTCGGTAAACGATTTGGCCTGCCGGATGGTCTGCTCACCAACCTCGCTGTTGCGCCCGCGCCGCGACAGCATGCTGCGCAGCATGGCCGCCGCGTCGTTTTCCACTTTGCTGCGCATCACCTGATCCATTTGTCCCACCAGCAGGACCGGCGAAGACGCGCCGGTGTTGGTGCCCGGCGCCATGGCCGCGATATCGCCCGCTTCCAGCACGAAGAATCCGGCCGATGCGGCGCGCGCTCCGCTGGGCTCAACATATGTCACCACGGGAATAGAGGATGCATCCAGCTTTTGAATTATCTCGCGCGTCGCATCCAGCAGGCCGCCGGGCGTGTTGATCCGCACCAGCAGCATGGCGGCGTTTCCAGACTGCGCCTGCTCCACCGCGTGAGCCACAATCTCCACCGTAATGGGATGGATCTCGCCTGCAATCGAAACGGCGATCACCCGTGGCGCCGGTGTCTGTGCGAGCGCGGCGGCCACCCCCAGAGCGATTATGCAGAGTATGCGCAAGCACATCCAATATAGCTGCTCTTGCTCCTTGCCGGCGCACCAGGCCGGTCGAAATTATACCCCGGATCGGCTTCCAGACCGTCGCAAGCCAAGCAGCATCGGAATCGCTGTCATCCAAAATAGGCGCAGATCGCCGCCCCCGTGCTTTCACGCAGGTCTACAGTCTGGGTGATCCCCGGATTTCCTTCGCTGGCGTCGCTGGTGACGTCGTCGTAGTGTTCTTGAGGAAGCACGTCTGCGAAACTCCCGCGTGAAGCCAACCTGAGCTTAAAAGTATACTCGATCCAGGTTGATTCCGAGCCGGCCGAAGCTCATTGGAACCGGTAGCTCGGCTTTAACTCGCAACGATAAAGTTTCGTCTGATCCGTCCCTACCTGGAGCGTGCAGTCCGCCCACGATAGCTGGAGCGCGGGCCCCAGCGGAAATACAATGTCGGCGCCGCCCAGTTCGGCTTCGATGCTGGGGCCCTCGGCGCTGGAAGGCAGGGTGAAACTCAGCGAGCGTCCGTAGATGGCTGGGTATGCCTGGCGAATGGCGTCGCCCGGCAGGTCGCGAGTCACTTCGGCTTCCACCAGGAACGTTACCGTATCGGACCAATTGCGCACCCGCACTGTAATGATGCGGCCGGGATGAGGACTCGCCCCGGTTTCAATCCTGGTGAAGGGACAGGGACCGGCAATGCAGGAGACGCGCGCGTGTTCGAACCCTTGGCCCTGGCCGGCATCCAGCGTTACGCCGCCCATAGCGGCCTTCCATTTGCCGTCCGGCGAACAGGGAGGGTGGCCTGCACACGGCACGTTTCCAATGTTCGGCACCTCGAACATCCTGGCAGTGCTGCCCACATCGACGGCGCTCGAGGTTTTCTCGGCATAGCGGACGCGCACGTCCTGAATAGCAGCTTCTCGGATCGCGGCTTCCGGGGAGTTCTGAGCGGCAGCCGGCGCAGGGTGGGGCCTCATTCGCACGATGAACAACTGGCCCGAGATCTCACTGCTCAGCGGCGGCGTCACCTCCAACGGCTGATAGCCGGGATGCTGGAACGACAACGACATCGACTGCCCGCGCCAACCTCCGTGTAGCAGGTTCAGGCGGAAAAGCCCCGATGAATCGGAAACACCCGCGGCGCTGCGGCCATCTTCGGTTGCCGCTATCTTCACGCCAGGGATGGGCAGTTGCTTGCGGGGGTCCGGGTCCTGCTTAAGAACCACGCCGCTCAGCGTCAGCGTGGCATTCTGCTGGTGAAACACAAACGCCACGGCGACCGAGCAGAGCACGATGGCGCCCGCGGCCCAAATTGCGATCCGACGCCCACTCATCAGTTAATCCCAAGCGTTAATCCCAAGCGTCGATTCCAGGATAGCGGCAGGAACGGTCTACATTAAGAGCAGGTGTCCAAACACGACCTCAAGCGCCGCGCGCTGCTGCGGCAAATGGCCGGCGGAGCTATGTATTTGAGCGCCGCCACCGCCGCTCCCACGGCAGGCGCGAACACCGCAATTTCACCCGCGCATCTTTCTCCTGCAGATGACGCGCTGCTCGACGAGGTGGAGAAAGCCTGTTCTCTTTATTTCTGGGAGCAGGCCCACCCCGATACCGGACTGGTGAAGGACCGCTCCAAAGCCAACACCTCCGACAACGGCATCGTGGCCAGCATCGCAGCTACCGGCTTCGGACTCACCTCGCTTTGTATCGCGCAGAAACGCGGCTGGGTGTCCTATGAGGACGCGCGGGACCGGGTGGTGGCCACGTTCGCCTTTTTGGCTCGCAAAATGCCCACCCACCGCGGTTTCTTTTTTCACTGGGCCAACATCACCAGCGGCGAGAGAATCTGGGACTCGGAGGTGTCCTCTGTCGACACCGCGATTTTACTGTGCGGCGTCCTCACCGCGCGGCAGCATTTCCGCTACGCCGAGATCACCCGCCTGGCGTCGGAGATCTTCTCGCGCGTGGATTGGAGCTGGCTTTCCGAAGACACCATTCTATTGCCGCATGGCTGGACGCCGGAATTCGGATTCCTGCCTTATCGCTGGGATTATTACAGCGAGCTGATGATGATTTACCTGCTCGGCTTGGGATCGGAAGCTCATCCCCTGCCGGCGGATGCCTGGAACGCCTGGAAGCGCACCACGTTTGAGTACGACGGGCTGCGCTATATCGGGTCCTACGCGCCGCTTTTCGTGCATCAATACTCGCAGGCCTGGTTCGATTTTCGAAACAAGCGCGACCGCTATGCGGATTATTTCAAGAATTCGACCATCGCGACGGAAGCGCATCGCCTGTTCTGTCTGGAATTGAACAAACAATTTTCCGACTACAGCGACGATTTGTGGGGCATCACGGCCTCCGATTCGCAAAACGGTTACGTGGTGTGGGGTGGGCCGCCCGAAATCGGCCCGATAGATGGAACCGTGGCGCCCAGCGCCGCCGGTGGCTCGCTGCCGTTTTTGCCCCAAGCCGCCCTGCGGGTTTTGAAGAACATGCGGACCCGCTACGGCGCGCAAGCCTGGAGCCGCTATGGCTTCGTCAATGCTTTTAATCCGTTGACAAACTGGTACGACACCGACGTGATCGGGATCGACACCGGCATCACCATGCTCATGGCCGAAAATCTTCGCTCGGGATTCGTGTGGGAGACCTTTATGAAGAATCCGGAAGCGCAGCGCGGAATGCGGCGCGCCGGGTTCATGAACTACTGAGCGGCCGTCAGGCGAGCACAGCCACAAACCAGAGGCCCGCGTGCAGCGGACGGCCGGTTCCGAGCTCTGCGATCAGGTTTTCGGGATTGAAATAGCGTTTGTAGACCACATGACGCGATCCATCGTTCAGCACGCGTTCCTGATATTCTTCCGCCGGGACATCTTCGCGTTTTGCAGCGTCGATGAGCAGCATTGATTTTGAAACCCGCCGTGCTTCGGCGAGAAACAACCGTCGAGCGGGTTCGCCGAGATGCCCGTAGAAGTGGCCGGCCACCAGACAGTCGAATTGCGCTGCCCGAAAAGGCAAAACGAGGGCGTCGGCGCGAACAAAAGATATGTGAGGCAACCTGGCGCGCGCCACTTGGAGCATGGACTCACTTTGATCCAATCCGATGACGGTTCCGTTCAAGCCTGCGGTCAGGAATCCGGTGCCGCAGGCGACATCCAGGAACGAATTTAAATGAAGCGATCCGAGGGCCGTTTTCAGAGTGGCCAGTTCTTCCGCCCATCCGGGGCGTGCCCGCCGTTCGAACAGGCCTTTACCCAGGTACCAATCGTCGTATTCGGCTGCCCGGCGGTCGTAATAGGCGCGCTCGGTGGAGGTCATTCAGTCTAATCGGCGTTCACTGTGTTAGTGCGTGGCTCCACTTTCAAAAACTTCCCAATGCGCTCTACCGCGTCCATCAGCTTCTCGTAGGAATTCGCAATACTGAATCGCAGATAGCCGTCGCCGTATGCCCCGAACGCCGTACCGCTCAGACACGCCACGCCCGCCTTCTGCAGCAGCGCGTCCGCCAGTTCTTTCGATTTCCAGCCCGTTCCCTGAATATTCGGGAAGGCATAAAACGCTCCGCCCGGAATAGCGCAGCGAAATCCCGGCAGCCTGTTCAATCCCTCGCAAAAGGCATCCCGCCGGCGCCGAAACTCTTCCACCATTTTCGTGACGGCGTCCTGCGGACCGTTCAGCGCCGCGATCCCCGCCCGTTGCGTGAAGCTGGCGGTACAAGAATTCGAATTCACCATCAGCTTATTCACCGGGTCCACCAGCCAGGTGGGCATCACGCCATAACCCATGCGCCAACCCGTCATGGCATAAGTTTTGGAGAACCCGTCCAGAATAATGGTCTTTTCCAGCATGCCGGGCAGCGTGCTGATGGACAACGGCGCTTCGTTATCAAAGTAAATGCGCGTGTAAATCTCATCCGACAAAATAATCAGATCGCGGTCCCGCACCATGTCGGCAATGGCGCGTACATCGGCCGCGGGAATAACGCCGCCGGTGGGATTGTGTGGGGAATTCAGGATCAGCATCTTGGTCTTGGGCGACAAGCTGTCCTTCAGGACGTTCAAGTCGAACGAAAAGCCGCGGTCTTCCACCAGCGGAATCGGCACCGGCCTGGCACCCAGAAAATTGATCATCGATTCGTAAATCGGAAAACCCGGATTCGGATAAATCACCTCGTCGCCCGGCTCCAGCAGCGCCATTAAAGGAAAAAAGATGATCGGCTTGCCACCCGGCACTACGCACACATGCTCGGGGCCCACGCGAATTCCGCGCGTGCGGCAAATATACGATGCGATCGCTTCGCGCAGTTCCGGCAGTCCCTGGGTGGGACCGTAATGCGTCCAGCCCTGGTCCAGCGCTTCCTTGCCGGCCTCTACGATATGGCGCGGCGTGTCGAAATCGGGCTCGCCGATCTCCAGGTGTACGATATCGCGCCCCTGCGCTTCCAGCGCCCGCGCGCGCACCAGGACTTCGAAGGCGGTTTCCACGCCGATGCGGTTCATCCGCTCCGCTAGCTTCATGATGTTTTTCGAAAAAAAGGAACGTTATTGCGAAATTCGGAGAATTCCACCCGGTCGCCAATTTGCGCCCGCTCGCCGGACACCCGTCCCGTCACTCGCCGGCCGCCTTCCAGTTCCACGATGGCCAATTGATACGGAACATCGTTGACGTAGGCTTCAGGCGGCGAGTAGACCACCGTGTCGGTATAAACGATGCCCGCTCCCAGACCCTTCATGCCGCCCCCAGGATGGTGATCACGCTGGTTGCGCCCGATCCGCCCAGATTTTGCGCCAACCCCAGCGTGTTGCGCTTCAGTTGGCGCTCGCCCGCCTCGCCGCGGATCTGCTCTACGACGTCGCAAATCTGCCCTACGCCCGTGGCGCCCACCGGATGTCCTTTGGATTTCAACCCGCCGCTCGCGTTCACCGGGCGCTCGCCGTTCAGGCACGTCCCGCCCGCCAAACTGTAAGCACCACCCTCGCCCTTCGGCACAAAGCCCAAGTCTTCGATGGCGATGATCTCGGCGATGGTGAAACAGTCGTGTACCTCTGCGAACTGGATATCGGACGCCTGCACACCGGCCATTCTATAAGCCTTCTCGGCCGACGTTTTCACCGCGCGAAACTTAGTAATATCGTCCTTCTCGTCCAGCGCCACGTTATCCGATGTCTGCGCCATCCCGAGCACTCGCACCGGCTTGTCGGTGAACTCGCCGGCCCGTTCCAGCGGCATAATCAGCACCGCCGCCGCGCCATCGCTGATCAGCGAACAATCGTAAACGGTGAGCGGCTCGGCGATCGGTTTTCCCGCCAGCGCTTGCTCCATGGTGATCACTTTGCGCATGTGCGCCAGAGGATTCTTCGCGCCGTTCTGATGGTTCTTCACCGCCACCGACGCCAGCATCTCGCGGGTGGTCCCGTACTGATACATATGACGCCGCGCAATCATCGCGAACAAGGCTGGAAACGTGGCTCCCGCGCGAACCTCGCCGCACAGATCGCCCGCGCCCGCCAGAATTTCCGTCACTTTGGGCGTCGGCTGCGAGGTCATCTTTTCCACTCCGCCCACCAGGACCATGTCGTACAGCCCCGCCGCCACCGCCGACGCGGCATGGAAGAAAGCCGATCCGCTGGAGGCGCAGGCCGCTTCAAAGCGCGTGGCGGGCACTCCGTTGACGCCCATGGCCGATGCGATGTAGGGCGCCAGATGATTCTGCCCCACAAACGAAGGCCCGGCGAAATTGCCGAGATAGAACGCCTCCACTTGCGAGGCTTTTGCGTTCCCGTTCTGCAACGCTTTTTGTCCGGCCTCTACCGCGAGCGAACGGAGATCGCGATCCGGGAACGCGCCAAACGCGGTCTTCCCGATGCCGACTACAGCTACTGGTCTCATACTCTCAGGATAACTTCTAACGCGGGTTGAACGGAAGATTCCAGGACCCGTTGAAGTCCGGCTTGCCCCACGCCGTGGCCAGCCTCTGAACCCAGGCGCATATGCGCTCGCATTCTCCTGGACTACTGCTTCTGCGCCATCAGTTTGCGGAACAGCGCCACAGTATCGTCGTGCTCCACCCATCCGCCGGGACCGATGTGCATCCCCTCGGCCATGTTCACGGGCATGCGGCCTTCTTTGTTCTTCACATCCATCTTCGCGCCGTGATCCACCAGGAACTCGACCACTTCATTCGCCCCGCGAAACGACGCGCCGTGCAGCGCCGTATAGCCGGCATCGTTCACCGCGTTCACATCGCCGCCCCACTCCAGACAAAGCCGCAGCGCTTCCGGAGCGTCGGCTTGCGATCCATGGCTCTGCCCGTCGGACCAGCCCACGCCGGCAGCCACCATCAAGGGCGTGGTGCGATCGTTGGTGGCGATCAGCGGATCGGCCCCATGCGCCACCAGCAGCTTCATCGCCGTCACATCGTCGGACTGTGCCGCGCGCCAGAACGGCGTGGCGCCAATCGCATTGGCCCAGCGCCCATCGAACGACGGCTGGCCGCGCAATGGAATTTTCTTCGTCAACCGCGCGTTCGGATTCGCGCCGTGCTCCAGCAGCGCTTTTATAAAATCCAGATCGCTCAGCGTGTCTTTCTCCGGCGGAGCCGGACGGGTGGACCATTCCAGATTGCGCATGTCGATGGCCGCATATAAAGGTCCGCGTCCTTTTTCGTCAGCCGCATTCGGATCCGCGCCCTGCTCCAGCAAATATTTCGCCAGCGCATAATGCTCATTAATTACCGCCACCAGCAACGGGCTGCTGCCATCCGCCGAAGTCTCGTTGACTTTGGCGCGCGCCGCCAACAGAATTTTCGCCGACTCCAGATCGTTTTGCCGGGCCGCGTAAAGCAGCGCCGTCATTCCGCCCGCCGGAAAAGGAGCGGAGAAAATCAATTGGAACGGGGTTGGCGCAGGCAGCTTGTGCGTCTGCGCGTTCACGTCTGCACCGCGCTCAAGCAACGTCTTCACCGCTGCGGCGTTCTTTTCCGCCGCCGCCCACATCAGCGCGGTCTGCCCCTCTGTGTTCGTTTTGTTCGGATCGGCGCCGGCGTCCAGGAGTGCCTTCAGCGCATCCGGTTTTCCTGTGCGGGCCGCCAGCATCAGCGCAGTATCGCCTACGTCCGACACCACGGCGTTCGGATCTTCACCGGCTTTTACAAGCCTCTCGATCATCGCCGCGCTGCCGTTGGTGCAGGCCAAAGACAGCGGCGTGGCTCCAAAACGGTTTCGGGCCTTTACGTTTGCGCCCGCACCGATCAACAGATCCGCCATTTCCACGTCGTCCCAACGAGCCGCCCAATCCAGCGCCGTGGTTCCATCGGGCTGAGCTGCATTTACATCTGCATGCAGCTTCAACGCCGAACGAACAGCCTGCGTGTCACGATTCATCGCAGCGTCCGCCAGGCGCGTGTCGGAGCCGGTGGCGCCAAAGCTGACCATCGCCATTGCCCCAGCTATCCAAAATGCCTTCTGGTGCATCAACATATCATCTATCGTATTGCACTTTCCAGCTGCTTGGCAATACAATAAGAGCTATGGCGGCGAGAGCGTGGCGGTTGCCGAGTTTGTTCCTTGCGGCTGGCACGATTGCTCTCCTGCATGCAGCTCCTGCCGATGCGCAGAAAGCCTCCGACCCGCACGGAGTGATCAATCAATATTGCGTCACCTGTCACAACGAAAAAGTCAAGACTGCGGGGCTTATGCTCGACAAGCTCTCCTCCGAGCTGGATAGCGGCAACGTCGGCTCGCACGCTGAAACCTGGGAGAAAGTGGTTCGCAAACTCCGTGTTGGCGCCATGCCGCCCCAAGGCATGCCGCGTCCGGACCGCGCCACCATGGATTCGCTGGCTGCCTCCATCGAGACGTCGCTCGATCGCGCCGCTGCCGCCGCTCCCAATCCCGGTGAGCCCCCGCTGCATCGTTTGAACCGCACCGAGTATGCGAACGCGATTCGCGACCTTCTGGACCTGGACGTGGACGCTTCCGATCTGCTGCCAACCGACGACGCCAGCTTCGGTTTCGATAACATCGCGAGCGTGCTGGGCGTTTCGCCCGCGCTGCTCGAGCGTTATCTTCTGGCCTCAGGCAAGATCAGCCGCCTGGCCGTGGGAGATCCGAAGATCTCGCCCATCGTCGATACTTATCGCATCCGGGCCGACGTCACGCAAAACGAGCACTTGGAAGGCCTGCCTCTCGGAACTCGCGGCGGCATCCTGATTCATCACGATTTTCCGCTGGAGGGCGACTACGTCATTAAAGTAAAGCTGCTCAAGTCCACGGTGGATTTGCTGTTCGGCAACAACGCGCAGGATCAATTGCTCGAAATTGCGTTGAACGGGCAGCGCGTCCAAACCCTGGCCATTAATGCGAAAACGGCTGCGCCGCCGCCCGCCCCGGCCCCAGCCAGTGAACAAAAAGGCGCGGATCAAAAACCACCCGCGGACCAAAAGCCCAAAGATGGTTTCGACCCTGCCGCCGCCACCAAGCTCAGCATGTCGCAGCCCAAGGACAACGTGGAGGCGCGCGTCCATGTGGGCGCTGGACCGCAAACGGTTAGTGTTGCGTTCGTGCAGCGCAGCTACGGGCCGGCTCAGGATTTGATGGAGCCCATTGAGCGCAGCACCTTCGATCCCAGCGATCCGAAGGGCCTTCCGCACGTCCTTAGCGTCGCCATTAGCGGACCTTTCAACGCGGCTGGATCGGGCGATACGCCCAGCCGCCGCAGGATTTTCGTCTGCCATCCGGCTAACCAGAGCGACGAGATCCCCTGCGCTAAAAAAATCATTTCCACACTGGCGCGGCGGGCCTATCGCAGGCCCGTTACGGACGCGGATCTCGAAACTCTGTTGAGCTTCTATCAATCCGCCCGCAGTAAAGGAAACTTTGAGAGTGGGGTCGAAATGGCGCTGCGGCGGATTCTCTCCGATCCACAGTTCGTATACCGCTTCGAGCGCGATCCCTCAGGAGTCGCAGCCGGCACGCCCTTTCGCATCAGCGATCTGGAACTCGCCTCACGCCTCTCGTTTTTCTTGTGGAGCAGCATTCCCGATGACGAACTGCTCGACGCAGCTGCACGCGGCAAACTGCACGATCGGGCCACGCTGGAGCGTGAAGTGCGCCGCATGCTGGCCGACCCGCGCGCCGATTCGCTGGTCACCAACTTCGCCGACCAGTGGCTTTACCTGCGCAACCTGCGCGGCGTGGCGCCGGACCTGGAAGCCTTCCCCAACTTCGACGACAATCTCCGCCAGGCATTCAAGCGGGAAACCGAGCTCTTCTTTGGCAGCATCATTCATGAGGACCGCAGCGTCATCGACCTGCTGGATGCCGACTACACGTTCGTCAATGAGCGCCTCGCCAAGCATTACGGCGTTCCGAATGTTTACGGCAGCCAGTTCCGGCGAATTTCGTGGCCCGCAGACAGCCCGCGGCGAGGCTTGCTGGGGCAGGGAAGTATCCTTACCGTAACATCCATCGCCACGCGCACATCGCCTGTTCAGCGCGGCAAATGGCTGCTCGAAAACGTGCTCGGAACGCCTCCCAATCCGCCGCCCGCCAACGTTCCGCCGCTCAAGGAAAACAAGGCCGGCGCCCGGCAGCTTTCGGTACGCGAGCTGATGGAAGCGCATCGCAAGAACGAGCCCTGCGCGGGCTGCCACAAGGTGCTGGACCCGCTTGGATTCGCGCTCGATAACTTCGACGCCATCGGCCAATGGCGCGACGTCAGCGAATCGGGCGACAAGATTGACGCCTCGGGCGTGCTGGCCGACGGCACAAAGGTGAACGGAGTTGCCGATCTGCGCGCCGCGCTGCTCAGCCGTCCCAATGTCTTCGCCGGCGCCATGACCGAGAAGCTGTTTACCTACGCACTGGGGCGCGGCCTGGAGTATTACGACATGCCGGCCGTGCGCGCCGTAACTCACGAAGCGGACCGGAGCAACTACCGTTTCTCGTCCCTCATTTTAGGAATCGTCGAGAGCATGCCGTTCCAGATGCGCCGCTGGCAGGATCGCGAAGCCGCGCCAGCCACATCCGTCGCGTTGTTACAACCGGAAGCCCTACCTCAAACCAGCAGGAGACCGAACCAGCCATGATCGTGACCAGGAAACATTTGCCCCGCCGCACGTTCTTACGCGGTTTGATGGGTACCAGCATCGCGCTTCCGCTCCTCGACTCTATGATTCCAGCGCTGACCGCGGCCACCAAAACAGCGGCCAGTCCCAAGCCGCGGCTGGGTTTCATCTATGTTCCGCACGGCGCGGTAATGAGTAACTGGACTCCGGCTACCGAAGGCGCGGGCTTCGAGTTCACGCCCATCCTGAAGCCGCTGGAACCGTTTCGCGACCGCCTGCTGGTAGTGACTGGCCTGGCCAACAAAGCCGCGGAATCGCAAGGCGATGGTGGCGGCGATCACGCCCGGAGCGCGCCTTCCTTTTTGAGCGGCATCCACCCGCTGCGCACCGAAGGCGAAGACGTTCGCGCCGGCATGACCATCGATCAGATCGCGGCCCAGAAAATCAGCCAGGATACGCCGCTGCCCTCGCTCGAACTTGGTACCGAAGACACCGGACTGGTGGGCGTCTGCGACGTCGGCTATAGCTGCGCCTACATGAACTCCATCGCCTGGCGCACACCCACCCAGCCGCTGCCCATGGAAATCAACCCGCGAGTGGTGTTCGAGCGCCTGTTCGGCGACGGCAGCACCGCCGCCGAGCGCCTGGCTCGCAAGCAGGAAGATCGCAGCATTCTCGATTCCATCACCGGGGAAGTCTCGCACCTGGAAACCGGCCTGGACACCCGCGACCGCGGCAGGATCAGCGATTATCTCGACAATATTCGCGAAATCGAGCGCCGCATCCAGATGGCCGAAAAACGAGCGAGCTTAAACGTGAATGTGCCTGAAACTCCTATCGGGGTGCCCGAATCGTTCGACGAGCACGCAAAAATAATGTACGACCTGCAGGTGCTCGCCTACCAGGCCGAGATCACACGCGTGTCCACGTTTATGGTGGCGCGAGATTTGAGCCAGCGCACCTTCCCCCAGATCGGCGTTCCCGAGCCGCACCACTCGGTGTCGCACCACGGCAACAATCCGGTGATGATCGCCAAGCTCGAAAAGATCAACACCTACCACGCGACCTTGCTGGCATACTTCCTCGAAAAACTGCGCTCCACGCCCGATGGCGACGGCAATTTGCTGGACCATTCCATCATCCTGTACGGCAGCTCGATGAGCAATCCGAACGAGCACAATCATTTCCCGCTGCCGCTTCTAGTGGCCGGCGGCGCGTGCGGCAAGCTGGAGGGCGGCCGTCACCTGAAATTCCCCGAGCGCACGCCGATGTCGAATCTGCTCCTGGGCGTGCTGGAAAAAACCGGCATCGAACGGGATTCGCTGGGCGACAGCACGGGCATGCTGACCATCTAACGGTCCTGCGCCACGCCCTGGAACTTAACGATCAGAGCGAACTGGCCGCGTTTCACCGCCAGAGATTTCACTCCTGGTTCCGCTCCTTTTCCTGCCCGCCTCAGGCGTCACGCAAACCGAGACCACCGTCTCCCGCACCGCCACTCCGTCCGCCTTCAACTGTGTCAACGTTACCCCATTGTCCATGCTCTCCGGCACTTGAAAACTCACCGGCAAAACTCCACTGTTGGAGGCGCGCGGAGTAAATGTGGTTGGCTTATCGTTCGCCATTCCCGTCACTGCGATGGATGTCCAGCGGCTCGCGTTCACCCCATTTAGGAATAAAGTAACCATCGAACCCGGCACGGCGGGAGTGTCCACCGCGTTACGCGAGCCATCCGCGTTCAGCGCCACAGCCGCGGGAGAAATTCCGTCCGTGCCCACGCAAGATGGAATGGCCCCGGCCACCGCATCGGCCGTCAGAAACACGCTCGGCTGTTGCGCCACCACGGCGAACGTTCGAGTTTCATCCAGCGGTGGCGTTGTGCCCGCGTTCGTCAATTCCATTGTCGAATTCTGACCCGTAATATCCGCCGGAACCTCCAGGTTCACCTGGGTTGCCGACGCGTAAAGAATCCCCGCTGGGATCCCGCTGAACCTCACGTTCACTCCCTTCGCCATCGATCCAGCCTCGGACTCCAGGTTCGCCGGCGCCAGATCCGATCCGAAAAGCGTAAGATCCTGCCCCGGCGCGACGCGCGCCAGTTGGACGTTGTCAGCCGGATCGTTAACGCATGCCAGCCGCGCCGGCAAAAACAGATTCGCAGCCGCTATCAGCCCTGTTTGCTCAAGGCCCACGACGGCGCCCACGGCCGAACTCGCAACAGCGATTGGTCCGGTGGTCTGGGACGCTCCGTAGAGGTATGTCGGCGAGCCGTAGAACAACTGCGAGAGCGAAGCGCTGGTCCCGTCGGGAGTGAGCCGTGCCGCGAACGACAGGTGCTGGATCGGCGACGGGCGACAACCCGCCGGTGTATCGGCGAGCCCCGGCAGATCGCTCGATCCGGCCTGTCCCGCCACCACGATCCCTCCCTCGGAATCCACGGCCATTGCAGTGACGGTGTCACTCACCGAGCCGCCAAAGAATGTCGACCAGACCAATGCCGAGCCCGGGGCGTTCACCTTCGCTACAAAGCCTGTAGCCGGCGGCGGAACATAATGCGGACCCGGATATACAAACGGCGGCGCTGGAGGAATCACCGGAGCATAAATGTTCTGGAACGCATCCGCAGTTGCTGGAAAATCCGGAGACGGCGTGGTACCGGCGACAATCGCATTGCCGTCCGCATCAACCGCGATCCCCGCGGGCGTAGCGCCATACGTCCCGTTGAGCCCGGTCAGATAAATGATTTTGGTTCCTGTGGGGTCCACTTTGGCAAGATATTGGTAAGGACAAGCAATTGCCACAAAATCTCCACCACAAAAGCCGCTGGGTTCAGAAGTCTGGAAAGCTCCCGCTGTGAACGCGGGCGCCATAACCGTGGCAAGCAAAGGCGGAGCAACCAATCCGGCCAAATACACATCCCTTGAGTTATCCACCGCGATGTCCTGGCCTCCCAAACCGGCGAAACC